>JACCDR010052393.1_pt1 | contig 33493 bp, 25 predicted proteins | sample 7446431 | NCBI WGS metagenome assembly JACCDR01 (sample SAMN15323443, study PRJNA562643) | freshwater metagenome | isolation source: river surface water | place: USA:Blue River Watershed | collected 2017-08-17
ATTTGGGATGAGTTGTATCGTGGCATCAATACCTGTAATGCCATCATCGACCGTGCTTCTACTGTACCAGGCGTAACCGATGCTACGAAGAAAATACGAGTAGCCGAAGCTAAATTTTTAAGAGCACATTATTATTTCATCCTTTTCCAGCAATGGGGGGGCGTTGACCTTAGACTAAGCGAAACGATAACTCCTAGCAAATCAACCAAGAGAGCTACCGACACCGAGATGTACACGGCTATCATCAAAGATTTGAACGAAGCCATTGCCGATTTGCCCGCTACTTCGACTCAATACGGTAGAGCTATCAAGCCCGCTGCGGAAATGTGTCTGGCGAAAGTGTATTTGGCAAAAGCCTATTCTTCTATCAAAGCAAGTGATGATTTCAGCAAAGCTGCTGCCTTATGTACCAGTGTTATTAATAATTATGGCTATAAATTACTAGACGATTTTGCCAGTGTTTTTGATGAAAATAACCAAAAAAATAGTGAGATAGTATTTGCAGTACAATATACCTCAGACCCCCTTACCAACCTTACTAATAACACAGGTGCTGTTAATGGTGGTAATAACCTGCATTTGTTCTTTGGTATGCAATACGACGTACAAGCTGGTATGCAACGTGATGTAATTAATGGCCGTCCGTTCAAACGCTTGCGTCCAACGCAATATTGCACCGACGTAGTCTTTGGCGAAAGAGTGAACGATTCTCGTTACAAAAAGACGTTCAAAGATACATGGCTTTGCAACAAGCCCGGCACATACAACACCGCTTTTGATGATTCAAAAACCAAAGTAACCTTTGCGGCTGGTGATACAACGATTTTCATTCCGGGCTACGAAATGACCAAGGAAGAACGTGCTAAAAAGCCTTACCAAGTGCTTGTGCCTAGCAAATACTCAGAAGCTTTGTTCCCTACGTTGAAAAAATTCTTCGATACCAAGCGTCCTGATATGACTTACGAAGCTGGTAGCCGTGATTTCTTCGTCTATCGCTTGGCTGATACCTACTTGATGTTGGCAGAAGCACAATTGGGTGCAGGTAATGTACAAGCAGCCACTGATGCCATCAATATGGTGCGTCGTCGTGCAGCATGGCCAGGCAAACAAGCCGCTATGGAAATCACGTCGGCCCAAATGAAATTTGACTTCTTGGTGGAAGAAAGAGCAAGAGAACTGGCAGGCGAACAAACCCGCTGGCTAGACCTCAAACGTTGGGGTAATTTGGTAGAAAGAGTAAAATTGTACAATCCACAAGCGGCTGCCAACGTGGCTACCAAACACTTGGTGCGTCCAATTCCTCAAACACAAATCGACCGCACAGAAGGTGGAAACACAGCTTTCCCTCAAAATACAGGATACTAAATTATTGAGTAATTGAGCGAATTAAATTTTTCATTTTCAATTATCTTATTTCATAACCAGTTACGCCGAAAGCCGTTCTCTGACTAGAGAGCGGCTTTTTTTATGAAACCTCCTCTCCTAATGCTGAGTTTTAGGCAAAGACAAAACATAATTCGTAACTACTTAGCCATGCAATTCTACAAAAAGTACAATATTTAAAGTAAAACTACCTTTGAATAATACAAAAATTATGTAATTTTGAGTTAGAGTTTGTAAAAATTTAATATCTTGATTATTGGAACTTTATAAAAAATAAAATTACACTTTCTACGGCTAATTATAGACTCTACGATAACTTCTTATAATTTTACAAACAATTGAATATCAACTATTTGCATTTGTGTGTTTTTCAGAATACTATCAAATTTCACTTAAAAATGTAATTAAATTTGTACTTTTCTAATATCTCCAATTATATAGTGTTTTTTGTTTTACAGAACATAAAATAAATGCAATTTTTACCTATTTTGTAATCATTTCATTATCAGGTACTTATAAAATGTTGTAATAAAGTCTATAGTTACCATAATTCATAATTTATAATTCATATTTTTGTATGATTACTTACGTGATTGCCACAAAGCGACACTTGCCTTATCTTTGTTTTTACAATATTTTACTCATCAACCATTGTAAGTATGACTATCAAAACACTTGAGTTACGAAGCGATACATTTACCAAACCAACACCTGCCATGCTCGAAGCCATGTTTCAAGCAAAAGTAGGCGACGATGTTTTTGAAGAAGACCCTACCGTAAAGGCATTAGAGCAACAAGCCGCCCAATTGTTTGGCTACGAAGCTGGCTTGTTTTGTACTTCTGGCACAATGACAAACCAAATTGCCCTGAACGTGCATCTCAGACAAGGCGACGAAGTAATATGCGATAAGCTTTCGCATATTTACCTCTACGAAGGTGGTGGAATTGCTGCTAATACGGGAGCATCGGTCAATTTGCTAGAAGGCAACCGTGGACGTATTTCGGCAAGCCAAATCCGAGAGGCAATACAACCCGACAACCTACATCATCCTGTTTCGAGGCTTGTATCTTTAGAAAATACAGTTAATAAAGGAGGAGGCTGCTACTATCAACTTGCTGCTATACAACAAATCAAGGAAGTTTGTACCCAACACCATATAGGCTTACATTTAGATGGGGCAAGAATTTTTAATGCCCTTGTCGAAACCCAAGAATCGCCAAAACTGTACGGGCAAGTATTCGACTCAATTTCCGTATGTTTATCGAAAGGGCTTGGTGCTCCTGTCGGTTCGGTACTACTCGGAAGTCATTCATTTATCAAACAAGCCCGTCGAGTACGCAAACGATGGGGCGGCGGTTGGCGACAAGCAGGCTATTTGGCAGCCGCAGGTATTTATGCCTTAGATAACCATATTGAGCGACTCAAAGATGACCATAGCAAAGCTCGTGCTATTGGAAAGCTTATGACCCAACGCCCCGAAGTAAACGAGGTCCTGCCTGTAGATACCAACATTGTGATTTTTTCTTTAAAAAACGATATATTAGCCAAAGACTATGTGCAACAACTTAGCAGTGCGGGCATCATGGCCGCTCCTTTTGGCAAACACCAAGTACGTTTTGTGACGCACCTAGATTTCACCGACAACGACCTTGATGCCTTCGAGCAACAGTTGAAATGCGTAGAAAATTAAAGTAACTAACGCCATACAAGCTAACACAAGGATAACAGCCACTAGAAAAACCTGAGTTGCACACGGATGATTGATTGTTTCGGGTTACGTTATCGAATAAAACAATTTGAAGAAAAAAGGTGTTACAAAATATGAAGTGAAAACATCCTAAAAATGTACACATCAACCATTTTAACCATAATTTTTACCCGATGAACAAACTCTTTCTTGTATTCAACGCATGGATTGCGGTTGCGATGAGCTATTGGTTTAGTCCCCAACTCGAAAGCAATACCCCCCCCATTACGGTATGTCATGCCCCCGTAAGTAACGATGGAAGCATGGCTCAATTTGCCTCCGACCCCAGTTTTATCGCCTTGCACCCAGTGCCACAAAGCATTGTATTTCAAGCAAGTGGCGAGCAAATTACGTTCCCAACACCCGATGGAACGACGGCTTCGGGCTATTTTTTGAAAGCCAAAAAGAAATCAAATAAATGGTTGTTTGTATATCAAGAATGGTGGGGACTCAACGACCACATCAAGCACCAAGCCGAAGTTTTCTACCATGATTTAGGCGACAACGTAAACGTATTGGCCCTTGATATGTACGATGGTAAAAATACAACGAATCCGCAGGAAGCAGGTAAATTGATGCAAAGCGTCGTAGAAACACGCCTCGAAAGCATCGTCAAAGGCGGATTAGCCTATGCTGGACCCAAAGCAAAAATTGCCAATGTAGGCTGGTGTTTTGGTGGAAGTTGGTCGCTCAAATCGGCGTTGTTGGTAGGCAAGCAAAGTGTAGGTTGTGTCATGTATTATGGAATGCCTGTCAAAGATGTGGAAAGACTCAAAACATTGCAATGTGATGTATTAGGACTTTTTGCTACCGAACAATACATCTCAAAAACAGTGATAGAAGAATTTGCAAGCAATATGCAAACTGCCAACAAATCACTTAACTATAAGATATTCAATGCAGTACATGGCTTTTCAAACCCAAGTAATCCCAAGTACGACGAAGCCGCCAGCAAAGAAGCCTACGGCATGGCAATAGAATACTTAAAAACCAAACTTTTGTAAGTGGATTCTGTCATTAAGTGTTAATGCAAAATTGTGAATTACAGAAACAAACACTAATTCACAATTTTGCATTAGTACTTACATCTCTCAGACATTACTAAATAAATAGCCTACGCCCTTTATTGTTCTGATATAATCTTCTCCAATTTTTTCCCTGATTTTACGGATATGTACATCCACAGTGCGTTCTGTCACGTGAATACCTCTTCCCCAAACATTCGACAAAATTTCATCCCTAGAATACACTTTGTTGGGATTTGTGACAAAAAACATGAGCAAATCAAACTCTTTTTTAGGCAACACCCATGAGTTGTTGTTGACAGCAATAGAATAATTTTGTTTGTTGATGGTAAGGTTTTCAATCACAATTTTTTCAGAAACTGGACCTTCACTTAGTTCTCTTTTCAAAATAGCTTTAATTCTACTGAGCAAAGCTCTTGGCTTGACAGGCTTGATGATATAATCGTCGGCACCGATGTCGAAGGCCGCAATTTCAGAATATTCTTCGGCTCTGGCAGTAAGGAATAAGAGGTAAGTTTTTTGTAATTCAGGAAGTTGCTTGATGATTCGCCCTGCTTCAATGCCATCCATGACAGGCATCATAATATCCATGACGATTAAATCTGGCAAAAAAACTTTGGCTTTGTCGATGGCAATTTTGCCATTTTCGGCTGTTTCAACAAGATACCCTTCGTTTTCGAGATTATACTGCAAAAGCTCCAATATATCTGGGTCATCATCAACTAATAATACTTTTAGAGAAACGTCAATCATCTGCTTCGTATGGGGCTTTAATTTTCGGCAAACTTATCAAGTTTACATTACCTGATGGTTAAAGCTATATTAAGGCTAAGTTATCATTTAACTTACCTTATACGTAAGCGAGGAAGGGGAGCAAAATTAGTGCATGAATGAACATTATAAAAGTTTGTTCGATTATTCAAAAATGAAGCGGTGTTTTAACCATACGCTTGGATAATCTGGTTTATCCCAAAAGCCTTCATAAGACTGCCTTCGACTTTCTACCATTGCTTTATGATTAAAGCCTAAAATTTCACAAGTTTTTTTTGCTTTCTCTAATTTATCAGGAGGTAAATTTGGCAAAATTTTAATTTTATGTTCTGTAAAATCATAGAAAAAATAGGCTTTAAATTGATAGGTTACATCGTCGGGACGAAGCAATAATTCGTCAAATTGTTCACCTTTCACACTTTGGCAGTGAGCACAAGCCACATATAAATTGTCCCAGTGGCACACCTCCTCTGGAAATTTGGATTTTGGCTTAAAATGCTCAATCGTTGTATCAGCATTCATCAACGGAAAGCCATCACAGTAAGAGCAATGGTTATCCGTTTGCTCCATCAACATAGGTAACAACAGGTGATTCAACCTTTCTTTGTCAATTATAGGATAGTTATAATAAGAGCGGTTGGCTTGCCTGGCATATCTTTCCCCGTAAACTATCCATCTAGGTTTGGGATTCGCCTTAGAATAAGGCTCTAATAAGATAGTAGGACAAGGTTTTCTTATCATTTTTCTCATGGTGAACAACTATATTAGTGTTTTTTGCGTGATTCTTGTAAGTTGATTCATTTCCATGCCCATCAGTTGTTCTAGTTCGGTACTTTGGGATGCCAAGTGCTTGACGAGCTTGTCAAATACCTGTGTATCATAATCTTGACCGAGCATTATTTTTTGTCTAAATTCTCTGAATTGTTTCAACTCATTTTCTACAGCAACACCATATTGCTCGTTGATGCCGAATATTTCATCCAAAATTCTACGTACACTTTTGCCATCTTCCGACAAAACAGGCTCACCGTCTAAAACGGCATAAGCCCCTACTTTCTTTAATTTATGTACCCAAGCACCATCCACAGAACCAACCACAAAAGGCGAATGCGTAGAAATAAAAATCTGAGCATTTTTAAAGAGTTTTTGTACAACTGGCAAAATTTTACGCTGCCAAGCTGGATGCAAATGGACTTCTATTTCGTCTAAGAACAGGATGAAGTTTTGATGCAAAGAAATGCTTGCTTGGTCTATCCAATAAATATTTTCTAACCTCATTAACAAATCTCCCATCCAAATAATCATTGATTTTATTCCATCTGGTAATACTTCAAAACCAAGCTCAATACCATCAATTTTTAGAGCTAAATGTAGCGTCGGTTTAGAAAGTAACACGAATTCAATTGTTTGTCCAGTAATTTCAGCAATAGCTTTTTCTACTGCTGCAATGGCACTAACGTAAGTTTGAGCTTCACTTTCATTACCATTTGCCTTGGCTACTAAAGCTCTTGTTTTGGTTGATAATATCCAGTTCTTAAAGCTATTGAAATCAGTTGGTTTATTAAAATTTACCGCATCTTTAAAAGGGTCATAATTAGGGTTTTCTTGAATCGTATTATTTTTAAAATCAAAATATCTATTATTTGAATAGGCAAAAAAAGCATAATTCACAACAGGTGTAAATATCCTGTCTTTTTCTAACTGAAGAGCTTCTGGAGAAGTATAAAAACCATCGGTGTTAGTTTGCCTTTTAAAATAATTTTTCTCTCCTTTTTTATCTGTGTAGGTAATACTATATCCTGAAATATCACCCATTCCTTTTGATAAAATCCGACTGTAATAAAAATTTTCGTTTGAATTATCAGCAATTCCTGTCATCAAGGTTAAAATCGTACTTTTTCCTGTCCCATTTTCTCCAGTCAAAATATGAATTTCAGCTTTTTCTGGGTCAGTCTTTTTAGGAAAGTCCATTTGTAGATGCTCGAAAGCACCTATTTTATTGATTTCTAAACGTTCTATCCGAAAATTTTCCATAACATTATATGCTTATTTGCCTAAAAATACTCAAAAATATTGAGCAAACCGACATCTTTTACCCAAATCGCTACGTCCATTCTTCCAAATGCCAAGCACTGTCCCAAAATTTCCATTCAAGGTAGCAACCTTTTTCGTAGGCTTCTAGCATTTGATTTTGTTGTGCTTGGGTGCATCTGCGTGCCAAAGAATTGGCAATATTCAGGGCTTTTTCAACCAATACAGCAAATTCTTCGCCTGCGTAGGTGTCTATCCATTGTTGATAGGGATTGTTGTGTTGGTTGCTGCTCTGGCTCAAAATATGGTCGCCTACGGCTTTGTAAATCCAAAAACAGGGTAAAATACTGGCTACCGCTACTTCTACTTGTGCCAAGGCAGCGGTGCTTAAAACAAAGTTGGTGTAATGATGACACGTAGGAGAAATGGGCGGTTGAGCTTTGATGTCTAATGTTTTGAAATAAGACGTATGTAAAGCTTTTTCTACCACAATCGCTCCTTGGGCAAATTGGATAAATTGCAAAACGTGGTCTTGTTCGTGGATGCGTGCGGCAATCAACGAAAGTGCTCTGCCAAAATGATTGAGATAAATGGCATCTTGTGCGATATAAAACTTAAATTTTTCAGGTGCTAGTGTACCAGTGATGAGTTCTTGAATGAAGGGCATTTCTATAATTGCGTGGTAAATGCCTTCGGTGTGAGTCCATGCTTTTTCAGTCCATTTCATAAGAAGAGCGTGCTTGTTTAATGAGGGTTAAAGGGTTGAAAAAATGATTTAAAGCACCGTGTCCTTGTCCGATGTGTACGTCTTTGCCTGCCTCAATCGCTTGATGAATATAGGCTGAAGCTTTTTGAATTGCCGTTAACAAATCATGCCCGTGTGCCAAATAAGCAGCTATAGCCGACGACAACGAGCAACCGGTGCCATGTGTATTATGAGAGGCAATATACGAGCTATAGATGTGTTCTTCTCTGCCATTTTTTTCTTTAAAAATATTGCAAAGTTGGGTAGTTTGCAGGTGTCCACCTTTGACCAACACCGCTTGAGCATTGGCATCGAGCAAGCGTTGGGCAGCTATTTGCATATCTTCAATATGTTTGATAGGCTGTTGAACCAAGAGAGAAGCTTCATCTAAATTAGGCGTAATGAGTGTCGCCATCGGAAAAAGCGTATCTTTTAATACTTCAATCGTTTCATCTTCAATGAGTTTAGCACCACTACTGGCTATCATTACGGGGTCTAGGATGATAGGAATGGCAGGATACGCTTCAAGCGTTTGGGCAATTGCCAAAGCCAAATCGGGTCGATGAATCATTCCTATTTTAATAGCCAATGGCCGTAAATCTTCTAGCACGGCCTTGATTTGGGCTACGACTACCGCCACGGGTATGCTATGGATGGCTGTTACGCCCAAGGTATTTTGGGCCGTTACGGCTGTAATAGCAGTTGTACCAAAACAGCCCAGGGCCGAGAAGGTTTTTAAATCGGCTTGAATGCCCGCACCGCCTCCGCTGTCAGAGCCAGCAATGCTTAATACAGGTAAATACCTGTGGGTTCTTTGTACCATTCGATTCTCGTTGTATCAAACTTTAGCTGAATTTGAGCAGCGAAGTATTGTTTTTGTAAAAATAAAAAATGTACTTAGAAAAAGCACAGGCTTTGAAGCATCTGGAGGAAAACCACAAGAAAGAAGAGGATACTTTTCCCTTCGCCAGCATTATCTGGATCAGGTTCAAAGGGTATTTCTCAGCTCTGTAAACAGAGCACCCCTAAAGCCTCAGTAAAGGTACAAAGATTGTATGGAGATACAAAAAAATGAGTGATGAAATACGATGGCAGGGAATTGGGGTTTATCAAGATGCCAACATCAAGTATGAGGGCTAATACAGCATTGTGAGTTAGTACTGGTCTTTGCTTAAAAGACAGACACTAACTCACAATTGGTAATGCACAAGTTGATATTGATGCTTAATCTAATAGCATTACGCTCATTGGTACTGTTGCTGGAGGTAATCAATTTCTTTTAAAATTGTATGAACAAGCGAAGGCGTTTGGGTATTGTCATAGCCCTCTGCGTTTTGTAAATCATTGGCATAAGTGGCTAGTGCCTCGAAACTAACGGTGAGGGCTGTGCCTTTCAACTTATGAGCCAAAGCCTTGATTTGAGGCATATCTTTGACCGCCAAAGCTGCCTTGATTTCCTCTGGAAATTTCCCCATTTGCTTGAATGCCAATGGCAAAAGTTCCTGTATGAGGTCGTCGTCGTAGCCTAGGCGTTCTCGTAGGGCTTCTTTATCAAAATGTATGGCTACTGTCTTATTTTCGATAGTCTGTGTACTGATAGCAGCTTTTTCTTTAGGATGAATAAGCCATTTGTCTAAGGTTTTCTCTAAGGTTTCTTTCACGACAGGCTTGCTCACGTAATCGTTCATGCCAGCCGCCAGACAACGTTCTTTTTCTCCTTTGACAGTTCCTGCGGTTAGGGCAATGATGGGTACATCTTTGCCATTCGGCATAGCCCTAATACCTGTGGCGGCTTCGTAGCCATTTAACAAAGGCATTTGAATGTCTAAAAAGACAATATCTGGTTGATACACAGGAAAGGCATCAACGGCTTCTTGTCCGTTTTTGGCCTCAATAATGTGGGCATTGGGTAATATTTTTTTGAAAATAGTAGTAGCCAACAACATATTCACTGGGTTGTCTTCTGCTACCAATACGGTTACTTTTTTATCGAAACTATGCTCTTGCGATAGGGCAATTTCTACCGTTTTAGGACTACGATTACCTTTATTCAATTTGGCTAAGGATTCATAAATTTGCTGTATTTTGATAGGTTTTACCAACCGTTGTTGTACGTCTAGTTCGATACACGCCGTGTTTACGTGCTCGTCGTCCGAAGAACTGTAGAGTAAAATAACAGGTTGTTCGACTGCACTAAGATGCAGTTTTTTACGAATATTTCTAATCGTTTCCAGCCCATCTAAGTAGGGCATGTGATAATCCATCAAAATCACATCGTAGCGTTCGCCTGCTTTGATACGTTCGAGGGCTTCGATGCCATTTTTTGCTGATACGGTATGGATATTCTTTAAAGCCAACATATCTTGCAAAATCAGGCGGTTGTTGTAGTTGTCGTCCACAATCAAAACTTTTCCTACTGTGATTTCGCTCTCCCATACCATTGGTTCGCCTGCTTCAGCGGGGAAAGATACCTCGAAGAAAAAGGTGCTGCCTTTGCCCGGTGCACTGATGAGTTCGAGTTTGCTATTCATCAATGCCAACAGCTTATTGGCAATGGTCAAGCCCAAGCCCGTGCCGCCGAAGCGTCGGGTGGTAGAGGCATCTTCTTGTGAAAAGGCTTCAAAGATTTTTTGTTGGTTTTGGGGTTCAATGCCAAGACCTGTATCTCTTACCGAAAATTTGAAGCGTGTAGGCTGATTTTCATGTTCTTCTAAAATTTCTACTTTTAGTTCTATTTCGCCTTCTTGGGTAAATTTCACGGCATTGCTCAACAAGTTGACCAGTACCTGACGCAAGCGAATAGAGTCGGCCCAAATATAGCGTTTTACTTTGGGCGAAATATTCAAGAGCATTTCCAATTCTTTTTTATGTGCCTGGTATTTAATCATATCGGCTACTTGCCCACCCAACTCCAAGAGGTCGGTTTTTTCAATGGAAAGCTCTAATTTTCCTGCTTCAATTTTCGAGAAATCAAGAATATCGTTGATAATATCGAGTAAAGAATTTGCCGATTGGAAAACCGTTGACATATACTGACGCTGCGTATCGTCGAGTTTGGTTTTCATGAGCAAATCGGTAAAGCCGATAACACCATTGAGTGGCGTTCTGATTTCGTGGCTCATATTGGCCAAAAACTCAGATTTCGATTTACTGGCGGCTTCGGCGTGCTCACGAGCATTGCGTAATTCTTGCTCTACTTTTTTACGTAAAGTAATATCTCGTAATACAGCCTGTATCATGGTTCGCCCGTCGATACGCATGGTATTGAGTAGCACTTCGCAGGGGAATACATTCCCATTATCAAAACGTCTGTGCACAGTATCGAAATGTGCTTTTCCTGCTTTTGCCAAGCTGTGGCGGACTTCGTTGAGTAATTCTTCGGTAGATTGCCCGTTGTTTTGCACTTCTGGCGTAAAATCAAGGGCTTTCAATCCTAGTAAATCGGCTTTGGTATTTACGCCTAGTAGTTTTGTGGCAGCATCGTTGCAGTCGTAAATGCCCCCAAGGTTTTCAAAAATCAGCACAGCGTCTGAAGTAGTGTCAAACAAAGTTCTGAATTGTTGTTCGGAGCGAGCTATAGACTCCTCGTGTTCTTTGCGTGTGGTGATGTCTTGTAAATAACCATGCCATAAGAAGCTGTCTTCTAGCGGTTCGGGCGAGCATTCTACCCGCATCCAACGGTTGCCTTTGCTTGGCAATACCACCCTAAACTCGTATTCCCATTTGTTTGCTCCTTTGAGTGCTTCCCACATACTTTTACGAGCCGATTCTATTTCATCTGGATGAATACGGTCGAAAATGAGCATGGAGTTTTGAGCCAACTCATCAGGATTTAGTTCATATACCTCTTTTGCTCCTTGCGAAATAAAAGGAAAAATGGTTGTTCCATCTTTAAAAACCTGTAACAGAAACAACACACCTGGTACTTGCTGCGAAAGCTTGGTTAACAAGTTAGTCGAATGTTGAGCGGCTATTTCAGCTAGTTTCAATTGGGTGATGTCTTGTGCTGTACCATAAAGCCTAACACAAACGCCGTCTTTAAATTCGGCTTTACCTATGGTTCTAATCCATTTGGCGTTTCCTTTTTGTGTAACAATTTCTAATTCTAAATCATAAGGTGTACCATGCTGCACACATTTTTCGAGGGCATCTTTGATAATAGCCTGAGAATCTTTGCCTTTGTATAAGTTTTTACCCCAAGTAAATACAGGAATATAATCGGGGGCAACCTCATAGATTTCTTTGGTAACATCAGACCAATACAGCTTCATGCTAGGCAAATCTAATTGCCAGCCGCCAACCAATGCCACTTGGTTGGTTTGCTGGAGCATTTCTTTGGTAAATTCTAGCTCGTCATTGGCATTTTTTCGCTCGGTGATGTCTCGTTCTACAGCGATAAAATTGGTACAAACGCCATTATTATCGAATACTGGATTAATGGTTAAATCAATCCAATATTTCTTTCCTGATTTTGAATAATTCAAAACCAGTTCATTGATGGTTTGATACTTTCTTAAAGCTTCCCGAATGCGATGAACGGTAGCAGGGTTGGTGTCGGGTCCATGCAGCAGTTGCGAAGGCCGCTTGCCTACGGCTTCTTCCATACTGTAGCCTGTTAATCGACAGTATGCTTGATTGACCCACGTGATACGCCCGTAGGCATCAGCAATGATGATAGCGTCGGTTGTTTTTGAAGCGACCAATGCCAGTTCTTTGAGCTGGGCTTCGGCTTGTTTTCGGTCGGTAATATCATACGCCGTAAGTACGATTTTACGGCTCACTTGGTCGATGTTGGCGGTAAGGTGTGTCCATACCCAATGCCCTACTTCGTGCAATAGCCGAATGTCTATGCTCTGGGCTGGTCGGTTGGTTTCTACCGTTTGTAAAACCGTTTGAAAAAATGTTTCTTGGTCGTCGGGATGAATAAAATCAATAAACTTTTTATCTAAACTTTGTATAACGGAATGCCCGTAAACTCGCTCCCAACTATCTGATATATAAGACAAAATGCCGTTTTGGCTCATAACCAACAATACATCGCTCATGTTGGAAATAAGCACTGACAAATCGTTTTGTATGCGTAATTTTTCGGTAATGTCTAAGCCAACACAAATAATGCCACAGGGCTGTTGTTGCTCGTCGAACTGCACCATAAACTCCCAATGGTTGACCATGATTTCGTTATGGCGGTTGGGTTTACGCAAGATTACTTCGTGCGATTTATGAGGCTCGGCAAAGCATTTTTCAACAATATCACGGCATTTCTGGTGGTCTTCTGGAATGATTAATTCGAGGGCATTTTTCCCAATCACTTCTGCTCTCGAATAACCTAAAGCATGACAAAAGAAGTCGTTGATAAATGAGTAATTTCCTGCTAAATCAACGGTGGTTACATATAAAGAATGATTATTGAGGATAGATTCGGCTAAAAGCTGATGTTGAGGCGTGTTTGGCTTGCTGTTTTTTTGCTCTTGAAATGTTATCAATACACGGTGAAGCTCGCCTGTAGCATCATGCACAGGATAGCCTTTACAAGCAAAAGTTGTGACTTCATGGCCTGTGTTGGCAATGGTTACGGAGCAGCCTGTCCAAAGTAAACTTCCTGTTTCTAAGGGCGTTGTTTGTTGCAATAAAGCCTCTAGCCATTGCACGGGTTGTTCAGGGGCAACGACTGCTTGCCCTGCTAAACACTGGCGAAAAGCCTGATTTATCCACACATTAGACGAATTCTTACAATCCCAATACCATAGCCCATCAAACGTATTTTCCTGAATCAACTCAGCGAAGGTGTCGTCGTATCGAAGGAGTTGGCTGCATTCTTTTTTCAAATAATCCATTTTCAAAGTAAAAATTAATGGTTAGCAACGATGCCAAGAAGCGTAAATTTTGTAAAAGCAAGTAATTTCAACGATAGCTTGAGCGAATCATTTTATTCATTTTTTCATCATGATTATACGTAAGTTGTACTGTTTGGCTAAAAGGCAGATTACACCGTTTGAAAATATTTTTAATCTTAGACACGCAAATACCATAAAAGTTTAGCATATAAACGCTAAACAAATACCTTCAAGAGCGGAGCGGAGGGGCATTAAAATTACCAATGTTGTGCTTGTGTGGGTCAATTTACACAGTTTTCGTAAATTTTCAAATGAGAAAAGTTTTATTTTATCTTAAAAATGGACATTTCATACTTAAAAGCTTTAAATTTAAGCTTTTAAGTATGAAAAATGCCCGATAAAATATGTTGTGATAGTCGTTTATAAGCGTAAATACACGTAGTTTATTTTTTCGTAGAGTAGTTTAGTCGCTAATTGCTGCTGGTCTTTGTAGTTGAAAACTTGTCCGTCGGTTCTTACCGCTTCTAACAAACGTAAATCAAGGTTTGTTACCAGCCAATCCGCTTTTTGTGCTTGCATGGTTGCTATAATGCCTTCTTCTGGAAGATTTTTGTCGGGCGTAGCGTAAAAGCCTGCATAGCCGTAATTTATATCTACCGCTGGCGACCATAAAGCTTCGCCTACCGTTTGCGAAACTACCGTATAGCATTGGTTTTCTAAAGCCCTAGCCCTAGCCCCAATATGCACACGGGTTGCTCCTCTGATGGTTTCGGTGCAGCTTGGTGCAAGAATCACGTGTGCACCTGCTTGTGCCAACAATTGCGAGCCAATCGGAAATTCTACGTCATAACAAATCTGAATACCGAATTTGCCCCAATCGGCTTCAAAGATGCTGAGTTGCTTTACCCCACTGCTAATGCCCCAAGATTCGTTTTCAAAACGTGTCATGAAAAATTTATCTTGGTAGCCAACCAAACCTTTGGGCGAAAAAACAAACGCTCGGTTGACGGGCTTTTGGTTGTGTAATACAGGCAAGCTTGGGGCTACAATACCGATTTGGTATTTCTGAGCCAACTGGGCAAATACCGTACAAAAATCGTCTTTGAGGGTATCTAACACATTGACTTGTGCTTGTAAATCGGCTTTGATATTTTCAGGAAAAATACTGACCAATTCCATTGAGCCGTATTCAGGAAAAAGCAACAGTTGGGCTTTTTGCTGGACGGCACGTTGTACCCACTGCTCGGTATGTTTGACCCAAGCCGCAAAAGCATGATGCTCGTTGATAGGATATTGGGCTGCGGCTATGTTGATATTCATTTGTTACGAGATTTAATGATTTAAGACATTTCGCCAGCAATGGGCTGTTTGAGTATGGCTTTAACGGTAGCCATATCGCTGCTTTGCCCGAAGGCAAACATCATTTTGGTAATGGCTGCTTCGGTGGTTAAATCTGCTCCACTGATGACCCCAATTTCTTGCAAATAATGGCTCGTATGATAACGTCCTTGGGTGACTCGTCCGCCATTGCATTGCGAAATATTATAGATGACAACGCCTTTATCCAAGCTTGCCTTGATGTGCTTCAAAAACCATTCGTCGGTAGGGGCGTTGCCTGCTCCGTAGGTTTCGAGCACTACGCCTTTGAGGTTTTCGATGGCTAATACACTTTTGACGACCTGCTCCGAAATCCCAGGGAAGAGTTTAAGAATCACTACATTTTCGTCTAAATGTTTATGTACTTTGAGCGAAACATTGCTTTTGTAATGTCGTAAAAAAGGATAATTGTATTCAATTCGTACTCCTGCTTCGGCAAGGACAGGATAATTTTCTGATTCAAAGGCGTTGAATTGTACACTTTCGTGTTTTCTGGCTCGATTGCCTCTGAGTAAAACCGAGTTAAAATAAATACATACTTCCGAAATAATAGGACGATTGTTTTGTTTGGCGGCCGCAATTTCGAGGGCTGTAATAAAGTTTTCTTTGGCATCGGTGCGAGCCGCTCCAATGGGTAATTGAGCTCCCGTAAAAATCACAGGTTTGTTGAGGTTTTCTAACAAATAGCTCAATGCCGAAGCCGAATAAGCCATCGTATCGGTGCCATGCAAGATGACAAAGGAGTCGTATTGTTCGTAGTGTTGCTCAATAATTTCGGCTAATTGAACCCAAATGCCAGGACGCATATTCGACGAATCGAGCAGTTTGTCGAACGTAAGCACAGTAATGTCATAATCTAAACGCCCCATTTCTGGCAGATTATCAGGTATTTGGGCAAAATCGAAAGGCACTAAGCCGTCAGAAATAGGGTCATATACCATGCCCAACGTGCCTCCTGTATAGATGACAAGAATCTTGGTGTCGTGCTTGCCATTGGCTTTGGTTTTAAGGTGAATGCTTTGATACATAGTTTGATGATGTGTTTGGATTGTATGATAAATAGTAGGTTAGTGTTGGAGTAAAGCTAGGGCATTTTGAGTTGTCTGAGCCATAACTTTAGCTATATCGCAAGCCCAAAAATCGGCAATTTTTTGGGCAATTATCGACAAATACAAAGGCTCGTTGCGTTTGCCTCGGTATGGCACTGGTGCAAGGTAAGGGGCATCGGTTTCTAAGACAATATGTTGGGGAGCAATGTAGGGAAGAACCTTGTCGAGCCCTCCATTTTTGAACGTTGCTACGCCACCAATACCCAGCAAAAAGCCCAATTCTATGGCTTTTTGGGCTTCTTCGAGTGTGCCTGTAAAGCAATGAAAAATACCTTTAAGCTCGGGGTCGGCATTTTTTTCGAGTAAGTTTACGGTTTCCCAAAAGGCATTTCTCGAATGAATATCTATCCACAAACCATGTTTTTTGGCTAATTGGCATTGCCATAAAAAAGCCTCTTCTTGTTGAGCAACAAAGGTTTTATCCCAATACAAATCCATGCCAATTTCGCCGATGGCAATAAATTTTTCTTGGGCAAGGTTCGTTTCGATGATTTGTAATTCTTTTTCAAAATCTTCTTTCACATAACAAGGATGTAACCCAATCATAGGCAGGCATTGCGAAGGATACTGGCGAGCCAATTGCATCATGCCGTCGATGGTTTCGTGGTTACAGTTGGGCATCCATATTTGTTGTACGCCTGCTTCAAAAGCACGTGCCAACAGGGCTTCTCTATCTTCTGCAAAAGCTTCGTCGTAAATATGGGCGTGGGTTTCTATAATCATAAAAAATAAATATAAATGCTTACGAATTGGTTGAGCTGTAAGGCTAAAGTAAGCTTAGATAAAAGTTGATAAAAATGTATTTAATTTATTGATTATTAGTATTTTAAATATTTGGTAATACTTTAAAAAGATAGCCTTTTTCTTTGAAATGTGCTAACATTCGAGGCAAGGCATAACACATATTTTGGGCAGCTTTTAGGCTATCATGAAATACCACAATAGAGCCACTTTCGGTGTATTGTAGCGTTTTTTGCAAGACCGTTTCTGGCGAAAGTGCGGCGGAATAATCGCCAGTAAGGACATCCCACATAATAATTTCGTGACTTTGCTGGATTTGTGCCGCTTGGCTTCGTTTGATACGCCCGTGCGGAGGCCTAAAGAGCCTCTGCCGTTGATGAGGCATCAACTGTTGTATCTGTGCTTCGCAAATACTAAAATTGTTGTAATACAGGTCATCGGCTGTTTGCCAACCTCTCAGGTGGTTAAAGGTATGATTTCCAATGCTATGACCAGCGTTACCTACGGCTTGAAATATAGCAGGATGCTTTTGAATATTATCGCCAATACAAAAAAAAGTAGCTTGAGCCTCGTATTGAGCCAAGGTTTCTAGCACAAATTCGGTAATATCAGGAATAGGCCCATCATCGAAAGTCAGGAAAATCGTTTTTTCGGTGGTGGGTATCCGCCATGTAAAATTCGGATACAAAGCCCGCATCAGAAAGTTAGTTTTGTGAATAAACATGGATAAAAGGTATCAGTAAGTATGAATGCTGAATTATGAATATAAAATGTTATTTTTCAAAAACTTACATTTAATTTTGATTCAATCTAATGCTGCATGATTACTTAGCCCTGCTGAAATTTGTTGCAAGTTACGTGTTAATGTTTTTTGAATACAGCTTAGGCGTGTTTTTTGCGTAAAAATGTTGGCAGATATAAGCAAGGTTTTCAGGATAGAAAAATGCCGTATTTTTTACGGCAAACGTTTTTTGTTATTTTTGTTGTAAAATGATGTGAAAAATTGTGCGTAATGCCATCATTTATGAGCATTGTAATTTTGGTTGAAATACACTAAATCAAAACAATCATTCACCACTTACGCAACAAACAATTGCATTTTTATGTCGTCTATTTTAGAAACGATTCAAATTAATAACGGAAATATTCAGCAATTGGCTTACCACGAAGCCCGTTTGAATCGCACACGCCAAGCCCTTTTTGGCTTGCCTCCGCTTGCGTTGGCAAGTTTTCTGGATGTGCCAAACCAATACCAGCAAGGCATTGTTCGTTGCAGAGTGATTTATCAGCAACACATCGAAGATGTCAGTTTTGTGCCTTATCTGTTCAAACCAATTCAAAAGCTTGCCTTGGTCGAAGACCCTAGCATCGACTACCGCATCAAATGGCTCAACCGCCAAGCATTCGCCCAGCATTTGGCGGCACATCCGCAAGCCGATGAAGTGCTTATTACACAACATGGCTTTATTACAGATGCCACCATTGCCAATCTAGCGTTTTGGGACGGCCACACGTGGGCAACACCCCATACGCCACTCTTGAAAGGAACAAAGCGACAATACCTGCTCGATACCCAACAGCTTCACGAAAAACCCATTCACCTCAAGCATTTGCAGCAATACCAAGCGGTTTGTCTGATAAACACCTTCAGGGATTTACGCCTCGAAGATGCCATTCCTATTGAGCAAATCCTGTTATAGACATTTGGGGAATTGTGGTTTGTTCGCTAAATTTGACTGAAAGCTCATGCCAAAACTCGTTGAATTGTGTCGAAAGAAAAAGTAAATCCCGCATTTTTACTCCGTCAAAAATTTCCTTTTGAACCTACAGGAGGACAAGTTGAATTATTTGAAAAAATGGAAAAATTCATTTTAAATCAAGATGAATTTGGTCCTTTGTGTTTTTTATTAAAAGGTTACGCTGGTACGGGTAAAACAACCGTCATTTCTACTATTATTAAAGTATTGCCCAAATTTGGCTACAAAGCGGTATTGCTTGCTCCTACGGGTAGAGCTGCCAAAGTGATGTCGAATTATGCTAAAAAAATAGCCCTAACTATCCATAAAAAAATCTATCGGCAAGTAGCCAACCAATATACGGGTAGCCTAGAATTTCAACGCCAAAATAACTATGCTACCAATACCATTTTTATTATAGACGAGGCTTCTATGATTGCCGACGATGCCGAGTTTGGTACACCGGGACTATTAACCGACTTGATGGAATTTGTCTTTACACATCCCGAAATGGATTACAATGGCAACAAAATCATCTTTGTGGGCGATACCGCACAGCTACCGCCCGTAGGCAAAACGATGTCGCCAGCCTTAGAAAAATCATATATCGAAGGACAGTTTCATTTGGGTGTATTGGAGCAAGAACTAACCGAAGTGATGCGTCAGGATGCCGAATCGGGCATTTTATTCAACGCTACGCAACTGCGAAATACCTTGCAATCGGCTACGCCTCAAATCAGTTTTATCACCAAAGGCTTTCGAGATTTTTATAAAATGACAGGCGAAAAACTCGAAGATGGCCTCAACTATGCCTACCGAAAGTTTGGTCGTGAAAATACCATTATCCTCACACGCTCCAACAAAACGGCAGTGCTGTACAACCGCTACATTCGGCAGCAAATTTTTGCCTTAGAAGACGAACTATCCGTAGGCGATTTGTTAATGATTGTTCGGAATAATTACCACTGGCTCGGCGAAGATTCGCCCGTAGGATTTTTGGCGAATGGCGATTTTGTAGAAGTCATGAAAATTAGAGGTATCGAAGAAATGCACGGGTTTCGTTTTGCAACCTTGTATTTAAGGCTTTTAGATTACGAAGACCATCCCAACATCGAAGCAAAAGTCTTGCTCAGTACCTTGCATTCTAATACCCCAGCCATGACGAAAGATGAAAATAAAGCCTTGTATGATTCGGTATCGGAAGATTACGCCCATATTGTTAATAAAAAAGACCGCATGACCGAAATTCGGAAAGACCCTTATTTGAATGCTTTACAGATGAAATACGCCTACGCCCTCACTTGCCATAAATCGCAAGGGGGACAATGGAATGCCGTATTTATCGAACAAGGCTATTTAACCGACGAGCAAATCAACGAAGACTTTGTTCGTTGGCTTTATACGGCTATTACAAGGGCTACACATGAAGTATTTTTAGTGAATTTTCACAACGATTTTTTTGACTAAATATCATTTCAAATTGATTTCGGATTTGCATTAAACATCCATGCCATTGCCTCGCATCTCCAGCAATGAGTCATCTTCTCATTTTTTATTTACAAGGGGCATTATTTTTAACCAAAACAACACAACCCCATTTATTAGGTTGTACAGCCTAGCAAATGGGGTTGCGTTTAAGCAAATTTACTTCTTACTCGTCGCCCTTGCTTACCCCCCAAACAGAAGGGTCTTTACGCCATTCTTGCAAAGTAATCAACTGAGATTCAGTAACATATTTTTTCTTGAGTGCTTCTTCTAATAATGTTTCGTAGTCGCTCAATGTATAAAACTTCAATCCTTTTTCGGCAAAATTTTTCGTCGCTACTTCAAAACCATACGAAAAAATAGCCACCATACCCAATACATTTGCACCAGCCGCACGCAAAGCTTCGGCAGCTTTGAGCGAGCTACCGCCCGTCGAAACCAAATCTTCAATCAAAACCACCTTCTTGCCCGGTTTGATTTCGCCTTCAATCTGGTTGCCCATGCCATGTTTTTTAGGTTCAGGACGAACATAGCAAAAAGGCAGCTCTAACCAATCGGCTACCAATGCTCCTTGGGCAATACCTGCCGTAGCCACACCAGCAATGATGTCGGCATCTGGCCAATATGCCTGCACAGCAGCAGCCAAGCCATTTTTGATAGCAGAACGAACTTTGGGATAAGACAATGTAATGCGATTGTCGCAATAAATAGGCGAATTCCAGCCAGAGGCCCATTTAAAAGGCTTATCTGGACTCAATCTTACGGCTTTTACATCAAGTAGCATGGAAGCTACGTCCTGAGCAAGGGTTGGTTGTTTCATCATATTATTCTGTTTTAGATGAGGTTATACGCCTCATTTACAACATTCAATGGTATTGTGATTGTAAACTTCAATGCAAAAATAGGAAGAGTCCACGTAAGATTTGCTAACAAAAATGTATTTTTGCCTTCATAAGTATAAAACTAAAAGGCACAAACATAGTATATTCTACTCAAAATCAAAGCATTAACCACCATATCACCTACTAAAACTCATATCAAATTAATTAGCCCTTTTACTTATAAAATAATTTTGCCAAATTAAATACACTTTTCAGCTCGCATAGTAGGTAAAACTTTACAAAGAATGATAATATTCATAGACGACCGTCCTATCAAAGTAATAGGTCTCAACAAAGCCAAATCACTTACAACAACCGATTTCGACCATCTCATCGACGCAAAATTGGAAGCTGTACGTCCCGAAAATTTAGAAGGACACGTACTCATTCTGAACGTGTTGTTGCCGACTATCAATCGGTTGTTTTCGATTTTAAAAGAAAATGAACTCCCTCATTTTCAATCTATTACGCTGGTTACGCACGACAAAGAAGCCACCGAAGAGCAGATAAAAAAACAATACAAAGTAGTCAAAGCTGCTGGTGGCGTGGTACGCAACGAGAAAGGAAAGATTTTGATGATGTATCGTTTAAAAAAATGGGATTTGCCTAAAGGTAAACTCGAAAAAAATGAAAAAGCTAAAACGGGAGCTGTACGAGAAGTAGAAGAAGAATGTAATGTAGAGGTACGATTAGAAGAGAAAATTTGTACCACTTTCCATACTTATACCTACAAAAACGAGCATATCCTGAAACAAACCAAATGGTATTCGATGGAGATACTCGACGATAGCAAAATGAAACCTCAGCTTGAAGAGAGCATTGAAAAACTCGAATGGATGGACAGAAAACAAATCCACACCGCTTTGATTAATTCTTACTCTTCTATTCGCTATGTGGTGAAAAGGTATTTTTATGAAGGCGAAGATAAATGGGCTATTTAAGTAGTAATATGACAATTCTAAACTAAGAAACACAACATACTGATTTTAAACATTTTAAATCAGTAAAATCAGTATGTTATATTCAGTCTTCACAATAATCCTGTATCAAACACCGCTTTTTTGGCTGTTTGTCGGTGAAAAATATGGTTGAAATAGAAGTAAGACGAAATCACTAAAAAGATACATAAGGTAGGCAACAACTGTGCTAGGGCATTGAGCAAATCGAGCCATGAAGTAGCATGGGTTTGTCCAAAATTTTTGAGTAACAACACTGCCACACTGCCCAAATATCCACTAAAATCGGCTGTAAAAAACAAAAAGCCCACGTTGCCTCGTTCACGCAAAGCCGCCAATAATCGGTCGAACAGCATACCATTGAAGGGTACATACACCAAGTACAATCCTAGCCCGTTGCAAACCATCCACCAAAAACCCGACAACCCATGCGTATTGAACGCAAAGGTAGAAAACAGCATAATCAAACATCCCAATACAATCATCAAATGATTGAACCACAAGGCTTGTTTATGATTTTTTATAAAAAATGCTACGCCTGTTACCACACTGATAATCACCCCAATAATCACTTCGGTTGTACTAAAAACCGACACTTCGTTGATGCCCAACGAATGCCAAATTTCTACCCCAAAGTTGTCACGAATATCCCTAAAAATGGTCATCAATACATAAATTACCACCAGTAATAACATTCCCAAACCGTATTTTTTCATAAATTTTTTCCGTTGTTTTGCATACATCGGCACTCGTTCTACTCTTTCGAGTTGGTCCTTGGCACTGGCTGCTGGCGCTTGATTCATGGCCCATACCGACAACAACAACAAGGGAAAAAACAACAATCCTGCAACAAAAGGCATCCAAAATTCGTCTATACCCCAACTCAGCAAGATACTTGCAATGGTTTTGATTAAGCCCGACGATACAATAAAACTAACCGCCAAACCCGCTCCTAGCAAATCGGTGATATGCCTGCCTTCGAGGTAGCTGAAAACCAAACCATAAATCATACCCAAACCAAGGCCATTGAGGTACATAAACATCCAATTGTCTGGGGCTGGAACTAAGGCAAAAAGCAACAAATTGATTTCGGCATAAACAATCATTCCTATGATATACCACAACCGTTGGTGAGGCTTGGCTTCTGACACCACCTTGATGCCCAAGCCTTTAGCTGTGGCATAGCCCAATACCTGTGCAACCACCAAAATCACCTTGTAGTCGATGCCCCAAAGTGTATAACCGCTGTAGGTCGCTGCCGTAAAAGGCTTACGAAAAGCATACATTGCAAAATAGGTACAAAAGGCGGCTAGACCCAAAAAGCACCCATTGAATAGGTTCGATTGTCGTCGTAAAAAGGCTTGCATATACATAATTGAGATGGTCTTTGAAGCAAGATTACAAAGAAAAAAAGCGAGAAAATGGCTTGTTATGTGGCTTTAATCGACATTTAATATAGGCTTAAAAATAGGCTGTTTACCTTTGCTACCCTAACATAACTGGCACACAACAACTATTACATAATGCGTTCGATTCAATTAGTGGTATTTGATATGGCTGGCACGACAGTACAAGACCAGCACGAAGTAGAAATATGTTTTTTGCAGGCAGCCCAACAAACGGGCTTGGCCGTTACGCCCGAGCGGGTATTGGCTTTGCAAGGCTATGCCAAACGCTATGTTTTTGATTTGCTTTGGCATGAGCAACTCGGCGAAACCGCCGACGTACAAGCCAAAGTAGATAAGTCGTACCAAACTTTTTGTCATATTCTCGAAAATCACTACCTCCAAAACCCCGTTTTACCTACCGAAGGGTGTTTAGATTTGTTTGCTTTTTTACGAGAACAACACATCAAAATTGCCCTTACCACAGGCTTTTATCGCAAGGTGGCTGACATTATTTTGGGTAAATTGGGCTGGCTGCAAACACTCAACGAGCAGTACGTTGGCGATGGCACGGGCATCATAGATGCCTCTATTACGCCCGAGGCTGTACCGCAAGGCCGACCCGAACCCTACATGATTCAATATGCCATGCAGTTGTTTGGTGTCAACGATGCCCAGAGGGTTATCAATGTTGGCGATACCCCTGCCGACCTGATTTCGGGCTTGCGGGCTGGGGTTAAGTATTCGTTGGGTGTGACCAACGGTACGCATACCGAAAAGCAATTGAGCCTCTACCAAAACGATGGCTTGTTGCCCAATATCGCTGCTTTGAAAAACTATATTTAAAGACTGGACCAAACGTAGGAATTTTACCCAATAATCACGAATGACAAAATATGATTTAATCGTAATTGGTGCTGGCAATGTAGGCACATTCCATGCGTATCATGCTTTGCAAGCAGGCAAGACGGTGTTGATGCTCGAAAAAGATGCCATGCCCGTAGAAGCTACCGTGCGAAACTTTGGACAAGTAGTGCCTTCGGGACAAGCCCTAGACACGTGGTTTGAGTATGGCAGAACGGCACTGTCTATTTACGAAAGCATTCAACAAAGCGTTGACATCACCGCCCGACAAAACGGCTCGTATTATATCGCTTCCGACGACGACGAAGTACAATTGTTGGAAGAAGCCTTTACGCTATTCAAAGAGCGAGATTATGCGGCAACCTTGCTCACAAGCGAGCGTTGCAAAGAACGTCTGCCATCGCTCCAACAAACGTATTGTAAAGCAGGGCTGTACTTCCCTCAAGAATTTTCGGTAGAACCCCGTTCGATGGTCCATCGGGTACGCAATATGCTCATCCAATACAAAGGCTTGGTGTATCAGAACAATACCACGGTGATTGACTGTAGCATCAACCAAGGCATCGTAACGGTCACGAGTGCCAAAGGAGAAAAGTTTTTTGCCGAAAAAGTCGCAATATGCAATGGCAGAGATTTCAAAGCCTTACTGCCTGAAATTTTTGATAATAGCGGTCTTATTATCAGCAAGCTTAATATGATGGCTACCGTTCCGATGCCACAAGTGGTATTGAAAGGCAATATTTTGTCGGGACTCAGCATTAGGCGTTACGACAGCTTTAAATCTTGTGCCTCCTACCCTATTGTAACACCTGCTTGGCAAGCACCGTATCAGCAATGGGGCATTCATATTTTATTCAAGCAAGCCCTTGATGGCAGTATCATCATTGGCGATTCGCATGAGTATGCCTCGGTACAAGCAGCCAACGAGCTAGATTTTAGCATTGATATGCGTATCAATCAGTTGATTTTGCAAGAAGCCCAACGCATGATACAATTGCCTTCTTGGGAAATACAACAGTACTGGGCAGGCTATTATTCGCAAACCACCGATGGCGGTGTGTATGAGTACCAAATAGCCGATAAAATATTTATTGCCACGGGCATCGGAGGCAAAGGTATGACCACCGCACCGGGCTATACTCAAAAACGGGTTAAAGAAATTTTTGCCTAAAATGGTTGAAGCGTCTTTTTGTATCCTATATAACAATAAAATCCGCCCAGAGACTAGGCGGATTTTTTTACTTGTTTAGCTTTCCAACATTACACAATGGAGGTCTATACAGTATTACTTTATCATCAATCCAAATCTTTTAGGTAATATCGAATAAATTATAAGTATTTGAAAATCAAAACACTAATCCCCAATTCACAACTTTACCTTGTTACTTACAATGAATTTCTTACATTTACTTCAAACGGATTGGCTACGTGCTTTTTCGATTTATCAAGAATCAGCCTTGCCGCCGATTTGCCCATTTCTGTAAAATTCGTCGAAATGGTGGTAATGCCATCCAAAATAATCTCTTTCAACGGCGTTTCGTTATACGAAATTACGCCCACATCTTTGCCCACTCGGAGATGATTATTCAAGATTTTCTTTATTAATATTACTAAATCGTCTTCCATCAAATTGATATACACTTCGCCTGTTTGTACTTCTTCGTGCTTGATGTTATCAACGACGTGTCCGTCAAAAGCAAAATCCTGACAAAAATTCAAGAATCCTTTTTGTATTTCGTAAGGATAACAGCTATTCTTTGGGAAAATCAATTTAAGGGTGGAATAATTTCTCAAACGGTCAAGCACTTGCGTCAGGGCATTATAAATATCATGCTCAAAATTCTCATACACAGCACCATAAATTCCTTGCAAGCCAGCCACAAATTTATCTAAAATAATAAGCTTATCACGAGGAATGAGGTTTACTACTTCTTCTACCTTACCGTTATCGTCTAAAAAATACGGAATGACCACAAAATGCGAATAATTCTCATCTTTTTTAGCCGAAATGATTTTTTTAAACAACGAAAAATCATTGTTATATACATAAAAATCAATCGCCACTTGCTGACCTAATTCACGCACAAAAGAATCGAAAATGATTTTCTTATGTGCCGACAACTTATTAAACAACAACAATACTTTTTTGGGTTTTTCAAAATCAGTATTTTTAATATAATACCCTTTGCTGGGCACTGATTCTAAAATTCCCATTTGTTTGAGCTGGCGATACGATTTTTCGACCGTATCACGCGATACATCCAATTCAAAGCTAACCTCATTGATAGAAGGAAGTCGGTCGTTGACCGCAATTTGACCCGATTCAATTCCTTTCAATGTAGAATGTACAATTTGTAAATATTTCGGGGTAGCCGAAATATCATCTACCCGAATAATATCCCAAATTTTCTGCTTTTTTGCAATCATCTTTTTATCCAATGGTTAATAATCGTTCTGAGAAAGACTGTAATTGTATGGTATAAAAACTATTTTTTATCGACTATTTATCAAATCAATACGAGAAAGAGTAAATTGAAATATTTTTATATATAATAATAATTTATATATACGAAAGGTGATTTTTGATACTCCAAGCTTAGTACAAAGCTATGGGCATTTCAATATTTCAAGAATAAATATTTATGCAATCGTTGTCGGGAACGTTGCCAAAAATAGCTTCTTATAGTCGAAAAAGCCTCTTTTCCTCAAAATCTACTGCTAACAGGGGCTTTTGTGTGCAAAAGCCCCTAGTAAATTTATATTCAAGCTATTGTACTTTTTTAAGAAAGCTCTTTTTTTATAGGTTGGGCTTGTAGGGCTTTATCTGTTTTTACTGGATGAAACAGGACGGAGGAAAAGGCAATGAAATTTATCTTTGAGGAAGTTGTACAAATCAAAGACAAAACTAGCTGTAGCTCAATGACGGTATAAATAAAATGTTTTTGTCTTTATAGAACACGGTCATACAAATCAGACGATTACAATTTATAATTGATAATTTAACCATGAATAAAAGCCAATTTACTCACGTATTGCTGCTCTCTTTAGGCTTGTCGAGCGGTGCTTTTGCCCAAAAAAATGTTACAAAAGCCAACGATTCCAACACGCCATTGCACTTAATTCAACCCGATTATCCTGTGCCTTACCAAATCGCTAAACCCGAAGAAGTAAAGGCATTGCTCGAACGCATACATGGCTACTTAGACCAAGTTACGCCCACCAATTTTGTCAACAGTAAAACCAACGAAGTGCTTACTGATTTAAGTAAAATTGACGAAAACACGGCTTTGCAAAAAGGCGATTTTCGCTTGGTAAGTTATGAATGGGGCGTTACTTACGGAGCGATGTTGGCAGCAGCCAAAGCAACAGGCGACAAACGTTTCAGTGATTATGCCGACAAACGTTTGAAGTTTATTGCCGATGCCGTGCCGTATTTCAAAAAAACACAAGATGCCCACGAAGATTGGGGAACAAAAGGCCCTCTAAAAGGACTGTTACATCCGCACGCTTTAGACGACTGTGGTGCCATGTGTGCCGCTATGATTAAAGCGTCGCTCGGAGGAAATCCAAACAACTTCCGTCCATTGATTGATAGCCATATCGACTATATTACAAAGAAAGAACACCGTTTGTCTGATGGCACGCTTGCACGCAATCGCCCGCAACCCAATACAATGTGGCTCGACGATATGTTTATGGGCATTCCAGCGATTGCTTTAATGGGCAAACTTACAGGCGATGCCAAGTATTATGACGAAGCCGTTAAGCAAATTAAGCAGTTTTCAAAAAGAATGTTTAACCCCGAAAAAGGCGTGTATATGCACGGCTGGGTAGAAGGCATGGACGAGCATCCGCAGTTCCATTGGGCAAGAGCCAACGGCTGGGCGATTCTTACCAAAATAGAAGTGTTAGACGTATTACCAGAGAATCATCCGGGCAGAGCCGAAATTTTGGCATTATTGAAAGCCCATGTAAAAGGCCTCAGCCGCTATCAATCTGGTGCAGGTTTTTGGCACCAATTGCTCGACCGCAACGACTCTTACCTCGAAACTTCCGCTACGGCAATTTATGCGTATTGCTTTGCCAAAGCCATCAATAAAGGTTGGATAGATGCCCTCGCTTATACGCCTGCTACAATGTTGGCTTGGAATGCCGTCAGTACCAAAATCAACGAAAAAGGTCAAGTAGAAGGCACTTGCGTAGGTACAGGGATGGGATTCGACCCTGCGTTTTACTACCATCGGCCGATTAGTCCTTTTGCAGCTCATGGATACGGCCCAGCCATTTTGGCAGGAAGCGAAATCTTGACTTTATTACAAAACAATAAGTTTGAAATCAACGATAGCTCTGTGCAGTTGTTGAAACCGAAAAAATAAGGAGAAGAGTTTGATATTTAGTGATTGAGCGAGTGAGTGAGTGATTTTATTATTTTCTGTTATTTATTTACAAATCCATAACTAACACATTATCAATACACTAGAAACAAGTCGCTAACTCACTCAATCACTAACTCACTCAATAGCCCAAATACACATGAACAAACTCATCCTAAACCTATGCCTGTGTTGTTTGCCTTTGATTGGTACAGCACAAACGCATATTAAATTTGACTTTGGCGAAGGCGATGTACAAAAAGGCTTTTTACCCGTCAGCAGTACATCGTTTTATGCTAAAGAAAAAGGCTACGGTTTTATGCCCGGTGCTACCATGAAAGCGGTGACGCACAAAGCCAAAAACGCCCTTACCAGCGATTACCTGAGCAGCGAACAACCCTTTTTTTTTACCATAGACCTACCCGAAGGCAATTATCGAGTAAAAGTTTGGCTCGGCGATAGCGAAGCCGAAAGCCGTACCACCATCAAAGCCGAATGCCGACGCTTGATGGTACAAAAAGCCCAAACTCGTGCAGGTGAAATCAAAGAGGTTTCGTTTTTAGTGCATATCCGAACGCCCCAAATTCAAGGTAATGAAAAGGTAAAATTAAAGCCTCGTGAGGTTGATTACTTGCATTGGGACAACCAATTAACTTTAGAGTTTAGCGATAAATTGCCAAAAGTCTGTGGTGTAGAGATTAGTCCAGCCCCCAATACTACTACGGTATATTTGGCTGGTAATTCTACGGTAGTTGACCAAGCGATAGAGCCTTACGCTGCTTGGGGACAAATGATTCCTGCGTTTTTTGATGATAAAAAAATAGTCATTGCCAATTATGCCGAATCGGGTGAAACCCTCAAAAGTTTTACGACCGAAAAACGTTTGGCTAAAATCATGAGCCAAATCAAGGCTGGCGACTATTTCTTTATCGAATTTGCCCACAACGACCAAAAGAAAGGCAGTGGCGTAGATGACCTTGAAACGTACAAAAGCTACCTGAAAGATTTCGTCCGACAAGCCAAAGAAAAAGGAGCGACACCCGTGTTGGTGACATCTATGCACCGCCGCAATTTTGACGAACAAGGAAAAATCATCAATACTTTGGCTGGTTTTCCCGATGCGATGCGTCAGGTAGCTCAAGAAGAAAAGGTAAAGCTCATCGACCTCAACAACATGAGTAAAACCTTATACGAGGCTTTGGGCGTTGAGCCATCCAAAAAAGCTTTCGTGCATTATCCCGCTAATAGCTTTCCAAATCAGCCCAACCCTATTGCCGATAATACCCATTTTAGTCCGTATGGAGCTTATTTGTTGGCTTCTTGTATCGTAGAAGGAATGAAAAAAGCTGATTTACCGTTGGTGAAATATTTGAAAAAAGACCTCAAGCCATTTGACCCAGCCCAACCCGATAAGGCAGAAGATTGGGATTTGCCTTTGAGTCCGCTCGTAAGCGTAATGAAACCCGACGGCAATTAAAACAACGTTTGAGCTAAGTATTATTGCAAAATTATGAATTATAAATCATGAGTTATATTTTTCATTTTCAACAACTTATAGTTTTTTATTTAAACATAAACTCTTGAAAAATAACTTTTTATATTCTCAATGCAGCATTCATACTTATTTGCCAATATTTTATATCAAATTACATACTTTATGAAAAAACTATTCTTATTCATTGGGCTGTTGAGTGCTTTTGCAGGTGTTGCTCAAAAAAAGCCTAGCCAGCAAGAAGTATTGGGCGTTTTGCGTAAAGCCAACGATTATTTTATGCAAAAATGGCCCGATACAGGCAAACCAATTGTTACCAACAAAACACGCCCAAGTAATATCTGGACTAGAGCCGTGTATTATGAAGGGCTGATGGAATTGTATAAAATTGACCCACAACAAAAGTATTATGACTACGCCGTTTCTTGGGGCGAAAATCATAAATGGGGCTTGCGTTCGGGACTAAAAACCCACAATGCCGACGACCAATGTTGCGGACAAACCTATATTGATTTGTATTTGCTCGACCGCAAAGAAGACCGTATCCGTGACATCAAATTGAACATGGATAGTTTGGTAGCTAATCCAAATAACAGTTATTGGACATGGATTGATGCCCTACAAATGGCGATGCCCGTGTTGGCTAAATTGGGGGTTTTGTACAAAGACGATAAGTATTACGAAAAAATGTACCAAATGTACATGCACAGCAAAACCATCGAAGGCGGTAAAGGGCTGTTCAATCCTGCCGATGGCTTGTGGTGGAGAGATAAAGACTTTGTACCGCCTTATAAAGAACCCAACGGCGAAGATTGCTATTGGTCGAGAGGCAATGGCTGGATTGTAGCCGCTTTGGTAAGGGTATTAGAAATTATGCCTAAAAACGCTCCTCACCGCAGCGAATACGAAAAGATGTTTAAAACCATGATGAAGGCGTTGTTGCCTCTTCAACGGACAGACGGCTTCTGGAACGTAAGTTTACACGACCCTACGAATTATGGGGGAAAAGAACTTACAGGCACAGCGTTGTTTACGTATGGCATGGCTTGGGGCATCAATCATGGTTATTTGAGTGCCAAAAAATATCGTCCTGCCATTTACAAAGCTTGGAACGCCATGGCAACCGAAGGCGTACAAGCCAATGGTTTCTTGGGTTGGGTACAAGGCACAGGCAAAGAACCTAAAGATGGACAGCCCTTAGCGGTTGATAAAGTGCCCGACTTTGAAGATTATGGCTTGGGCTGTTTCTTGTTGGCAGGGGCTGAACTAACCAGAATGAAATAAGCTAACAAGCAGTTGACTATTAGATATTTATCAAAAAAATAAATTTCACAAAGTCAATTTTTTCTTAGATATTTTATAAAAAATCATGGGTCAAATCTATTTAAAAAATTAAAATTACCTCCAAATATGAAAAAAATAGCATTATATATAAGTATTATTTTGCTTGGGGCTTCTTTTACACTATTGAAGGAGAAACCAACAGTCTATATCATTGGCGACTCTACGGTACGCAACGGCTCAGGCAAAGGAACTGACGGCTTATGGGGTTGGGGAAGCTTTATTGATAAATACTTCGATACCACCAAAATTAGCATTCAAAATCATGCTATTGGGGGCAGAAGTAGCCGTACATTCTTGACAGAAGGCCGTTGGGATAAAATCATGGCAAAGCTCAAAAAAGGCGATTACGTGATCATGCAATTTGGGCATAACGACGGCGGTGCTATCAACGACACTTCACGAGCCAGAGGCACTATCAAAGGCATTGGCGAAGAAACAGAAGAAATAGACAACCTCCTTACCAAAAAACATGAGGTAGTTCATAGCTATGGCTGGTATATGCGTAAATACATTACCGAAGCCCAAGGCAAAGGAGCAACAGCCATTGTGTGCTCGCCTGTGCCACGTAACGTCTGGAAGGCTGGTAAAGTAGAACGTTCTCCTCAAAGTTATACAGGTTGGGCAGAAGCAGTAGCCACACAAAACAAAGCGTATTTTATCAATCTCAACGACTTGATAGCCACCAAATACGAGCAAATGGGGGCAGATTCGGTAAAGAAGTTTTTCCCAACCGACCATACGCACCCCAATTATGCTGGTTCGTCGCTAACAGCCTCGGTGGTGGTAGAACAATTGAAGCAGTTGAAAAAATGTAAGCTCAAAAAATGGATGCACTAAGCAAGCCATTCCGCCAACAAATTACCAGATTATTTTAGTATTTAGCACAGATTTAGGGATAAACAATAAAGGGGAGCATTCAGTGTTCCCCATTTATTTTGTCGAATATTGTCGGAGTTTGATAGATGCAAGTCAAGCTATGGTAGAATCTCCTCCTCTCCTCTTTTGGTTTTCCTTCCTTTCTTTTTAGCTTTACCTTAGTTTTGTATTTATCCAATTCCTAATTACATTTTTATTATATGAAATCTAAAAATCTTATCAGCCTTACCCTCGCCTTGGCTTTTTTGGCGATGGGTGTGACGGGCTTGTTTTTGTACTTTGGACAAAAGCAATGGCACGCCGTAGAAACCCTGCATATCCTTTTTGGCGTAATTTTCTTGGGGTTTGCCATTTTCCATATACTCAACAACTGGAGTTCTATCAAAGGGTATTCTAAAAGTAAAAAAGAAAACAAATGGCAAAAAGAATTGGGCGTAGCAAGCCTTATTTTTGTGATTTTTATGGTAGGAGGAGCTTTAGAACTAGGTCCATTTAAGGCATTGGCTCATGGCGGAAAAATTTTGTTCGGTGCAAAACGTGAACGCAGCCAGCAATTAACTTTCGATGAGGTAAAAACCTCCGATACCACAGGAAGCGTTGCCCTTGAAATATTATTGCAAAAAGCCGAAGCCGTCAAAACACCTATCATAGCAATGTGGCTAGAAGATTCGGCACATCATTTTGTGCAAAACTTGTTTGTTCCCGAAAAAACCGTGAGCATAAGCAATCCCAACGAACCTATCCAACGAGCTATTGCCGAAGGCGAAGCAAGCATACAGCCATTCAACGCTCGTGTGTTGCCTACTTTTGCTCAACAAGCCAAAGATGTCAAGCCTAATTTTTCCTCTTTTACGCCTGTCCAAAATTTTAGGCTGCACAGCACCCTCAAAGCTACTGGTACTTATACCGTATATCTCGAAATCAAAGAAGGTGATACCGTAGAACTCTACCAAGCCGCCATACAAGCCACAGCACACGGTGCAACTCGCCTACAAAGTAATGCCAATACTTTGGTGAGCAATGCCGTAGTAATATGGTAATTATCAATCTAGTATATCCGAAAAACTAGCGTAACATTCTTGTTATCGCAGCCTTCGTTCTCTTTGTATCAAGAGAACGAAGGCTGTTTTTTTTGTTTACCCTCTTTTTTTATTGAAAAGCAAACAAATGAAGCACAAGAAATGTTATTTGGGCATCAACTTTTTCTTATTTTTTTCTACGAAAATCATTTTTTCTACTTTTATTTCATATATTTAACATATAAACTCCTACTTAAAACAAACATTGCCTAAGAGACAACAGTAGTTTTTTATTTTTTATAAACAGACCTTTTA
>JACCDR011032338.1_pt1 | contig 33478 bp, 33 predicted proteins | sample 7446431 | NCBI WGS metagenome assembly JACCDR01 (sample SAMN15323443, study PRJNA562643) | freshwater metagenome | isolation source: river surface water | place: USA:Blue River Watershed | collected 2017-08-17
CAGGACGACAACGTCATCCGGGTGCCTCAAGAAGACTACCCCGCAGCTACAATCCAGTGAGTCAGACCGCGAAAGCCCGGCATGCCCACGATCCTCGGTCGAAAACTCAAGCAGTCCGGTGAGACCCTGGACTACGACGTCAGCTACGAAGACTGGTTTGAGAACCGGTCGGACGCGCCTGCGTCCCACACGGTCACCGCGGACACCGGGATCACCGTGGTCACGTCCAGCCTCACGGGCGAGATCGTCCGGGTGGTGCTGTCTGGCGGCACCGACGGCGAGACCTACAAGATCACGGTCAAGCTGACGACCAACGCAGCGACGCCGATCATCAAGGAAGCCGACTTCACGGTGCGGATCAAGGACGTCTGACGTGGCCATCATCGACATCCGCTCGTTCGGGGGCATCGCCCCTTCAGTGGACCCGCGCGAGCTGGGCCCCGAGCGCGCGCAGACGGCGTCGAACGTGGAGCTGCGTTACGGCGACTTCCGGCCGATCAAAGGCCCGGGGTCTTCGGTGGCCACGGTGACGTCGGGGGCGCAGACGATCCACCGGACCCCCAGCGGGACATGGCTGCACGCGACGGGCGATGCGGACTACGTCAACGGGCAGATCAACGACACGACGGACGAGCGCGTGTACCTCACGGGCCGCTCGGCGTACCCGGAGGCCTGGGGCGGCAGCTACCGCCGGCTCGGCGTGCGCGCACCGACTGCGGCCCCCACGGTCGCACTGAACGCCCAAGACGAGTTCGACACCACGGAGCGCGGCACCGCCGTCAGCAACGCGGTCCAGGCCATCCGGGACGCCGTGCTGGCCAACATTGACGCAGTGCCCATCGCGAACCCCAAGCCGACGACCACATCGCTGGACTCGGTCTGGATCGCGCACGGAGACGTGCTTGCCGTCGGGCTGCCCACCACCAGTGGGGGCCAGATCGCCTACGCCGTGCCGCTGACTGGTAGCGCGGCGACCAACGCCACGGACCAGTACCTGCTGGACCCGCTACTCCACGGCGCGGAGATCACATATGACGGCGACCCCTACTGGGCGGTGCCGGCGGTGTGGCGCCCCTACGGGTACGACGTGGACGAGGCGGCCATCTCGACGGCCATCAAGGCGCTGACGAAGCCGCCGGAGAACGTCGACCAGCTTGTGCCAGACGCCATCGCAGACCAGATCGCGGCGCGCATCGCGAAGATCGCGGACGAGACTGCGGACCCCCTGGCCATCCTGATCGCCAACGTCAACGTGGCGCAGGGCGACATCCTGACGGCCAACCTGCGCGTGCTGGACAACACCACCCGGGTGTACGCGCTGTCGGCGCTAATCGCTCGCCTGGAGGCCGCGGTGCGTGCGGTCGACAACTACTTCCTGAACTGGGAGACCCAGCTCAGCCTGATCCTGACGGAGTACGAGTACCTGATCCCGACCGCGGTAGCCCGCGTGCTGGAGACCCGTTCGTACCTCTACACCTACGTCACGGACTGGGGCGAGGAATCCGCGCCGTCGCCGGCCAGCGAGCTGCTGGAGCTGGACCAGAACGACTTCGTCGACGTCACGGTAACCGCGCCTCCGACAGCCGGCGTCTACGGCGCCATCACGGCCTGGCGGCTGTACCGGTCGAGCACGACCAACCAGGGCGCGGCGTACGAGTTCGTCGTCGAGCAACTGGTCTCGGACCTGACCTACACGGACGAGAAGCTCCAGGAGGAGCTGGGCCCCGACGTCTGTCAGACGCTGACCTGGACCGAGCCGCGCGAAGACATGGTCGGTCTGTGCGGCGGCGCCAACGGCATCATGCTCGGGTACGTCGGCAAGATCCTGTGCGCCTGCGAGCCTTACACGCCGTATGCGTGGCCGCGCGAGTACGAGCACGCCCTGCAGTACAACATCGTCGCGATCGGCTGGACTGGCCAGGCGTGGGTGGTGGTGACCGAGGGCGACACGTACCTGGTATCCGGTGCCGACTCAGCGCAGCTTAGCGAGCAGAAGCTCGATCGCTCTCAGGCGTGCGTGTCCAAGCGGTCCCTCAAGAGCGTGGCCGGCGGCGTGCTGTTCGCATCCCCGGACGGAATCTGCCTGGCCGACCCGTCAGGCGTCACGCTGCTGACGCTCGGCGCCTACGACAAGGACGACTGGACTGGGCTCACGCCATCCGCCAGCTTCGCGGCGTTCAGCGAGGGCGTGTACCACCTGTGGCTGACGACGGCCGGGCAGCGGCTGGCGCTGGACTTCGCGCGCACTTCGATGACGCTCACGGCCGCCACGGGGGCCTCGGGTGCGTACACCGACATGAGTACCGACACCATGTACACGGTGGTCGGAACGACCGTGTTGCCCATGTTCGCTGGCTCTGCGCAGACCGGCACCTGGGAGAGCGGGATCTACACGTTCAACGGCCAGCCCTCGTTCGCCTGGGCGCGGGTCAACGGGGACTTCACGTCCGGCACGCTGACGATCTACGCTGACGGCGCCACGGTGCTGGCGACCACGGTCTCGGCCAACACGCCGATCCGGCTGCCCGACACGCGCGGGCGCGAGTGGAGCGTGAAGTGGGTGGACACCGAGCGCGCGACGCGCATCACCCTGGCGTCCTCGTCCGCGGAGCTGGCCGGCAGTGGCAACTAACCTGACCGCCCGCGGGGCCCGGGCGAACAACGCGGCCCGGCTGCCGGCGCTGCCCGGCGCGCAGCAGGTCACGGACCCGGTAGCGCGCAACCTGTTCGAGCTGATCCGGGAGTGGCTGGAGGTGCGCCTCGGCGCCCGGGGTGACTTCTACGAGCGCGCGGTCACGCATCGTGAGCTGAAGGACCAGCTGGACCAGCTGCAGGTGACCGGGGCAACGGCCGAGGAAACCCGACTGCTCGGGCTCGTGAGCCAGCTCCAGGCCCAGGTGCTCTCGCTGGCACGGCAGCTCAACATGGTGCAGACGCTGATCACGTCGAACACCACGATCACGGACATCCAGAACCTGACCACCACGCTGCGCGACGTGGCCGTGGAGGACGTGGCCGTGTTCGCGCCCCAGATGCGCCCGTCCGTCACCGACGGATGCGACCCGGAGGTCACCTTCGAGTTCGCCGCTACCCAGCCGAACCTGGTGGCGCTGCCGTTCCTGGCCAACGTCGACACCTCGGCCGACTTCACCTGCATGCTGCCGTTCTCGTGGGCCGGCCGCAACTTCAGGATCTGGGTGTACTGGGCGCACGCCGGCAGCGGCACGGCCTGGGATGTGGCCTGGGAGGTCACGTCGAACGGGGCCTACGACGACGAGCCCTTGATCCTCGACTTCCTGCCCGGCGTGCTGGTGGAAGACACGGGCGGCACCGCCGGCAACCTCTACATTGCCCAGTCAACCGCGGTCCCTATCGCGAGCTATGAGAACGAGGCCGGCAGTCTGGTGAGCCTGCGCATCACGCGCCGCGGCACGTTCACCGAAGACACGATGGACATCACGGCCTACCTGCTGGCCGTGCGGTTCACGCTGGAGGACATCCCGCTGGTGCCGCCGGAACCGGTGTCCGGTGAACTGTACTTGCGCTTCGAGGGCGGGTTTACGGACTCATCGGCCGCTGCACGCACGGTGACAAGCGTGAGCAGTCCGGCGCTGAGCACAGCGCATCCGGGCGGCGGCGCAGAGGGCATGGTCGGCAATGGCGCGGGGCACCTGACGGTCGTTGACGACGGCGCGTTTGACATTGGGGACCGTCTGTTCCAGATCCGGTTCCACCTCTACGTGGCTACTTCGGCGACACTCGGGACGGACAACATAATCCTGGGCAAGTGGGGCGCCTCGGACGGGTCGTGGTTCGTCAACATCAATGCCAGCACTAACCGCCTGAACTGGGGGCAGCGCACTACCGGGACCTACAACTACTACTCGCTCACAGATGCTGTGTTGCCGCGAGACACGCTAATGCAGGTCACTGTGTGGCGTTACGTGGTCGGCGGGCAGATCTGGTGCGCGATAGACGGCGATGTTCAGGTTCCAGGTTCGGCCGGCGGAGACTTCGATACCTCCGCGAACAACCTAGCTATCGGGGCTGTCGTGGGCGGCGGCGCCGCACTCCCGGCAGGCGTGTACATCGACGAGCTGCACTTCAAGATCGACGCGACGGACTACACCAACGTCGACTTCACGCCCCCGACGCCGCCGTACACCTGACGAAGCTAGCGCACACTAACGCGTTAGCCTAGAATCCCAACCCACAACCGGAGTCCACATGGACGCAAACTACCTCCGCCAGCTCGGCTTCGACCTGAGCACCGGCCTCGTGTTCCGCAACAACAAGTGCTGGGGCAGCTTCAATGCTCACGGCATCACGATGTCTCCGGAGGGCATGGAACTCGTCGAGCGTCTGGAAGCCGGCGATGACCCCGCGGCCCCCGCCCCCAAGGCAGAACTGCCCCTCCCGGCGGCCAAAGCCGCCAAGGCCCCGAAGGCCAAGAAGGCCGAGGCTCCCGCAGACCCCGCACCCGATGACCTGAACTCGGCGCTGAGCGGGCTGGGCGACCTGCTGAACGCAGACAAGTAAGGACTGACCATGGCCGGCGCGTTTGACGGACTGCTGAGTGACTCGGGCGCCGGGCCAGGAAACCTGACCGCGGACCAGCTGCGCCAGGTGATGGCGCAGCGGCAGGGGGGAGGTGGGTACGGAGGCGGGTCCAGCGTGGGCCCCGGTACGTACCGGTACTGGCTCCCCCAGGAGCAGCTGGCCGCGGAAGACCCGCGAGCGTTCATGCTGAACTACGCACCAGGGTACCGCGATGTCGGCAGTCCCGAGTCAGGCATGTGGGAGGCGGACCCCTCTGCCGACCAGACCTACATCACGCGCCTGCGCCCGGACACCGGCGGTAACCTGGGTGACCGCTGGGACCAGAACGGCGTGTACCAGGGTACGGTGCAGTTGCAGAACGGCGGTGGGCGCGACCTGAATCAGGCTATTGCGCTGATGGCTGGTGGGTACTTCGGTGGGCAGTACCTTGGCGGGCTGAATGGCGCGGAGACCGCCGCCAATGGCGCGTTCTTGGGTGAAGGCGTAGCCAGCGGCGTCGGCGCGTGGGATGCTGCGGCGCTCGGTGCCGGCAACACGCTGGGAGGAACGGCAGCCACTGTTGGCGGGACGACCCTCGGCACTGGCGCACAGAGTGGACTACAGACTTTCGGGAACGGACTCAAGACTCTCGGCATCTCTGGCGGCGACCTGCTCAAGACTGGCGCCGCGTTCGCGCTCTCCAAGGACGTCGAAACCAAAGCCGACCCCAGTGTCACCGCAGCCATCAACGGGCTGAAGACCACGACGGACGCCGCCAACGCGCGGGCCCAGTCCAACGACGAGTACTGGCGCACCACGTTCGCCCCGCGGTACTTGCAGGCCATGGACGACCAGATCTCCATGGGCCGTCAGCTCAACGACTTCAACATGGGGCTGGCCAAGAAGTACGACTCCCGGTACTGGAACACCACAGCCCGGCAGCAGGACGCCTTCTACGATCAGGTCAACAGCTACGACACCGACGCAGCCCGGGCGCGCATCGCCGGCGAGGCGGGCGCCAACGCGGACATGCAGAACGCAGCGGCCATGCAGGCCCTGGTGCGTGACCTGAACCGGCGCGGGCTGAACCCGAACTCAGGCCTCGTGATGTCGAACATGCGCCAGCAGGCGCAACAAGGCGCCCTGCAGAAGACGATGGCCATGAACATGGCGCGCGAGGCCGCCCGCAAGGAAGGCCTGAACATGCGCGCGGTGGCTGCGGGTCTGGGGGGCAACCTCACCGGCGCGTCGGCGGGCTTCGCTGGACAGGCGGGACAATCGGCGGGGCTGGGCATGAACGGCATCAACAATGCCAACCAGGGGTTCAACTCGAACGTGGGTAACTGGAACGCCACCACCGGCCTGGGCCTCAGTGGACTGAACAGCCTGGGCAACCTGGGCATGGGGCTGACCACGGGCAACAACCGGGCCAACGAACTGAACACGCTCGGCTTCAACCAGATGCTGGGGTACGGCCTGGGTATGTTCGGCTCGGGCAAGGGAGGCTGACGTGTACGGACTGTTCCCCGCGATGATGGAGACCCAGCGCTACCGCGCTGACCAGGAGCAGCGCGCGGCCGAGATGGCCATGCGCCAGCAGGACCAGGCTATGCGGCAGCGTCAGATGGCCATGCAGGAAGAACAGCACCGCCTGCAGAACCAGGAGATGGGCCTGCGCCTCAAGCGCACCCAGGACGAGGACACCGCGGTGGCCAGCCTGGCCGACTTGCAGAAGCGGGACGCGGAGAGCCAGCAGTTCAACGGCACGGGGCTGATGCGGCCCGTGGACGAGCGTGAGATGAACAACGCCGAGGGCGCCGTCGCCTTGGCGCGTCGCGACATGGTGGGCCTGTCCAGGACCCGCAACGCGAACCGCATGCTCGACGTGAACGATGAGGCCAAGCGTCTGGCGGCAGACCCCGCGTTTCAGGCCAAGGCCATGGACTACATCAGCACCAAGGAGATCTTCCCGCTGAAGGTGGTGTCGGGCCAGCGCGACCCGAAGACCGGCCGCATGAAGACCGCCGACCGACTGGAGTTCGACTCAGGCTTCACGTACCAGCTCAAGGACGGGGACCGCCAGCGCATTGCGCTGGGCGCCGCACTCATGAGCAAGGGCATGAACGAAGAAGGCCTGAAGGTCATCGAGGGCGTGAACAAGGAACTGCGCGACGCGGTGGACCACGCCAACAAGCGGACCGTGTCCGCGTCGGAGTTCAACTCCAAGGCCGACGACCGCTTGGCCGACAACGAGGTGCGCGCTGAACAGATCGCCGCGGCCCGAGCTGCGCGCAGCGCCGCGGGGGCGAACCGGAACCCGGAGCCGGACCCGAAGCTGCTCAAGGAGTACAACGACCTGGTGGCTTCGTACCAGACGGCCATGGATGGCGGCGATACCAAGCGGGCCAAGGAGCTGCGGGCGCAGCTCGTGGTCAAGCAGGCTCAGGTGGCTACCAGCATGCGCAAGCTGGCCACACTGCGCGATGAGGCGCAGCCGCGTTCCGAGCGGACTCTGACCCCCAAGGACCGCCTGGACATGGCGACCAAGATCATGGAGTCTCCCGGCGGCCAAGGGCTGAGTCTGGAGGGCGCGCTTCAGGCGGTCGATCGTATGGTCGCGTCTTCGGGCGGCGCGGCGCCTCAGAGCGAGATGGACCAGTTTCGCGAAGCCTTGCGCGCGCAGAATGCGGCCAAGCCGAAACCCGGCTTGCAAACCCCCGCGCGTGCCGCGAGCCCTGCTACATTCGAGACCATGCCGCTCCAGGTCCTTCAGGGGTATACGGGCACGTCGCCGGAGGCGCGTGCGATCTACACGCGGCGTCTGGCCGAACAGGAGCGCCTTGCGCAGCAGCCTCGGTTCTGGGTGAACCAGCCTCGTGGCGCTGAAACGGGCGAGTTCGGGCTGGACCGGGGGTACTGACCCGTGGCCACCATCGCAGAACTGCGCGCCGGCCTGGGTGCCGAGGCAGATCAGTACACCGACGAGCAGTTGTACAACGCGTACAAGGCTGTCGCCGGGTCGCGGTACCGCGACGAGAAGACGTTTAACCAGGCCGTCGGCTGGGACCCCGAGTGGGACTTCGGTCGCGGCATGCGCATCGCGGGCCGCGGGACCCTGGCTGCCGGCGCCGGCGCCGGCGCCGCCCTGGCCGACACGTTCGGGCTGACGGGCGCTCGTGACTCCGCCCTGGCCTATGGGCGCGAGCAGCAGCAGAAGGCTTTTCAGCTGGGCCGCCGGTCAGACGACGTCGACAACTTCACCCAGGACCCGCTGTCGTTCCTGAGTTCCGCGGCGGGGCAGGGCGTGGCCTACGCGGTGCCGTCTGTGTTGGGCGGTGGTCTGGGGGCTTTGGGCGCCCGTGCGGTCGGCATGGGGGCACTGCGCGGCGCTGCGGCGGGGTCGTTCGCGACCAACCTGGGCCAGGAGACTGGTGGCATCTACAACGAGCTGGCGGAGCAGGGGCGGTACGAGCCCGGTCGAGCGCTGGCTTTCGGCCTGCCGGCGGCGGCGCTGGATACTGTGTCTGAGGCCATCCCGTTCCTGGGCGGCGCCGCCAAGGGCGGCGTGCTGCGGCGCATCGCCGGTGGGTTCGCCAAGCAGGCGGGGGTCGAGGCTGCCACCGAGACCGGACAGACCGCCATCGAGCGTGCCGGCGCGTACAAGGACCTGACGGGCGACGAGGCCTGGCACGAGTACCGCAACGCGGCCGCGGTGGGCGCGGTGGGTGGCGGGATGTTCGGCGGGGCCATGGGGTTGATGCCGCCCAAGCGGCAGGCTGAACCGATCAAGCCACCCGTCAACGACGCTCCCGGGCAGTCGACGGACCTGTTGAGCCTCGGCGAGATCCCCAGCATGCGGGGTCAGGTGCAGACCGGGTTCGATCCGAACCCCAACCGGCTGAACGACTTCACGCCCGCGGGCCCGCGCCCGGGCAGCCGCGTACTGCAGATGCCTGAAGCACCTGGTGATGTGACCCCTGAGTGGGGCCTGTCGCAGGGCGCCGGCCAGCCGAGGGAGCCCGGCCTGGACTTCTCCGGTGCGTACCAAGCGGCCGGCGAACCGCCGCTGTTCAGCGCCTCCGGCCGGCGCGGCCCGGACCCCATGGGTCAGATGCCTGGTGTGGACATGCCACCGCTGGTGGCGGACCAAGGCGGCGCGGTGGCCGGCGGCCCGTACTTCGACTCCCTGACCCGCGACGTTGAGCGCGGTGACCCGAGCCGGCAAGCCCTGGCGCTGTCTGGGGGCGAGGATCCGGGCACTGCCCTGGCGCGCGAGCGCTACCTACAGCAGACCCGCCAAGCTGCGCAGCAGCGCCAGACCGCCGAAGCCGTGCAGGCCAAGGCTGCGGAGCAGCGCGCCGAAGCCGATCGCGTGCGCCAGATTCTGGGCGGCAAGATCAAGCCCGGCTCCATCCAGGTGCAGCTGCTTCAGGAGCTGGAGGCCCAGCGCGACGCGGGCCTGATGGATCAGACGGCGTTCGAAGGCGACGCAGCCCTGCTGTCCAACGGCCGCCTCGGGGACGTCAAGAAGCGCATCAAGGAGCGAGCCAATGCAGCCGGTGCTGGAACTGATGGCCGAACTGGAGCTGCTGACCTGGGAGGAGGCGCTGGAAACCAACGCGCACCTGGGCAGCCTGGAGGCGTTCGACCTGCTGGAACCCAGCCTGCAGCGCAAGGTGTGGCTGGCGCAGGAGCTGTTGAACTGGGATCCCGAGGACCAGGGGGCAACGCTGCACTGACCACTGGCGGCCCGGTGCTGGGCACCAAGGCGGCCGACGCGCCGGCGCGCGTGGCGCAGGTGCTGGGCAAGACCGAGCTGACCCTGGAGCAGAAGGTCAAGGCGCAGAAGCTGGCCAACGCGTCACCCAAGGCGCGCGGCTTCGTGCAGGACCTGCTGGGCGTGGATGCCGAGTGGGACCAGGTCAACAGCCCGATGACACTGGACGAGGTGGCCAAGAAGTACGGCACCAGCCGGCAGAACGTGGCGCAGACGCTGGCTCGACTCGGCATCACCGAGGAGCAGTTGAACGCGGCTCGGGCCACGAACCTGCAGACGGTGACGGCCGAGGACTTGGGGCTGACCCAGACTGATCGCGCTGAGGGCGCGGAGAGCCAGGCCACCGGGTTCCGCGTCAGCACCAAGGAAGGCGCAGGCGCCGATGACTTCGAGCTGGACGCGCGCACGGTGCGTCAGCAGAAGGAGACTGACGCGTTCTTGAAGGCCAATGACACCGGCCAGCTGGCAGTGATCGACGAAGCCAAGACTGAACGCGAGGCCGAGATGACTCGGCGCAACCAGGAGCGGGCGGTTCGAGGGCTGATCGCGTGGCTGGATGACCCGCGGAACGCGGACAACGTGCGCGCGTCCGGCGTTGACTGGGACGACGCCAAGTCTGACAATCACCCGTCGTACAACCAGCTGCCGATGCACGTCCGGGCCTTGTGGGCGCGAGACTACTTGGCGCAGATCGAGGAGACAGGGAATGAGTGGGCTCCCATCCAGCAGGCGTTCGATGAGTTCGCCGCCGAGCGCGCCGACCAACTCGCAGCCGCCCAAGACAGCGTCGCTGACGCGGGAACAGGTCAACCCCGAGTCACTGGCCCAGCTGAACAGGCTGGTGGCGGCGTTCGACGCGGCGAAGCCGATGAAGACGTAAGCTGGGGCGGCGAAGCCGCTCAGATGTCCCGCGACACCCAGCGGGACGGCGACACCACGTACCACACCGCCGAGAGCCTGGAGGACAGCCTGCTGTCCTTCATGAACGAGGACGCCCTGGGCAAGCGGGTGGTGATCGTGGAGACCGCGGCGGACCTGAAGTCAGCCGACGACATCATGGCGGCGTTCGACGACACCGCTGTGGCCTGGGCCCGCAACGGGCGCGCGTACCTGATCGCTGACCGGATCCCGGTGGGCAAGGAGCGCGGGGTGTTCCTGCACGAGGTGGGCGGCCACCTGGGTCTGGAGCGCCTGCTGGGCGACAAGGAGTACAGCCGACTCGTGGGCAAGCTGGTCGGGTGGGCCGCGCGCAACGACGACTCTCAGGAATCGACCCTGGCCCGCAAGGCCAAGGAGCGCGTCGACCAGGCCGGCACCGAAGGCGCCGAAGCCCGCAACGCGGAGCTGGTGGCCTACTTCCTTGAGGAGGCGGTGAACGCCGGGCTGAACCCGACGGCCATGCAGTACGACACCCCGGTGCGCCAGTGGCTGCGCACCCTGTGGGCTGCGTTCAAGGTGGGCCTGCGCCGGCTCGGCGTCAGCATCGACAAGCTCACCGCCCAGGACGTGGTGAACCTGGGCTACGGCGCTGCGCGCATCACGATCACCGGCCGGTTCCACGGTACCGCGGCCGACGTGCAGCAGTTCCGCACCAAGTACATCGGCACGGGCGAGGGTGCCCAGGCGTACGGGTGGGGGCTGTACTTCAGCGAGCTGCGGAACGTGGCGGAGGAGTACAAGAAGTCGGACGTCAAGCGCAAGGGCCGTAGCTCCGAATACCAGTACGCCGGCAACCCGATCTATGGCGATGCGCAACGCAACGTGGTCGAGCTAGCTACGACGGACTTTGCAGGTCGTCCTGACGCGATCCCCCGCGCCCTGGCGAAGCACAAGGCTGACATGGCCAAGATGGTCGCTGACTACGAGGCGCTGGTCGCCGAGTCGCGCGCCGCAATTATTCGTGCCACAGAAACCAAGAAGCCCGTGGCGCAGTTGATGGCCGACATGCGGGATGACCTGATCAACTTGCAGAACGCGCGGGCCCTGCTGAAGGACGTCGAGCAACTGGACGCGCAGAAGTTCACCGGGGGGGCTGCCGTGCCGCCCAAGGGCAACCTCTACGCCACCGACATCGCCGTCAAGCCGGACGAGTTCCTGGACTGGACGAAGCCGGTCGACGATCAGTCCTCCTTGGTCAAGGAGCGCCTGGACAAGCTGTTCCCGCAGATGTTCGACCCCGACACCTACGGGGCGGAGTACTTCCGCAAGATGACCGGTGGCCAGGCCTACCGCGATCTGGAAGTCTGGTTCGAGGAAGCCCGCCAGGGCGAGCTGGATGGGCGTGCAGAGATCCAATCCTACGCCGATGCCAACCCGGACATGAAGCCAGCTGAGCTGGCGTCGCGCTACCTCGACTCCATCGGCATCAAGGGCGTGCGCATGCCCGTGAACTACACGCGCGGCGGCACCTACGACGAGGGCAGGAACTTCGTCGTCTTCAACGAGAAGAACGTCATCAAGGCGCTGGACAACCCGGCGTCGCGGGTGAGCAAGTCGATCCAGTTCTCGAAGTCCGTGCCGCCCCAGGCAGCGGACCAGCTCGCGGCCGCTCAGGCCAAGGTGACGGAGTCTCTGAGCCCGAAGGCCAAGAGTGCCTGGACCGACGCCCGCGACTTCTTCAAGCGCAACGCGCCGTACTGGCTGACCAACTTCCAGATCGCGGAGCAGTGGGGCGACAAGATCGAGTCGCTCAAGGCCTACGTGAAGGTGGCCGACATGATGCGCATGGAGACCACCAAACAGCAGATGGCGTTCGACGCCATCGCCACGCGGTGGGACTCGCTGCCGAAGGCGGCCCGGGCGGCCCTGGACGAGATCACCCAGCGCGCCACGCTGCGCGAGATGCACCCGGATCTGCCGTTCACGCACAAGGACAACGCGCACCTGAAGGGCCGCGACGGCGCTGAAGCTGAGCACGCCGCGCTGGCGGCCAGATACAAGCAGATGGAGAACGCGCACCCGGCGGCGGCCAAGGTGTACCAGGAGGCCAAGGCGGCCCTGGAGGCATCGCGCCAGCGCATGGTCGAGGCGTCGAACAAGCTGTACGCCGACTACGGGATCAAGAAGACGGTGCCCGACGAGATGGTCGGCCCGTACTTCCCGCTGATGCGCTTCGGCGAGTACCTGGCGATCGGCGAGTCCGAGGCGTACAAGACCCTGGCCGACGAGCTGGCGCAGACGCCCCCGGGCGATGCGCGCGCCGCGCTGCAGAAGCGCCTGGACGCCATGAAGCGCGACCCCAAGCATTACATCGTGTCGGCCCACGAAAGCCGCAGCGGCATGGAGCGAGCCCGAGACCAGTACGCCAAGCAGGGCCTGGAGGCCCGCGTCGCGATGGCCGACCAGCGCCTGGATGCGCTGCCCAAGGACGTGCACAAGATGGTGTCGCAGCTGGCCACCCAGATGGCCGACAAGTTCGACGGCGCCACGGCCACCGCGTTCATTGACGAGTACAAGGCCCTGCTGATCAAGGCCCTGCCCGAACTGCACGCGCTGAACCGCGCTGCGGAGCGCAAGGGCGTGGAGGGCGCCAGCCCTGACATGCTGCGGGCGTTTGCGGCCGCCGGCCGGCAGAACGCGTTCTACACCGCGCGCCTGATGTACGCCAAGGACTCCGCCCAGACCATGCAGGACATGAAGGGCGAGGTGAAGGGCAACACGGACCTGACCCACGTGCAGCGCGAGATGGAGAAGCGCGCCGCGCTCGACCTGCAGTTCAAGGACACGCCGCTGCAAGACCTGGCCGGCACCGCCAGCTGGGTGTACTACCTGGGCGCGTCGCCGACCTTCCTGTTCATGAACACCACGCAGCCCTGGCTGGTGACCGGCCCGGTGCTGGCCGGCAAGTACGGGTTCGCCAAGACGACCAAGGCCCTGGGCCAGGCTAGCCGTGAAGCACTGCAGGTGCTGAAGGACGCGCGCTGGAAGGACGGCAAGTGGAGCCCCTGGGAGGGCATCAGCGAGTCGTCGGTGGCCACCACCCGCAAGAACGCCGAAGGCGTCAGCGAAGACCGCAAGGCACTGCGCGAGCTGATGCAGCGCGGCATCGTGGACGAGGGCCTGCAGCACGAGCTGGCGACGTTTGCCGAAGGCGGCAACCGCACCCTGGCCAAGTTCGGCCGGTGGACGGGCTGGGCCTCGCAGCAGATCGAGCTGGTGAACCGCACGGCCACCGCGCTGGCGACGTTCCGGCTGGCGCGCGAGCGCGGCATGACCTACGAGCAGGCGGTCGACGAGGCGTACCGGGTGACGACCAACACCCAGATGGACTACAGCGCCGAGGGCACCGCGCGCTTCATGCGCGAGGGCGGCGGCATCCCGCTGGCCAAGCTGCTGTTCCAATTCCGCCGCTACCAGCAGACGATGCTGTACGTGCTGGGCGACAACATCAAGAAGCTTTCCAACCCCGCCGAGCGCGAGGTGGCGGCCAAGTCGCTGGCCTACTTCGCGATGACGTCCGGCTTGGCCGCCGGCGCCATGGGCCTGCCGTTCGCGGGCACCATCATGATGCTGGCCAACGCCTTCATGGACGATGACGACGAGCGCGGCGACGCCAAGACACGGCTGCGCAACCTGCTGTTCGATCTGACCGGCGACCGCGGCATGGCCGACGTGCTGGCCAAGGGGATCCCCGCGGCTTTCGGTGCTGACCTGTCGGCGCGTATCGGCCTGGGCGACATTGCGCAGCTGTACCCGCGCCTGGAGCTGAACGGCAAGACCGGTGAGGAGAACGTCGGCAAGCTGGCCGCCAGCGTGCTGGGCCCGTCAGCGGGCCTGGCCACGCAGTTCTTCCAGGCCGGGATCCACTTCACCAACGGGGACTGGGCCAAGGGCACCGAGAAGATGGTGCCCAAGATGGCGGCCGACGTGCTGCGCGCGGCGCGCTACGAGACCCAGGGCATGACCGACGGCAAGGGCGAGACGATCCTCGGGCCCGAGGAGATCGCCGCCTGGGACAAGCTGCTGCGCGCCCTGGGCACCACGTCGACCAACGAGGCCAACTACTATGAGGGCACGAAGGCCAAGCGCGGCATCGAGACCGCGATCAACGGGCGCAAGAGCCAGATCCAGCGGGAGTTCCGCCGCGCGATGCGTTCCGGCGACTTCGAAGACGTGCGCGCCATGATCGAGGAGTTCAACGCGGACCACCCCGATGCCCGCATCAAGCCGAAGGACGAGCTGGCCTGGCGCCGCGACGCGCGCCGGTCCGCCGGGCAGCGCGACGAGACCGGGATCCAGTTCAACCCGAAGCGGGACGCTCAGCTGGGTGAAGTGATGCGGTTTGCTCGGGGCTAGAGCTTTCGCGCGACCATGCGCGAAGCGCGGCATCCGGCGTGTCGCCGGCCCCAACGTGTAGCCGATGGACGCAGAGCCACAGCCCCATACTTCTGGAGTACCGAAAGTGCGGCTTGTGCGTCTCTGACATCCAGGCACGCATGAACTGATCGCGCTGAGTCATGACGCCTCCTTGACCGGTCGCAGCTCGCGGACGTTGTCGCCCATGTACCGGGCGTAGGTCCCTTCGACATCGCCGCCCAGGCGGCGCAGGTCCACCTTGACGACGAACGATCGCACCCCCTGGCTGGAGCGGGTGCCCTTGTGCAGGTCAACCTGCAGGCTCATGCGCTTGCCGTCGGGCGAGGCCTCGATGACGCCTGTGTCCCGGCACCGGTTCAGGATCGTGCGGTAGCTGACGCGCCGCTTGAGCGCCCAGTCCCGGATCGCGTCGGTCTTGATGTAGACGTAGTGCCCGTTGAGCACGCTGCGCGCCACCACCTCGTCCGGCACCCGATCGTTCAGCGGCATGTCGGGCTTGGAGTTCTTGGTGCGCAGGTCGGTCTCGTTGAGCGTGATCAGGGTCTTGGACGCCAGGTCGCTCAACAGCATCGACATCAGGTCCTGCCCCTCGCTGGGCAGTAGCCGCTCGGACGAGAACTCGTAGCCGGCGTCGTGCCACTTGCGGAACTCCTCGATCAGCGCCGCGTCGTCGAACACCTGCAGCTTGAGCGAGGCCAGGATGCTGCGCACCGCCAGTGCGGCACCCAGCGCGCGCCACATGATCCGGCCGTCCTGCTCGCCCTGCACCAAGGTGCGGGCCTTGTCGGCCCACGTGACCCCCAGGCGGTTAAGCTTGTCGGCCCCCATCGAGCACATGGCGTAGTGCAGCAGGGCGCCCACGGCGCCGGCGCAGTCGTGCAGCGCCCCCCGAGCCTCGGTCTCGGCCAGTGACCGTTCCTGACTGACGGCCTGCACGCCGGAGCACTCGATCTCCAGCATGCGCATCTGGACCGCGGCGGACTCGTTGCGGTCGGCGGCCACCAGCTCCCGGTGTGACTTGTTCGTCGACATCAGGTTGATGAGCGCGATCGGGTCACCGCCCGTCAGGGCCAGGGTCTCGCCGCGCAGCCGGCTCTTGGACCCCACGCCGTTGCCGACCGAGCTAATCATGCTGGCCAGGTCCTTGGCCTCGACGTCTTCCATCTCGTCCATGAAGGACGGCATGGTGCCGCTCTGCATCAGCAGGGCCTGGCGCGCGTTGCCGGTGGAGTTGGTGCGGTCCAGCTGCAGCACGATGGACGACGGAACTCCGAACGCAAGTGCCGCGGCGTGCATGGCCGACGTCTTTCCGACGCCGGAGCGGGGGCTGTATAGCGACACGGTCAGACCGATGCTCGGCAGCACGGACCCCGGCTGGTAGGTACCCTGCATGAACGCCAGCATGGGGCTGCCCCAGGCCAGCATGATGGCCAGCTGATACGGCCTGAAGTTGTCGTCGGAGTAGAACTCCCGCAGGTACTCGATGTGCCGGCGGGCACGGGGCACGATGTGCTCAGGCCAGACCGACTTGTCCCAGGCGCCGTTCAGGTTCTCGGGCAGGGGCACGCGGTACGCGGCGCCGCGGGACTTGAGTTTCTCCTGCACCACGCCCTCGATGATGTCGCCGCTGGGCTGGATGATGTGCTTGCCCTGGGCGACCAGAACCTCGCCCTTCTCGTTGAACACGGTGCCGAAGCGCTCGACGATCTTCTGGCGCTGGCCCGCGGCCCGGATCTTCTCCAGTGCTGCCTTGACGTAGTCTTCCATGATCTGCTTGTTGGGTGCTGTGCTGGGGTAGACCTGCACGTTCTGGGCGGCCAGCATGCCCAGCAGTGCGTCGCGCTGAGCCGCGGCCTTGGTGGGCATCGTGTACCGGGTGACGACCCTGCGGGTCTTGTCGAACACGCAGAAGGTGGACAGGGCCTGGTCCCCGTCGTGGCTGCCGGCGGCCCAGGACTCGAACCAGAACGGGACGGCCGCGAACTGCGACTCCAGCATCACGGTCTTCGTCCTGACCTTCTCGCCCTTGGGCGTCGGCTCGACGTCGTCGGGCACCTTCACCTCGCGCTTGGCCAGCATCATGTGCCCATCCGGCGTGGTCACGCACCGGTATCCCTCCGGCATGTGCTCAGCCCAGGGCGTGCCCGGGTCGGCGGCAGGCGGCGGCTCGTCGTCCTCCAGGCCGCCGAACGCGGAGAACTCGTCAGGAACTTCGGCCGCCGGCTCAGGAGTGGGTACTGACTTCAGTTCCGGCCGGGCTGCGACCTCGTCGTCGTTCAGCTCACCCAGCAGGATGGGAGACTTGACTCGCCCCCGGTGCCGGCAGGTGGCGCAGGCGTGGGGATTCTCTGCCTCGAACGTAGCGCACAGCGGGGGCCCGGCGTCGTAGCTGTCGTACTTGCGCTGGGTCAGGTTGTAGTCGTACTCAGGGTGCCCCTCGCTGGCCGCATGCGCTGCCTCGACCCCGTCGACCGTGAACTTGATGATGCCCAGCATCGCGCGCCAGTACGGCTCGGCAACGTCGCCCTTGCTGCCCACCGCGTGCGCCATGGCGGCGCAGTGGCGGGTGACCTTGGCCAGGACCCGGGGAGGGCCGACCGGGCGCTCCAGGAAGATCGAGTTCGCGGACTTCTCGCGTTTGGGCGCCACCGGGGCGGCGAAGCCGGCCGTGGCGGCCGTCAGTCGATCGAGGGTGTAGGTCTGGTCGCCGCTGGCCAGCACAGCCACCTTGGCGCCGCTGTGGTGCAGGGTGCCCGGCGGCCGCAGGATGCGGGCCGCGTCCCCGGTAACTGCGGCGTCGATGCGCAGTCCCTGCGCCAGCGCCATGGACTTGAGCGCCTTGGCCACCGGGGCCCAGGCAGCCACCTCGGTGTCCTGCTTCAGCAGGAAGTACGCGTGCAGCCCCGCACCGCTGGACACCACCCAGGCCGGACGGATGCCGCTGGCAGACGCCCAGCGCACCAGCGCCGTGATGGCGTCGCCCTGGCTCGCGTAGACCTTGTCGCCGTGCTTCTCGAACTTGGCCGCCCCGGCGTCGATGTCAAAGCAGAACGCCCTGCGGTACAGGGCGTTCGCGATGGTGCGCTCGGTCGGGGCGCTGAAGGATGCGGTGGCGAAGTACAGGTCTGGCTGGTCCGCCCTGGCCTGGGTCTCACGTGTCAGGGCGTCGATGCTGTCGCACCAGACGTGCCGTTTGCGCCCGCCTTCGAACAGAGCATAGTGCCCCTGTTCGGGCAGGACTGCCCGGTAAAACTGCTCCAGCACCGGTCACTCCTCGCGAGCGAGCTTGGTGGCAATGCGGTCCAGCTGCTTGCGCAGCAGTTCTTCCTGGATGGTGGCGTTGATGGGCAGCTTGCCGTCCTCGACGGCGGCAGCCAGCAGCTGCAGCGCGCGGCGCACGCGCCCCCGCATCTTCGGCCCGGGCTGGTAGTGGCCGTTGACCCAGGTGTTGACGGTGATGCGACTGACGTCCACCAGCGATGCGAACTGGGACTGGGTCAGGCCGGCTTGGTCGATCACTCCGAAATCCATGTGTGCTCCGTGATTCTTGTGAGGGTGAAAGAGGCGCCCCGCGGGGCGCCTCGTCACGGCCGGCGATCAGTCGTCCGTCGTGCCCAGCAGACTCTGCAGTCCGCCCAGCAGGTCGTCGGTGACGCCCACGGGTTCGGCTGCCGGCTTGGTCGCCTCGGGTTTGGCCGCGGGCTTCTCCGGCTTGGGCTGCGGCTTGGCGCGAGCAGCGGCCGGCTTGACCGGGGCGTCCGATTCCCCGCCCAGGGCGCCGCCCAGCACGCTGCCGAGACCCATGTCGTCTTCCACCGGCGGCTTGGGCTGGGGCTTCGGAGCGGGGGCGGGAGCAGGCGCAGGCGGCTCGGCCGCGGGGGCCGGAGTGGGCGCAGCTGCCGCAGGCGCGGCGACGGGGGCGTCATCCGGCAGCGGAGTAGCCACCCCCAGGATGTCCTGCACCACCGGCTCGTTCTGCAGGGCGCGGATCTTCTCCAGCGCCTCGTCAGTCAGCATGCCGTAGGGCTCGAACACCAGCTTCGGGGTCGGGGCCTCCATGTCGAACTTGACCCGGTACGCGACCTCGAAGAAGTCCTTGCCGTGGTTCTCGGCCATGGCCACGGCGCCACGCCAGCTGGCGGCGGAGCCCGGCGGCACGTTCAGCATGAACGGCGCGGCGGGAGTGTTCGGGTCGGTCACGGCCATGCGGATGCGCGGCGCGCACGCGGTGCCCTTGGCTTCGGTGCCGTCGTTGCGGCCGGCCACCTTCGAGCCCCAGCGGGCATGCGGGCAGAGCTGGCACTTCTTGGACTGCGGGCTCTCGGCCTGGGCGTCGGGCGCCACGCCGTCGTACGTGAAGCACGTGGGCTTCTGGTTGTCGGCACCCTCAGTGTAGCCCTTGTCGTAGAACACCCGGGCCTTGGGGTTGCCGGCCAGCACCGCCAGCGGGATCGCGGCGATCGCGACTTCCTCGACCGTGCCGTCCTCGCCGGTCAGCCGGCGGGTGAGCACCTTGCGGACGTCGCCCTTGACCAGGGTGAAGACCTTGCCCTTGATGGACAGCTCGGGGAACGCCGGCGCGTTGGCCGACAGGAACATCGTGTTGGCGCTGTTCTCGCGCCTCTTGGCCAGGGCGACAGCGGGGGCAGCGAAGTTGAACGGGACGACTGCGGTAGACATGTGGTGGGGGTCCTTCGGTGAAAGTCAGAACGTGGTGGGCTGCGCGATGCCGCGAATCACGGCCATGAACCCGCGCTGCAGGTCGGTGGCGCCGATGCTGATCCAGCGCTGATCTAGCACCGGGTCTGGGGAGCCTTCCCGCTCCACGTAAGTGCGCAGCTTGGCGATGTACTCGCCGCACCGCTCGGCCAGGGCTTTGCCCTCGTTCATCAGGGCGACTTCGGCCTCAGTCAACTGCCGGTAGCCGGTGATCTTGGGTTGCTGGAACGTGTCCATGGGGTCCTTCGGTGGGGTGGGGATGTTAGCTGCGGCGCACGTTGACCGCAACGGCCGTGGTGTAGTTGATGCCCGGAGGCAGGTCGTTGTGTGCGGCCACGTACTCGTCGACCGCGGTCTTGTTGACACGCCGCTCCATGAGCAGGAACGGATCGTCGAGCGCCAGGCTGAACTGCTTGACCGAGTCCCAGTCAGCGACGCTGGCCTTGGTGGTCGTGCTGGTGTAGGCTGTGCCCAGCCCGGTCTTGTAGGACGTGACGCCCTGCTCCTGCATCTGGGCCAAGAGGTGGGTCTCGATCTTGTCCATCATGGCGTTGATGGGGGCCAGCTCGGCTTCGTGCTTGGCCTTGATCTCGGCCTTGCGGTCGCGCAGCTTGATGTAGCCTTCGACCAGCTGGCCGATGATGCCCGCGGACTGCGTGGGTGGGGTGGCGGTTTCGCTCATGTGTTCTCCTTCGGTGAGTGGATCATACACTAACGTGTCAGAGCGTCAACACCCGGAGGGGGCGGTGGACGCGGACGGGCTGGCGGCCCGGGACGGATGCCCGCGGACAGCTGGGCCTTGCAGATGGCGTCGCGTGCCAGGTTGCGCGCGATCGTGGGGTCAGGCATCGGGGGGAGGGGTTTGGGGGGCATCAGTGATTGTTGCCTCGACCGCTGGGGTCTTCAAGCACCTCGTGGTGGCAGTAGTCTGCTGGCGCTTCGATCTGCTCCTCGTACGTCAGCGCGCCGCAAAACGGGCAGCGGACGACCTCGCCATAATCCGGGTGGGGTTCCATCACTCTCCTTTCAGTCGGGCAGCTCGATGTAGATCCTGTGACCGCAGTGGGTGCACTCAAAGCGCTCTTCTTCCCAGTCGCCGCAGTCGCTGTCCCCAAGAGACCGCCACACGTCGGCGCCGCACTTGCACGGACGCAATCGGTTGCCACAGCAGTATGCCGGCCTAGGCTCTGGAAGATCTGGGTTCATCTACTCTCCTTTCAGCATGTCTAGCAGGGCTCCCTGCATTGAGGTCTTGTTTCTAAGCCGGGCGAACATCTTCTTCTCGACGGCGGTCGACTCGATGTTGACGATCAGCGTGGTACGCGTTTGCCCGGGGCGCACGATTCGAGCGTTAGCTTGGTTCCAGATCTCGTTGCTTGTGGTGGGCCCATACCAAACAATGACGTTAGCCGCGGTAAGCGTCAATCCGTGACTTAGCGTGGCGGGGTTGGCAACAAGCACATGCGGATCTGCGCGTTTCTGAAACGCGCCGAATATCCTGTCCCTCTCCGCTCGCGACGTTTCGCCGTGCACGACCTCCACCGTGAACCGCTTTTTCAGCTCGTCGGCCAGCATCTCCAAGGCTCCTGTCAGCGGCACGAACACCAGCACTTTGGCGTCGGCTTCCTCAATGATCTCGCGAACCAGGTCAAGCCGAGGCTGACATGGCAGCACGATCCGTTCGCCTGCAGTCCCGTACATACAACCGACTACACTTTGGAGTAACTTACCTAGCTTGACCGCCTCATTCACGGCGACCACCTGCCCGCCAGCGTACTCCGCCTTCAGCGTCCGGAGCATGTCGTCGAACGCCTTGCGCTGCTCGCTTGTCAGCTCGACCTCGCGGGTCTGGTACACGGTGGGCGGCAGGTCGATGCACTCCTCGCGGCTGAACCGGATGGCAGGCTGCATGGCCTGCTTGACGATCTCAAGGGCCGAGTCGCGCGGCACCCACTTGAACGGGCCCAGGGGCTTCATGACCTGGTCGCGGAACGCGCCGAAGTACTTGGGCACCTTGGTCGGCGCGATCAGCTTGCACTGGGCCCACGCGTCGGTCGGGGCGTTGGGGGTCGGCGTGCCAGTCATGCCCCACACGTACTTGCGTCCGGCCACCAGCCGGTTCGCGGCTTTCCAGCGCTCGGTGCCTGCGGTGCGGAACGAGGCCACCTCGTCGATCGTCACCACGTCGATGTCTTCGCGCGCCTCCAGCGCGGTCAGCAGATCCTTGGACTTGATGCCGTCGTGGTTGACGATGTAGATGTCGTGCGGGATGGCCAGCAGCTTGAGCCGGCGGTCCATGGTGCCGTGCAGCACGGCAGTGCTCAGCTCGGTGAAGTGCGAGAACACCTCGTCCGACCAGGTGCGCACCAGCGTGGACAGCGGCGCGACCACGAGCATCCGGCGGGCCATGCCGCGTTGTTTCAGGTAGTGGTAGGCCCAGAGGACCGACAGCGTTTTGCCGCTGTTGTGCACGACGACGCCGTTGACCACGAAGTTGTGGTGCGGCGCCTCCATGCTCAGGTCATACACGTCGGTCTCTCCGCCGTCCTCGATCGACACCACCCGGGAAGACCGAGGCAGCACAACCACCAGGCCGCCTTTGGCGGAGACTGCGCCGTCCAGCTTCAACCGTGGGTCGTGGCTCCTGTGGTGTTCGGCTACCGGCAAGATCTCCAGGTTGCTGGGTTCGTTATTGCTCTTGCACTCGTCCTTGTGGTGGACGTGGAATTCAGCCGTGACCTTGACCCCGTAGGCCACTTCGGCGCGCACGATGTGCTCGTACACGTACCCGTTGTTGTCGGCCCGGTGGTGCTCCGGGTACCACAGGCGCACGTACCCGTCGCTGTCGACGAACTTGCCGCCTTTCCATGCCGGGTTGTTGGGCCCGGCCATGATGTCTTTCTGGGCCTCGTGCTTGCAGGCCCGGCACACTGAGTTGCGCTGCCGCTCATAGACGTACTTGGCTTTCAGCACGCGCGGTGCGCCGCACTTCGGGCAAGCGAGCACGGTCTGCCCGTTCGTGACCAGCTCATCGCCAACCGTCAGGTCCCCGGCTTCGATCCACCGGCCACCGGGCTGCGCCAGGCGGTGGTCTGCGGTACAGCGGAAGGTCTTCCCGTCCTCCAGCGTGATGCGCAGCGTGGGCTTGACGCCCTTCGACAGCACGTCAACCAGGCGGTTCATGCCGAACCGGTCGCCCATCAGCGACCTGCACTTCCACGTGTCTGGGTCAGGCAGCTTGTGGAACTTGTCGTGGAGTTCGCGCAGTGTGGTCTCGTACGACTTGCCTTTTCGGCTGACGCGCACGCGCTCGTCGCCCGCGATGCAGCCCATCCCGTTCAGGCAGAAGCTCCAGGGGTTCAGCGTCAGGAACGCGGCCGTGGCCTTCTGGTGTGCGAAGGGCGGGTGCCGCCCGGCCCACTCATAATGATGTTCGATCGGTGCGGGCGCGTCGAACCCCAGGTTGCGCAGCACCCGCACCTCGTCTTCCCGGTGGGGCACGGCCACGATGTGCCGGCCCTGGTACTCCAGCGTGCGCGCAGACGGCACTACTGTCGTGACCCGGCTTGGGTCGTTGAGGTTCAGCAGCAGCTTGCCGCTGGGTTTGTGGACGATCACTTATGTAGTTTCCTCGGTGTGTAGGATCCCGGCCTTGCCGCCCATACCCGTAAATCTGTTGCCCTGTCGCCGGGTTTAGCCATGCCGTCAGCCTGTGAATCTCAGGGGAGCTAACGGTTAGGATGGGCGGCCAATGTACCGCGCGGCCGGGGGTCGCAGCCGAAAGTGCGACAGCCCCTATGTGTTTCGAATGGTGGCGCTACCCACGCTTGCCTTTGCGCCAACCCACGTTCACCTTTTCGGGCACCGCCCGCAGGTTCGATGGCGCGTTGGTCCCGCCGTGCGCGATGCGCTTCTTGTGGTCGACGTCTACAGTGCTGGGCAGATCGCCGTGCTTGGCTTCGTACTCGCGCCGTGCCTGGTTGCGCTGCACCCGGTTTTTGACCTGCTCAGGTCGAGCGTTGTAGGCCTTGTCGTAGGCCGCCTTCTTGGGTCCGCCTTTGTTCACTTCGCACCTCCTGTCTGTCGAACGAACTCCCACATCAGCTGCTGGGAGATCCACTGAATCGCGTAAGCCTCGGTCTCGTGCCCGGGGCGGTCTTCGCCCTTGTCGTCGCACCAGCGCTGCCAGATGTGCACAGCCTCATGGATCAGCAGGCCCGCAACAGAGACCGGGTCTCGCCCCTCGAACCCACGCACACAGACGATCGTGCAGGGCTCGCCGTTCTCGTTGAACGTGTGGTGCGCGGTTGCGTCGGCCTGGGGGGTCCTGATCCATGGCCCAGGGTCTTGCCACTTCAGCTTGAACGCCACGTCGCGGAACGCGACTTCGCTCAGGCACAGGGTGAAGTACGGCCCGACGATGAGCGATCGCTCAAGCCACTGGGGTTTCACGCGGGTTCCTTGAAGTGGTGCGCCCAGATGTTCATGAGGTACTCCAGCTGCCATTGGGCATCGGCGGCGGCGTCGTGGTGCTTGGCGTTCTCCGGGGGCTGCAGCAGCTTGTCCGGGTCCTTGAGCTTGTAGAGCGTCATCAGGTCTCGCTCCATGTTGTAGGCCCAGGGTTTCTTGCCGCCCCACAGAGACGTGAGGATCGGCAGGTCGAACATGGCGGGCGACCCCCACACCGTGCAGCCCTCGTTCTCGCGCACGATGCTCTGCATGACGTTGAAGACGTGATCTGCAGACACGCGCTCCACGCGATCAGAGAACACCGCCTTGGCCACTTCACGGTCTTGGGCCATCCACCACTGCACCGTGCCGAAGTCGACCTCGCGGCCCTGGTCGTTTGGGTTCAGCCACAGGGCGGTCGGGAACACGGTGTAGTGGCGGGTATCGAGGTCTGCGCAGCAGAACCCTACCTGGGTCACCGCCGCGTTAGGCGACAGGGCCAGGGTCTCGATGTCGATCATCAATGCGAGCTTACTCACACTCTCTCCTTGTCTAACACGTTGCTCTCCACGCGAGCAAGCACAAGCTCGCGCAACTGGTCTACGGCGGCCGCACTGCGCACGCCGGTCAGGCTGATGCCCCCGCTGCCGGTGACGGCCTGGCGGAAACACTCCTGGTGATAGGTCGCGTCCTCGGGATTGTCGGGCGCCTTGGTCTCGATCGACCAGAACACGCCGTGCCACACGCCCACGAAGTCGTGCACCCCGTGCACCGAGAACGGCCCGGCCACGGGCATGTAGTACACCCCGTCGTACTGTGGGGTCTTACCGGTGGCGGCGTCCATGAACGGCACCACGCCGTGCGCGTGGAGGGCTTTGCGGACGGCGTCCTTGACCTTTGACTCGGGCGTGGCCACGTCATTCCTTCCCCGAGAACTCACACATGCGCTTGGGCACCGGGCACCACGCGCGACACAGCCCCGACGGCTTGGGCGGAAAGTCGGCCTTGGCGATCATCTCATCCATGCGCTGCACCCGGGGCAGGAACTCCTGCCAGATCGACGGCACGTCCGCGCGTTCGAAGGTCTCGGTGTCCAGCTTGTTGTAGGCCAGCCAGGCGTAGCCAGTCTTGACCGTGTTGATCTGCGGGTGCAGCGCGAACGCAGCGCCGGCGAACAGCTTGAGCTGGTCTAAGTCGGACTTGGGCCGGCCCGCTTTCCAGTCAAGCACGGTGACCGTGTCCTTGCCGACCACCCGCAGGTCCAGCACGCCGCGGCACCACACGTCCCGGTCGAAGAACCCGGTAGGCGTGAACTGCCGCGTCAGTCCGAACTTGAACTCGGTGTGTTTGACACCGGGCGCCTTGACCACGGCCTGCACGAGGGGGACGTACTGCTCGTACTTCTTGGCCAGCGGGGTGCCGTCGCGCACCGCCACTTCCAGGGCCTTGTGCACCTCGTTGCCGTGGATGGTGGCTTCGGTCTGCGGCTCCTTGATCACCTTGGCGATCTTGGTCAGGTTGTGTCGTCGCGGGCAGGTCTCAAAGGACTGCAGTGAGCTGTATGACCAGGCCATCAGGTGCTCACCTCGAACGCGCCCGCGGTAACGCGGATCAGTTCCTGAGTGGCTTTCTTGGCACGTTGATGCGCCTGCCGCTCAGCCGCCGTCAGCTTGTGCCGCTTGGCATCCTTGCCCCGCCCGATCTTGTAGATCTTGATCACGTCGCGTCCTCTTGAGTCTTTCTCCCACGCGTGGATGTGGCACGCCTTGGCCCGGTACATGGCGCGGGTGTACTGCAGCACGGTCACGTAGTGCAGGCCGGTGTGGTCTGCCAGCTCCTGGCAGCTCATGGTGCCATCCAGCATCGCCTCAACCAGGCGGGCGTTGGTGATGTGGTTGACCTTGACGATCTCGCGCTTCATCGTGCTGGCCCGTAGCCTCTCGTCGGATCCGCCTTGCCTGGCGGCGTCTCCAGGCTGATCAGCAGGTCCAGGTAGTGGCGGGCCTTCTCCAGGTCGGCGATGCCACCCTTGGCCCGCCAGCGGGCCACGTACTTGATGACGTTACCCTCGAAGTACCCGATGCCGTTGGCATGTATGAACTCCACCGGCTGAATCTTCATGTCCTTGTAGTGCGTGCCCCCGACCTGGGTGCCTAGCGCACTGGTGTTGACATCTGGCATACTGTGCATGTCCTTTCGTGGTTGCCACGGAGGATTTCTCCTCGGTGAAAGTTGCGCCCCGGCTCTGCCCGGGGCTCTTTTTGCCTTGGTATCTTACAGCGTTGTGTAACGCAGAGCAACTACTTGCACTGCCCGTAGGACTCGGCGACCTCGCCCTCAGACCACAGCACCAGCTCCGGCCAGTACGGCGGGGGCGTGCGCATCACCTCACCCAGCTGCTCCGACAGCTCGTCGGCGACCGCCGGGTCCACAACATAGACCAGCTCGTCGTACACCTTGTGCTGTGGGCGCAGCTTGGTGCGGCGCCAGAACTCCAGCGCCTGCGGGAAGATGACATCCCGCGCCATGGCCTGCACGCAGTTGTGCACCAGAACCGGCGACCCGTCCGCCAGAGCTACTGTGAAGCAGTGGTTGGGCCCCGCGTTGATGATGTCGTACACCGGTTGCGGGGATCCGGCGTGTCGAACATCCGCTCCGCAGGCCACCCGTTGTTCGCCCGGTACACGAGCGTCGTCTTCCCTAGCCCCGACACCTCGACTGCTTTCCACAGCCTCATCGGGCCCGCGGGGGTGTCGATCACGCGGTTGTTCCGGCTGTTCCGCGTGTTCTCTCGGGCCGTCACCCACCGACAATTGGCCGGCTCGTAGTGCCCATCGTTGTCCCGACGGTCCAGCTCCAGACCAGGCGCCCAGCCCGGCCCCATGTCGCGCCAGAACGCGTCGAACGACGCCCGCCACTCGGCGCACACCTGAATACCACGCCCCCCATAGTTCTTCCAGGCGCGGTGAGAAGGAATCGTGCATCGCTGCCTCATGCAGTTCCACACTTGGTACGCGGGATGCTTGGAGAGGCCGTGTGTCTTGACCGCTTCGGCGATCAGCTTGTACCTCGCGCACCCGCACGACTTGTTGCCTCCGGTCAAGCGCTCGAACGGCCACCGCACCTCGCGCCCACAGTCGCATCGCACGACCCACAGATTCTGTCGTCCGTCGGACCCATGTAGCCGCACCACCTGCAACATCCCCGTGCGGTAGCCGGAACGATCTTTGATACGTCGCTGCCGCGCTCCCGGGCTCGGTATCCACCGCTGCCGCCCATCGTCCATCGCTGTACACCTTGTGATCGGGGGTCAGGCGCACGCCGCCCATATCGACGACGGCCTTGACCCCCATAAACTTCACGCCCTCGTGGCGCACCCACCCGCGCCCGTCCCACAGGTGATCTAACAGGCTAACTGAAAGTATGTTCTTCCATCCGTTGTTAGTCAAGACAACCGTGTCAGCGGACAAGCAGTTCTCGTCGACCTTGCCGCCGTAGATGAACGCCTGATGTCGACCACGCCCATACACCCAGGTCTTGCGCTTGCGCTTGACGCGCACGCCGTCGACCATTTCGTACTTGTCCACTTCCTCCTGGCGCAGGTCAGGGTAGCGGATGCGCCTGCCTGACGGCAGCAGGATGGCGTCCTGCTCGGTGGTGCACAGCCCCCAGGGGTCGATCTCGCGCTTGGCGCCCTCGGCGATGTAGTGCAGCGCGTCGTGGCATAGTCGCCACCCGCCCCACTCGGGGTCCGCGATCTCCCGGTTGAGCTGTCTCCAGGTGCGCACCCCGTCAACCGCTTCCTGGGGAGTCAGGCGCAGTCCGTACTGGGCTCGGGCCTGGTGCCGCAGCTTGTCGGGCCCGATCTGAAACCCGCAGCTCAGGTCGAACACCTTGCCGGTCTGGCGGCGCGGGTCGTCCTTGGTGATCTCGGTCTCGGGCACCTTGTAGTACGCGGCCGCAGTGCCGATGTACATGTCTGCCTTGGGGTCCCGCTGCCACAGCTGCATGCTGCGCTGCACCTTCCACAACGTGTGGTTCACTCGCAGTTCGATGCCCGACAGATCCCGAACCAGAATGACCTTGCCCTTGGGCGCCAGCACGCTGTTGCGTAGTGCGTCCGAGACCCGAGGGCGCTTGTGATTGATGCGCGGCAGGTTCAGCATGTTGTACAGAAACCCGCTGTCGCGCCCCGTGGTGTCCGCGCCGCAGTAGTGCGCCGGCACGGGCAGCTTGCCCACGATCTCGTAGGTCTTGAGGAACGACTGGATCCGCGTCTCCAGCTGCGTCGACTTGGCACTCAGGCGGGCGCGGGCTGCGGCGGACACGACCTCGTCATCGTGATCCAGCAGTTCCTCCATGGCCTCGTCGGTCTTGGCGATCGCGGGGATCTGCTTCTCGGGGTCGGTCTTGCTGTACTTCATCGGCACCTCGACCCCGCGCGACTCCAGCACCGCGGAGAACTTGGCAGCGGACGCCATCTGCTCGCGCACCCACTCGGCCACCACGGCCTCGTCCGACCAGTCCATGCCTTCGGGCTGCAGCAAGCGGGCCAGGTCCAGCAGGGCCTTGTGCTTGTTGCTCCGCTCGATGGACAGCGCCGTCTCCAGCAGCCCGGTATCCAGCTCGAACTTGGGCTCAACCAGCATGCGGATGTTGCAGTCGATGTGCCACAGCTCAGCGGGGGTGAAGTGCTTCTTGAAGATGTGGAACAGCCCTCGGCACTGCTCGGTGTCGCCGTCCCGGTTGTACGTGATCATGTCGCGCAGTTCCTGCGGGGTGAAGTCCTTCAGCTTGCGCCCCTTGGTCTGGATCAGCGCGCGGGTGTCCTTGACGGACTTGATCCCCATCGCCTCAAGCTCGGCGGCGTAGTGCGGCACAAGTCGGGGCAGCCCCAGCCCCACGTCCTTGGCGTGCAACGGCCTCGCCATCGCGAGCGTGCACCCCCACATGGCCGGGCGGATGCCCAGGCGCCACGCGCTGATGATGTGGTCGAACCCGCTGCCGTTGTGCGCGATGACGAACTTGTCCGACCAGTCGATCTTGCTGACCATGTGCCGGATCTCGGCCTCGCCGACGAACACGTCCGTGGGGTAGTTGTTGAACTTGATCGACAGCAACTGCAGCTCCGTCTCCGGGTGCATGCAGTAGTCGATCGGGCTCATCTTGGACAGAGAGTGCGTGTCCGACCAGAAGGTCTCGTAGTCCATGAAGCACAGCTGCATCAGTCGTCCTTCAGTACGCTCAGCGCCTGGTCCAGCTTCACTGCCGCATCGTCCGCCACGGGCTGCTCGATGGTCGTGAACCTGTTCAGGCAAGTCTTGTTGGGGCAATGGTAGCGCCGGCGCACCTCACCGGTTCCAGGCTTGCGCCGGGTCTGTTTCGTCAGCGCCACCGCCTGGCACTTCGGGCATCGGTACATTCGATCTCCAGTCGTAGTTTTGAGGGGCCTGCATCCTGGCCAGGGCGTCGGCCACGCCGTGCAGAAGCTGCTTGATGGAGCCTCGGGCCACTACGCGCCCGGACTCCACGTCGATCTGCCGCCAAGCTATCTTGCCCCGGCACGGTTTGAACAACAGGTTCGGCCCGCCGGCGCCGCGCAGGTCCAGCTCCACGTCTGTCCGGAAATCGGTGTCGAGGGGGCTCGGGCGCAGCTCGGCCTGGGCGTCGAGGGACGCGGCGGACCGGGGTTTGTAGTAGCGGCGCATGCTTAAATGTTAGGCATATTTTTGGGTGAAATCGTCTAAAGCACGTTAGGCCGCACGCCCGTCGTTCCATGCGTCGCGGTGCAGCTCCACCCATGCCGCGCTATCCACGGATGCCAGCGCCTCGCGGGCCGTCTGCCCGATCTGCTGCAATGCCAGGAGGCGCGCATTGATGTCTTCCTCGGTGGCGTAGCAGCACCACTCGTTGATGCGCTCCAGCGCGGCTTTCATGCCGCCCAAGGCCGCCAAGCTGTACAGCGGCACCGTGAAGCCCGTTTCCTCGTCCTGCATCGGCATGGCGCGCGCAGGGCCGTCGCCAGCTTGCAGCACTTCGCAGCCGCCTTCAGTCACCCAGGCCACCAGCGGCCTAACTGACGGTTCAACTTGACCCGCACGGGCGGGCAACGTCTTAGCGTTCATCGTCTTTCCTTTCGCGCCCTTGCGGGCAAGTTAACCGAGCGTTAGGCGGCACGTCAGCCCTTGTACGTCGCCGGGTCTAGCGGCCCGCCAGGCGCGTACATGGCCTCAAATTCGTCGTCCCACGGCACAAGGGTCCGCGTTGCGTCGTGCATTCCCCAAGCGCCTCCGCAGCGCGCGCACACCAGCTTGCGGGCGCCTGGATTCATCCGCCGTGCCACGCGGTATTGGTGGCCGGCAACGGCACAGGCAAGCCGCCTAACTGTGCGCTCAACCAGACCCGCAACGGCTGGGCTGTTGGGCGCCTTGGTGTCGTGTTCCATGTTCATTGGTCCTCGCGTTGCGGGCTGGTTAGCTCCGCGTTATGCAGCACCAATACGGGCCGCCATCGCTGCATCGATTTCGTCGTCCAGCGCGCCCGGGTCACACGGCACGGGCTCACGGCCCGCCTGCACGTACCAGCGCGTGATGTCACTGTCGCCTTCTCCGTCGTAGGTGTGCTGTTCGCGCAGCCAGCGGTAGCGTTCGGCGTCCTTGCGCAGCGCGTCTATGCAGTCCAGAGCGCCCATGAAGTCAGCGCGCACGGCCAGCGGCAGCCTCGTGTCTGTCAAGGCCCTCCGCATCCTTGCTTCCCAATCTTCCATTTTCAATCTCCAGTTGTGCGCCACCAGGCGCTGCATAACACGTCACTGAACCGGACCGCCCTACGGCTACGCCTCCGGTCGGCCGGCTAGCTCTGGGTTAGGCCGCGTCACCAAGCCGGATGCCCGTCTGGGTATCGCCCGCCACTGATCGTTGCTTCAACAGCCCGGCGCTCGGTCAGCCAGCGCCGCTCAAGGTCGTCGCGCTCCTTTGTCAGCCGCTCAATCTCGGCCTTCGCCTCTCGCAGCATTGCCGGGCTTGGCATGTGGTCGCCGCACACCGGGAGGCTGTTTTCCCAGGCGTGTGCTGCAGACTCTAGTCTCTCAACCAGCGGCCTAACAGGTCTTTCAACCGGAGCACCAGCGGCATCGGTTCGGTCGTCGGTTGTGTGCATCTCAGTCGCTTTCTGGGCGCACGCGCTGGCGCCCGGTTAAATTTGCGTCAGGCCGCACGAATCCTACTGCGCCCTGCCAGCATCATCCGGCAGCGAGGCGGCCACACCATCCAGCACACTGGCCCCGACGCCCATCTCGGTGTTGAGTGCGTTAATCTGCGCCAGCACCAGGTCGAGCCTGCGATTCAGATACGCCATGCCGTTCCTGATCTCGTCCATGTCGCGGATCCGAGCGTTGTCGATGGCGAGCAGGGTTGCCGCGAAGTCCGGGGCTGCCTGCGTCTCCGCCGCTCGCGCACTGGGGGTCGGTTCTGGAATCGGGGGTTGAGCCGGCGCAGCATCCGCTGCGTCCTTCTCCGCGCGCCGCGCCACGATGTAGTCCATCGCGCTCTGGTCGAACAGCCGGTACGTCATCTTGCCAGTCTTGATCTCCTGGACGGGCTTGATCCCCGCCTGCTTGAGCATCTTGAGGACCTGGGCCTGGCTGCTGCGCCCGGCGTCGACCAGGGCACGTGCGGTGTGAAGTTTGATCTTTGCCACGGGGTTCTCTCGGTTATGCCGCGAGCGTGATGATCTGCGCCACCACGTTCTCGCTGCGTTGTTCCCGGATGTCGCGCTTCCGGTTGCGTTCGCGGATCTCCGCGAGTTCGGGGGACTGCATCTTCTTGATGCGCTCGAACAGGTCGGCCACCGTCTCAGGGGCCACGATGATCTCCTCGGACTGGGGCGCCCACTTGCGGAACAGATCGATCGCGTCGCCGTTCCAGCGCTGCTCCTGAATCGTTGTGTACTCGGGGTTCATGTCGACCCGCAACATCTGGGTCGGGTCCATGCTGATGAACGTGACGCGGTGTTCGAGGTTGAGTCCGTCGAGGTGCACGGGTGGGCCGCGGAAACCCGCGTACTTGTCACGCTGGTAAACCATAGCCCGAGACCTGATGTCGTCGTCGCGCAGCTCTCCATGCAGCATGGCCCCCAGAGACCGGTGCCGAGCCAGGATGCGCGTGGTGTACCTGTAGGTGTCGCTTTCAACGGCCCACTCCCAACCGCAGGCCTGCATTCGGCGGGTGTCTGATGTGAACCCGGCCCACTCTACGGGGATGGGCGGACTCAAGAGCAGGGGCTCCTGGCCCCCTATCCGGGTCTGGGCCATGGCTTACAGCGTGCCGTCCGCGATCTGGGTCTCAATGTCGGCCAGCTTCAGTTCCTCGGCACGCAGGGTCTGGCGGGCCAGCTCGACCACGCGCATCTGCTTGATGAGGGCGGCCTTGGCCTTCTCGGTGCGCTCCTTGGCGAACTCCTTGGCGGCTTCTTCCTTGACGGACTTGATGTCGATGAGGCTCATTGGTTTCTCCAGGTGATGGTGATGACGAACGGCAGCTTGTCGAGGAGCCGCTGCCACAGGCTCCGGCCCGCCTGCTTGCGCAGTTGGGCGACTTCTTTGCTGACAGCGTCGTCGAACAGCTCCTTCTCGAACTGTCTCCGAGCGGCGAGGATGACGTTGATGGGGTCCATGTCAGGTATGGCAGTCCACCACGGTGATCGTGGTGTCATCGGGTAAGCTGTCCAGCAGCGTCGCCACTTGGGCGTTCCAAGCGTCGATGTCCTGCTCGTTTGACACCATGCCCCACCAACCCATCTCGCCGCGCTCGTACCACTTGCTGTCCACCACGACGGTGAACGGAGACGTCGCGCTATCGCGAGCCTGCTGGACGTACTTGTCTCGGGGGGTCAAGAACTTGTCGTACGTCCAGCTGAACTTGAAGTCTTCGTGGGCCTTCAGTTGCATGAGGGCGGGCTGCTCGTTGTAGGCCTTGCGCGCGGCTTCGATGTCGTCCTTGTGCAGCACATCGCGCATGTGGTCCCATGTGATCCAGTCCTTGCCGCCGCGGGCGGCGTATGCCTTGTCCCACTTGGCTGCGGCTTCCTGAGCGGCCTCGTCGCGCATGCCGGCGAAGTCGATCTCACCCTTGCGCAGCACGTCGAACTGACCCTTGGCGTCCGAGGGCTGCGAACCCATCAGGCCGGGGGTGCCTTTGATGCCGACGCGACCCGGCTTGGCCTTCAGGAAACCCGACCACCGCCCACCGATCTGGTACCAGTCCCACTTGCGGTTCGGGTTCGTGCGGTTGACCGCCTTCAGCACGTTGCCCTGAGCGTCCACCAGGGCGTAGCCGAACTTGTGCTCGCCTTCGGTGTCCACCTCGTCCATGCTCGTGACGGTCTTCTCGTCGAGACCATAGTAGTCAAGACCTTTGTCCTGCACGTCCGCGGTGACGTCGACATCTTGCACGTACTGGTCGTTGACCCCGGTGCACTCGAACTCGTGGTAGGGGGCGAGTTGCGCCTCGACGTTGTCGCCGATGACGAATACAGAAAAGTGGCTCATGTGTTCTCCTTGGTGAATGTGACTCTAACAAGTTAGAGTGTGAGTTGTCAATCAGACTTCATCTGTGCGCGAACCTGGCGCACCCAAGTCTCGGACACGCCCACGTCGTGGGCTATGGCCGCGGGTTTCCA
>JACCDR010470053.1_pt1 | contig 33477 bp, 52 predicted proteins | sample 7446431 | NCBI WGS metagenome assembly JACCDR01 (sample SAMN15323443, study PRJNA562643) | freshwater metagenome | isolation source: river surface water | place: USA:Blue River Watershed | collected 2017-08-17
AAGAACTTGCTGCTATTAGGACACAGATGCAACAGCCTGTGGTTCGTCCTCAATTTGGCGAATGGGTCAAAAATCGTGACTCACTTGAGTCTCCACCATCCGTACCAACAAAGAGAACTGAGGAATAATATCCTGAATTGTTCCTCAATTCTGGGCGGACTGTGTATTGTTGCCATGAGAAACCATGTGCTGCCCACCGCAAGAATGAACAATACCCATGCGAGATATCGCATGATTTCACGAAACACTTGATAGAACATCACTCTTCTCCTGGCAGAAAACTACCGTAGCACAGAGCCACATTCGTCCCATGTTGATCCGCATGTCCATTGACAATTTTAACTTTTTTATTGCATACAGGACAAATGTAGGGTGCCAATGACATAAGTTCTTCAGGCACCCTCCATGTTCTACTTGCAAACCTGATGAAATACCATTCAGGATGCGGCCCCACCCCTGGTGGCACCTTTGTCACTACCCCGATCTTCGGGTAGTCGCTCTCGTTCACCCCCGGCGGTGCTGCTCTCACTATCACCCGCTGGTTCACCCTGAACTTGTGCATGATTCAGCAACACCTTTCTAACCGCCGTTACCACGTTGATATCAGACTTGGATTTTGTGCGGCCTTCTTTCTCAGCAGCAATAATCTGATACAGTTGACTAGGCGTAGTCTTCTCTCTGTAAGTGTTGTAAATCTCTCTGAGAGCCTTGATGTCTTCCAGGGTCAATTCCGCAGAGCCTTTGATGCCATTGCAGATGGCACACATGGTCTGGTAGTTTTCCAGGGCATTCTTACCACCCAATGACTTAGGAACCTTGTGATCCTTCGTCATCAGCAGATATTCTTCATTCTCAATAGCATAAAAGTTAAAGTGAGGACACTGACTGCCTGGAGGTAACTCAAGAACCATCCTCGTTCCCTCCACGCCGCAGACCACACACTTGCGCTCTCCTGAGAAGAGGAAGTAGCGGTGGCTGTTCATTTTAACTTTGTATATCTGCTCTCCAACTTGATAGTCTTTTCGGTTTGGCCCAATGAAAGGCAATACATCCTCTGGCATAAATTCTGCCAGCCGCTTGACCTGTGGCCTGTCTTTCAAACGGTTCATGCTTATCCTCGTCTTCAACTTGATATCGGAAGACTTGATAAGCGTTAGTAAAAATTCAGTTGCACGTTGCTCGGCTTCTTTGTAGGTGTCGCCCTCTACATTCCAGACGAGATTTGCGCTGACACGGTATCGTGGCATATAATCCTCCTGTATAATTTTACATTAGTTGCTCTGTATGTAAAGCGTTAAAAAAGGAAAGCCTACTCCTTACGGAATAGGCTTAGAACTGCTGTCGTCATCAGTGTCAGTTCAGTGCCGGAGGTGGGACTTGAACCCACACGCCTTTGGGGCAACAGGTTTTGAGTCTGTCGTGTCTGCCATTCCACCACTCCGGCTTTTAATTTATATATCAGATCATTCGGAAATATTCTTGAGCCTCATCGTATTTCTGCGTAGTGAACTTCACTTCGCCTTTTTTGTACTGGCTGATGCCCCGGTTGTCGAAGACCAGTCGGGTAGCGAGGTTGTCAACCACCTTCTCCCACTCAGCGATGTTGTTGCTGCGGTGGCTGAACTGGAAGTTGCAGAGTTGTTCCTGCCAAGCGTGGTAGGCCAGCATGGACGCCTCACGCCCGCACTGTCCTTCCGTTTTGACGAACCGCTCGTTTTCAGTTTTAATTTCGTAAAACAGCCATGCGTAGACGCACTCCATCGCCGAATTCTTGACTTGCGTGATCACGGTGTCGTGCCACGGGTCAAGGACTTCGTAGACGGTTTCGTGGAGCGCAACGTACTGATCTTTAAAAGATAATTTGACGAACGGACCATCGCCCTTCATGGCAAGACGGATATCGTCCATCTTGCCCATCGCTTCGGCGGTGGCGTTGGCGAGAACGAAGTCGGCAAAGTTCTTGGCGGCATACATGAACGCCGCCTTTTCGTGTCCTTCCAGATACCGTGATCCTATCGGAGTCGTCAGCATGTTGTCTCCTAATGAGCCGGATGTTCATTTAGTTATAACATCCGGCTCAGTTAGGGCAACATCACTCTTCGTCGTCGTGGTCAAAGGCGCAGGTCGTGTCCATCAGGAATTCGACCGCCTTCGTCGCTGCGCTCGCCGCCTGGAAGATCGCCTTTTCGTCGCCCCGCATGATGGTCAGCCATTGGGCGATGTAGGAGGCGTGCTGGGGCATCTCGTCCAGCGCTTCGGGCAGTCCCAGGATGGAGCAGATGAAGCACGTCCCCAACTCAGCGATCAGTTCCTCAAAGGCGTACTCCTGGCTCTCCTTCGTCCTGCCGAACTTCCGCTTGAGCCTGACCAGATGGCCGGTCCAGTGGATCATTTCGTGCAGCTTCGTCGTCCAGTAGCCGCTGCGGGAGTGGAACAGCTTCTTGTAGGGCAGCGTGACAACGTCCGTGCTGGTGTTGTAGAACGCCCTGTTGCCCCGGTGGACGATCTTGGGGTTGTTCCTGTCGATGATCCGGTCGCCGGGCGGGAAGTCCAGTTTCGCTTCGGCCACTTCGTTGACTGGCAACGAGAGGTTCTGGCGGAACACCAGACAGCCCCAGATTTGGTCGAGGTTGAACACGTCAAACGACGTGAGCATGACCGCCGCCCCTCCCCGCCGCTTGGACACGCCACGGCGGAAGAGGTAGACTTGCGTGGGGCGGGCGTTCTTCAGCGGGACGCCGTTCAGACGCTTCCACGTCTCCTTCGTGCCCCACATGGGCGTCTTGAAGCCCATGTCGTGCTGCGCCATCCAGAGCAGGGGGATGTTGATGCCACGATAGTAGCGCCGGGTTTCGGCGTTCATCGGCATCGGCATGGCGGTGTCCACGCCCCACGGCTTGCGCCAGGGAGCGGTTCCCTTCTGCACCATAGCGATCATCTTCTGCGTGATCTCGAAGTAGATGTCTTCCATTGCCTCATTCCCCTTGGGCGGATTATTGATTCTACAGCCGGGCGAGGAACGCCCGGCCCTCGTTGGTCACAGCATAGCCCTTGTTGCTCACTTCAATGTAGGCCGGGTGTCGGGCCGTCTTCCGCAAGCAAGGCAGGCAGTCGCTATCAAACTCCTCTTCCTCAATCTCCACGGCAGCGCAGATTGCCTCACCGGCAGTAGGCTTTTCATCCATCAGCCACCGGAGAATACGGACGGAATTCTTGGTCACGCCACCTTCGCAGATACCTTCCCGCTTAGTGACAAATTTAATTCCGTCGCTGACTGTCATCCTGCGCCGTCCGATAGCCCTCTTGACCTTCTCTCCAAAGGCCAGCGCCGTGCGGGGCAGAGGCTTCAGGTGGGCGACTTCCAGACAGTCCTCATAGTCCCACTTGAAAGCGCCCTGGACGATTTCCGCAACCTGTTCCAGTTCGTGCCGCTCCAGAGTGATCTGGTCAAAGCGGGTTTTGAACGCACCACGCATCTTGCCGAAGCTAGTCGTGGCGATGATGATGGTCAGGTAACGGCAGTCAACGTGCTTGCCGTCCAGCAGCAGAACCTTGTCCTTGGCCTCCGTCATCTTGAGCAAGCCATCCTGAACGCTGGCGGGCAGCAGATGTGCCTCGTCAATGAATAGGATGCCAGCCGGCAGGACGTAGAATTCGGTGCCGCCTTGCTCGCACTCCGCTACAAGAGGGATGCCACGGGCAGCGTAGACGCCTGCCAGAAGGTCAAACAGCTTGGCGGGAGTAGGAACCTGCCTGTATTCCGTCTCACAGTAAGGCAGCTTAAGCAGGTCGGCGAAGCACCGTGCCAGCGTCGTTTTGCCAGCAGACGGCGGACCCAGAAGGGCAATCCTCGCCGGGCAACGACGGCAGCAAACCTCTTCGCCGTCCGGTGCGATGGCCCGGTGATCGAAGCCCTCCTGCGCCACGTCCAGCAACTCGTCCACGGCGGCAGCGTTCCCGACGTAGCCCTTGAACGCCTGGACGAAGTATTGCTCTACTACGTCCGGCGGCAGGATCGGGTAGACGAGTTCGGTTTGAGCTACCATCTCTACCATTGTCGCCCTCTCTTTCCACAGAGGGGGGGTGATTGATTCTCTCAGCGGATGACCCACTGCACGCCTGCCAAAATGGCAGCACCGAGCAGCGCACCGATGACGAGAATCGCCACCGGGATCAGAATGGGGCGCTTCATCATGCCCACGATGATCTGGGCGACGAGCCAATCGAAAAAGCCTTTCATGGTTACTCCTGTTAGTTAGGGCTGGTGTTGTCCAGCCGTTGTGTGTAGAATAGTGTATCTGACAGACCAGCATCCGTCAAGGGGAGTTTTTCCGTGATTCGATACATCCGTGGGGACGCCACCTGTCCCCAGGCCAAAGGCCACAAGATCATAGCGCACGTTTGCAACGACCGTGGAGGTTGGGGCAAGGGGTTCGTACTGGCGCTTTCTAAAAGATGGGAGTCGCCAGAGGCAGAATATCGTCGTTGGAGTAGGGATGACAACTTTAAATTGGGGGCTGTGCAGTTCGTTCCGGTAGAGAAATGGATCACCGTGGCGAACATGGTAGCACAACATGGATATCAAGGTCGATCTAATCCTGTGCCACTACGCTATGATTCTTTAAAGGAGTGCATTGAGAGACTGGCAGAACAAGCCAAGCAATTAGATGCCTCTGTTCACATGCCAAGAATAGGCTGTGGACTTGCTGGTGGTAAATGGGAATTAGTTGAGCCAATCCTAGTTGAAGGGCTATGTAGTAAAAACATTTCCACTATCGTCTACGATTTTGGATAAGATTTTCACTATATTACTTTAAATGGGCTTCTATTTTGACACAGATTTTGCACATCTTGGCTGTCTCCGTGGCTGTTTTACCATCACAAAAATCAATAGACCCAACATATATAATGCCAACCAGTGCATGAAATAAGGGAATCGGATATGCCGCAAGAGAACGAACAAAATTATGAGGTGAAAGTCATTGATCCAACCACCCAAGAAGCCCCCAAACATACAGATCGAAATGTTGATACCGGACAGGAGAAAAAGATGATGAAAGGACGCTTGGCAGGTCAAGACATTCCAGAGGCCGAACATCAAGATATCAAGATGATGCATCGTGAGCATAAACACGCTCATATGATGCGTCACCGTGACGAAAGTTCGTCTGAATCCAGCGGCGGTTCTGAGTCTTCAGGCTCTTCTGGTTCTGGTTCTTCTGGTTCTGGCTCTGGTTCTTCTTCATTTAGCAGCGGAGGAAGTTTCAGCAGCGGTAGTTTCTCTGGTAGTTTCTCTGGTTCTGGCAGTTCGGACGCTTCATCCGGTTCCGGCTCAAGCGATTTCGGTTCCTCTTTTGATTCCTCTGCTGGTTCTGGTTCTTTTGACTCTTCGTTCTCTGGTTCTCTTTCCTCGTTGTCCTCTTTCTCTGGCTCTGGGGTTAGCTCCAGTGAGGATGTAGGCCGAAATATGGACTTCGGCATGAATAAGAACAAAAAGCACAAGAGACGCCGAAGAAATAATAATCGTGTTGTAAACAACATGATTGTCCCTGGTGCATATGCCGAATTGCAGGAATACATCAAGACTGTCAACATGCAAGTTCCAGACGGAACAGGCGTGGCCGCAACCGATCCGACCTATCTTGCTGGTCAACATATCCCTGATGCCGACAAAGTTAACACCAAGCGAGCGCAGAAGCGTGAGCATGACGGGATGAAAGCTAAGAAAAGCAAAGGTAAAATGAAAGCCCAGATGAAGAAAAAGATGGGCAATCAGAAGAAGAGCAAAAAGAGCAAGAAAAGCAAGATGAAGGCCCAGATGATGATGAAGGGCCAGATGAAGATGATGCAGATGCAGATGCAGATGATGCAGATGCAGAAGATGAAGATGAGCATGGGCAAGATGAGCGGCCCAGGTCCAGGCGGTCCAGGCCCAGGTATGCAATCTAAGATGAGCGGCGGACCAAAGAGTGGTCCGGGTCCAGGCCCAGGTCCGGGACCGGGACCAATGAGCGGTGGTCCAGGCCCAGGCATGAAATCTAAATCTAAGAAGATGAAGAAGATGCCTATGATGATGGGATCTTCACGGGCCATGATGATGATGCCGAAACCAAACCCAATGTCTAAACCAGACGACATGATGGGCGGCGATAAGATTCCGGTATCTGTTGAAATCTTCGTTGATAAAACAAGAGTAACCAAAGAAGGTGAAGTCAACGTTAGGGTTCAGGTTACGCCACTGCAAGTCACTGACAAGACGCCTACCGGAACTGTCACCCTGTTCAACAGGACTGACCAGAAGGTTGTCGGAAGAGGCAATGTCACAGCAGGAACCGCCCAAATCACAATCAAAGGCTCTAGCCTGTTTGAAAAAGATGATATGGGTGACGAAAAGAACGTCATTCTTGCAGACTACTCTGGTGACTCTAACTTCACCGTTGGACGTGGTAAGCTATTGCCAGGACTGCGTAAGCAAGACATTGTCATTTACCAGATTGGCGAAAGCTCGCAAGAGTCTTCAAGCCAGAAATCTTCGTCCCTGCCTCCGTCTTCGTCCAAGCGATCTTCGTCTAAGCAGTCTTCGTCTAGACTGTCTTCGTCTGCCCCATTGTCCTCGTCCGCTGGTGGAGCCAGCAGCAGTGCGGGTGGCGGAAGCAGCAGTGGCGGTGGCGGCGGATCTTCGCCATCCAGCAATGGTGGCGGCGGTGGTTCCGCTTCTGGTGGATTGATCGGCAATTATCTGACCGACGAGCCGAAGAAGATGAACATGAAGACAGGGAAAGCGGCTTATCTACAAGCGCCATGTGTCAAGCAGAAGGCAACTATTGAAAATCTTAAATCCAACATCGAAAAGCGTGAGGAATTAGGAGAGAAGTCGCCTTCGCTGCACGATGCTAAAGAACTATTGCTCTACTTGCAAATTCGTTATGCGAACACTTGTGGAGACAAGCAGCCTAAGCAGAAAGCAGTTGCTAAAATTCAGAAGGCTCAGAAAAAAGCCATCAAGAAGAAGGCTGCAAATGTTCAAGGAGAGAAACCTGATGGAAGCACAAAGAGCCTCAGTTGGTGGTGGCCTAGCCCTCCAGAAGTAATTGATAAGATGTTCAGGATGGCTAAATTACAGCCTGGAGAAATCGTGTATGACTTAGGTTGTGGTGACGGTCGTATTCCGATCCAAGCCGCAGCGAAGTGGGGATGTACGGGCGTTGGCGTTGACTTTGATGAAAACCTAGTCAAGCAAGCTAAGAGACGAGCGACCCGTTTTGGTGTCCAAGATAAAGTAGAACTTCGTCATGGAGACGCTTTAAAAGTTAAAGATGTTGAAAGGGCTGATGTGGTATCACTCTATATCCTTGATAGGGGTATGAAGTTGATGAAACCAATCTTGGAGCAGAGATTGAAGAAGGGAACGAGGATTGTTTCCCACAACTATAAATTCAAAGACTGGAAACCAGCGAAAGAAATGGTAACAACAGATAAAGAAGGCCACAAGCACTGGATTTATCTCTACGTTATGTAATTGAAAAGGGACATTATGGCAATAGACTCGACGGGGACAATCTACGAAACGGTGCGAAGGCTCCAGAATAAAGATACTGGTCAAGGCGGGGGCATGGACAACATGAAAGCCCGTATGCGTGATGACATGAAAAAGGCACATATGGGTGACATGAAGAAAGCCCATATGAAGGGTCACGATATGGGCATGGATTCCATGAAGAAAGCCCAGATGAAGGGCAACGACATGGGTATGGGAAACTCCATGAATAAGGGCAAAATGAAAGCCCACATGGGAGACATGAAGAAAGCTCACATGGGCGACATGAAGAAAGCCCAGATGAAGGGCAAGGGCATGGACTCCATGAAAAAAGCCCAGATGAAAAAGGCCCAAATGAAGAACATGGGCATGGATGACATGATGAAGGCCCAGATGAAAAACATGGGCATGGATTCCATGATGAAGGCCCAGATGAAGGATATGGGCATGGACATGATGAACGCCGACATGATGAAGGCGCAAATGAAGAAAATGGCCGACATGATGAAAAAGGCCAAGATGAAAATGTCCAAGGCCAAGATGAAGGACAAGATGAAGTCCAAGATGAAGGCCAAAATGAAGGACAAGATGAAAATGTCCAAGGCCAAGATGAAGGACAAGATGATGAAGGATGACATGATGAAGAATCAGCAGCCTTGCACTCCTGTCAGACTTCGTGTTTTTGGCCTTCCTGCTGTTGTGCCTGTAAATGTCAAACAGAACTTCAAAGTTCAAACTCTAGAACGAGACGGAACTTTTTGTAATAATTACACCAGTCCCGTAACCTTTGAAAGCAATGACCCCGATGCTGTTTTCTCTAAGGGCAATATTACTGACGGACAAGGACAATTTGAAGTTACCTTCAAGACTGAAGGCGCTAACAGAAACATCGTAGCATCTGCTGGGAAAATAGAAGGCAGGCTAACTGGAATTAATGTAGGAAATGTTAAATCCAAGTCCAAGAAGTCTAAGTCTAAGAAGTCTAAGTCTAAGAAGTCTAAGTCTAAGTCGCAGTCCCAGCCAACACCGAAGTCGGCATCGCCAGGACCAGGATCAGGAGGTTCGCCTAAGTCGGGTCCGGGACCAGGACCGGGACCAGGCCCAGGACCAGGACCGGGACCAGGACCGGGACCGGGACCACAATCTGGACCGCAATCCGGGCCACAATCTGGACCACAATCCGGGCCACAATCTGGAAGTAAATCCCCAGGTCCGAAGTCGGGACCAAAATCCAAATCTAAGTCCAAAGGCAAGGATGGCAGAATTCCTACGTCTGTTGATGTAAAGGCATCTGACGACGAAATCATGCTGATGGGTGAAGTCAATGTCACCGTAACTGTCACTGCTAAAGGTGATGCTATGGGACAGAAGATAGGCGGCGAAGTCAGCATCGTTGACATTAGCATGGGCGATGAGGAGATCGCAAGTCAGAAACTAGGAAGCGGTGGCAAAGTTAAATTTGTCATTGACGGTAAAGACTTGGGTGTCGGTCAGCACCAACTTCGTGCTACCTATTCTGGTGATAAGAACTTCCAGCCAAGCCAAGGCAAAAACCTTATCGGCTTGCGTGGTGGAAGGTTCACCCGTCAAGGCATTACGGTTACTGTTGAAAGCTCTGAGGAGTCTTCGTCTCAGCCATCTAGCAGCAAGCAGTCTTCTAGCAAGCAATCGTCTTCTAGTAAGCAGTCTTCGTCTAAGCAGAGCAGCAGCAAACAGTCGTCTAGTAAGCAGTCTTCTAGCAAGCAATCGTCTAGCAAGCAGTCTAGTAAGCAATCTAGCGAGCAGCCTAGCAAAAAGCCATCGTCTCAGCAGCAGCAGTCGTCTCCGGGCGGCGAGCAGTCTTCGGCTGGAAACAACGGAAGCCTTGGAGCATCGCTTATCGGTATGTACGAGCCAGACAACAAGCTCAAAGCTGAAAGTCCATGCTCCTTGCAGAAGCAGAAGTTGGAAAGCCTCAAACAACGAATTGATAGACTTGAAACCTTGGGCGAAACAGAAAACGCCAACTGGAGTAGAGAATTGTATAAGATTCTTGAATTCCGATACAAAACTGATTGTAAAAGGTAAATGAAAAAGCCTCCCGTAAGGGAGGCTTTTTTTATTTCTTCTTGACGTTGTCGTCATAGTAACTTTTCAACGACTTCTTGTTAAAAGTTAAACTGGAGTAGAACTCAATCCATTTCTCATCCAATATCTCATTGACGTTCTTTACAGGGCACACTAACCCCAACTTCCCTGCGTATGCGTTGATGGCGTCATACGTCCATCCGGCTTGGTTTGCCTCATCGGCAGGACACTTACCATCTGCATCTCTTTGGAAGAAGAACTTTGTAGCCAGACCGTATCCTAGATCCAGTCGAGCCGTCTTCTGGTATCCATTACCATAGAGGCTCATATTCGCCGCCGATACGCTAGTGAAGCTGTGGCCTACGAGCGTCACAAACTTCGCCATGCCGTAGTGCAATGCCTGATAAAAATTAATCTCAGGTTTTGCCTCCAGTAACTTGACTACTGTATAGCACAGAGGTGCAAGCGAGTCTGCCCACCGATAGCAGCACAACCCTGCATAGATTCTGTGCTTCGTCTCATATCGCCCAGAGATCCTGGCATAGTTCATATCCTTCTTTGACCATGCTTCAGAATCCAAAGGGACCAAGCCGTAAGATACGCAGTAGTGCATCCACTGCAAGTATTCTTCTTTCGGTAAGAGACTCTTCTTGGAACCGTTCTGAGGCCGGCACTCATATTCATACTTCGGCAACTGTGCCATGTGGGCATGAAAGCACGCAGCAGCCTGATAGTCTATTTTATTTTTTTGCTTTAAACCAGTTGCGCTATAGTTCACGCCATCGTTCGGGCGTGCTACAATGTTAGACGGCAGTTTTATTTCGTACCATTTCGTCATGTTTCATTGCCCCAAGCAATATCTTCAAGTCTTCCCAAGCTAATTCTTTGGCTTCAGGTCGCCTCAGCAAGTAGCTCGGATGATAAGTACACATCACTTTATGGTGCTTATAATAGAACCATTTGCCTCTGGCTTCGTTAATCGGAAGACCGACGATGGTATTAGAAGACACACTGCCTAAGCAGAGAATGTATTCCGGGTTCACCAGTGCTATCTGCCTCTCAAGATACGTTGAGCAGTTGTGAATCTCAACGGCTTCTGGGACTCTGTTTCTCGGCGGGCGGCATTTGAGTATATTCGCAATGTATACGTCATCCCGACTCCACCTACAGGCTGCAAGCATTCTATCAAGGAATTGGCCTGCTTTGCCAACGAACGGTCTGCCAGTTTTATCTTCTTCTGCTCCAGGCGCTTCGCCTATCAGCATCAAGCGAGCATCAATGTTGCCTTCACCAAAGACTGTTTGCATTCTGTTGGCACACAAGACGCCGCAACGAGTGCAATCATTGATCTCGTTTTTAAGACTTATAAGTCGCCTCTGTTTTTCATCAATCATTTTCCTGCATTCCAAATAATAGCTGAGTTTTTGCGTGGCATCAAAACGACACCCATCAAACGTAACTTCTCGGTTATCTTCTCTGCTTGGAGAATGTTTTTCTTGGCGATGAATTCGCTTCGTAATTCAACCAGATAATTGATAAGACTGTCTTCTAGGTTTTTGCCACCATCAACATAGGCGACAACATCCTCTTGATAGACAATCTTACCATAACTGTTGAGTAAGCCAATCATTTCATCCCGATCTTTCGGGATTTGAGCGACATGATAGGATTCAACAATTTTAATTTCTGGCTTGCTGGCTATCAATTGGATTACCGTGCCAATGTCATCAGGGACTTTCAATTCTGCCCTGAATCCAATTATAATTTCACGTTTTGGACTATTGTATATCATGGCAAGCCCAATAAGAAGTTTAGTAAAGGCAATAACCTATCGGTTGACTGGATCAGTCGCTACCGCAGTTATTGCCTATTGCCTCACTGGTGAGGTTCATATCGCTCTTGGACTAGGATTACTGGATGTAACATTTAAAACATTCCTGTATTATATCCACGAAAGAGCATGGGACAAGGTTAGTTGGGGCCGGATAGATCATCCAGAAGATATTGAATGTTCTTATCTTTCTCACGAACAGACCGCCGCAACCCCTCCCGGTAATCCTTCAATTTCTGAAGAAGGTCTTTGTCCGACAAAGCCAACATTTCCACTGCCAGTAGCGCCGCATTCATGCCGCCGTCAACAGCAACAGTAGCAATCGGAATGCCCGGTGGCATCTGTGCATTACTGAGCAGACTGTCCATTGCCACGCCACCGCTCAATGGCAAACCTATCACTGGTCTTACTGTGTTCGCTGCGACTACACCGCCTAAGTGTGCAGCCATTCCAGCCGCACAAACAAAGACCTTGCAGTTCTTCTCTTCAGCGTATTTGAGATGTTCTAACAGATCGGGGAGGGACCGATGTGCGCTGAGAACATGAACTTCAAATGAAACACCAAAGTTTTTTAAAGTTTGACATGTATTCTTGACAACTTTCCAGTCGTTGTCGCTGCCCATTAAAACTGATACTTTCATTCTTTAATCGCTTTCAAAGCCTTATTTCTTGCGTCTATAGCGGCTTGCTTATCTTTATAAGATTTAACAACCCATTCGTTCCAGATGGAAGTATCTCCGGGGTCAAACGAAAACATTCCATAGGACTGACTAATATGATCCGCCGAACCATTATATCCAATTACAATAACAATCTTACCTTGCAACTTCTCTTCTTGTCTTTGCTTGTTGGCATCTCTGTCTGAACTGAAGTATTGAAAACTTAAAGTTGAAATGAGAATGCCGATGGCAAGGCCAAGGGCGAAGAGGAAACCTTTCATTGTATTTTCCACCAATCGCCCCCTAAACCGAACTCACCATTTTCATGATCCCAACCCATGTCGGGAAGATTGACTTCCAAAGTGACCGAGACACCCTGCCACGCAATGTGAACCTTCATCCCACTGTCGTGCAAAAATTTAACAACCATGTCGGCCTCAGACTGATGCTCCATCTCATCAAAGGGGCCATAGGAGAAGACGAAGGTGTCCTGCTCTTCCGGGGCAAAGAACTTCTGATGCGCCAGGGCGGAAACGTCGCTGGCTTTACAATTCTCACATAGGATAAGCGAAGCGAACTCAAGCAGTCGCTTCATCATTTCGTTGTTCATTTTTCACCTTCTTAGCCAGTTCCTTGAGGCTATCTATCGGGTAGATTGTATCACAGTTCTTTTTTAAGTCATTATCTACCCATACGAGATACTTTGCCTTCTCGTATGCATCATCGTAGGTATCAAATAAAACGATACCCACCCCACTGTCTTTGGGAGTAGTGTATTTGCATAACGCCCAACAGCCAGTGTTGCCTGTCTGAAAGCGAGCCTTTTTATTTGGCAAAAAGACAATGAAATAACCTCGCTCCATCATGTGTCGCAAGGTGCATATTGTTCTATTTTGCTCTTTGACTAATTCAGACCATTGATTTTCTGACATTAAAATTTAAATTCTACGAAATGCTTGAGACAGCGAAGTGTTGCCAACTATCAGTCTAGTTGGTGAACAGTGCGCAGCACCTTAGTTAGCACTGGCCCCTTCAGGATTTCTAGAGTGGGATAATGCTCGGCAGGCACTTTGGCAGAGATGAAGGCATCTAGGATGGCATCCAAGATAAGTCCAACAGCCTTCTCACGACGCCGACGAGAGGAGAGCGACAAGCGCTCTTCAGAGAAATGTTCCACATGGACTCCTTTCCACTCTCCAAAGCAGGGAGAGGTATTGCTGTCATTCCAAGACAGACTCATTGTGGACAAATCCGCCTCATAAGTCAAGAGCAGTTTCGGAAGAATTTTCTCCTACTGAACAACTGTACAAGTCTTGCCCCGCCCCACGGACCCGACTTGAATGGTCCGTGGGGCTGACTATTGGCATAGCCAAGCACTGTCAAGGTTGGGATTTGAACTCAACTTGCGCCAATGGTGCGCTTTCCGATGCAAAGCCCCGTATGGAGCCGCCATGTCAGTCCAAAATTGCAGGGGCCACGCCGTTATTCACGGGGCCAACTTGTTCCGCAATCTAAGTATTGGCTTACGCCGCCACGAAATGTGTATCCGTAAACTTCGTCTTCAAAGTTTTTAATTTTTACTGTCTGTCGGTGGAACTTGTCTTTGCCCAACCGATCTAGTTTTTCAAGTATTTCTTGGGTGACTTCGTACAGTTCACCCTCAATGCAGCGACCTTCACCGTCCTTGACTTCTACGAAGTAGACGCCAAGACCATCGTATAGCAAGTAGTTCGGTTCCGTCTCCACCGTCTTCTGGAAGGTCGCTTCTTTCAAAAGACGGTGGAGTTTCTGCCCTCTTTTCAGACTGCCATACACGAACAAGAACATCAGCACGCCTCAGCCCGTTGTCGCAATTCCTTCAGACCCTTCATCTTGACTTGGCGCACTCGTTCCTTCGTGATGCCCCAGCTTCGCCCGATCTCCTCCAGAGTTTCTTTCGGCCCGTTCGTCCCCAGACTGCGCCGGATGAAGTCCAGCGTGCGAGGCTCCATGCCTTCCGTCAGTTCGGCGAGCAGCGCTTTCTGTTCCTCGCAGACGACGCCTTCGTCCAGATCGACTTCGTAGCCCTGGTCGGGGATCATGTCCGGCGAGAAGGGCATCATGCGGCTCTCCTTGGCAAGCACCTCTCTGAGTCGCAGGAAGGTCTTCCTGAACGCCCAGACGGCGTAGGTGGAGAACTTGAAGCCCCGCCCGTAGTCGAACTTGTCGATGCAGTTGATCAGGATCATCGTGGCGTCACTGACCCGGAGCATGAAGTCTTCAGGCGACGGGAGTTTTTGCGCCTTGACGAAGTTCACGACCAGCCGCATGTTGCAGAGATGGAGAACGTCCTTCACGTCCTTCGATCTCGCCATGTAGCGGTTGAACGCCGCTTCGTAGCGGGTTTTGCCCGCTGCGTACTTCAGAGCGTTGAACTGCCGGAACAGGTATTGCTCTTGCTCTCTGCTCAGGAGCGGCATTTCGCAGAGGCTAGGGATCTCCCACGATCTCGTCTTCGCCATCCACAGCAGTTCGTCAAAGCCCTCCATAGGCAGGATGAATTCCGACCAGTGTTTCACGAAGTCATCGTTCCAGATGAAGTCGGGTTTCGGGTTGATCCATGCGTCCTTCTTGGTCAGCATTGGGACTCCCTCGTCTCATGCAGCCACCGCCAAAGGTTTGACGATGGCCTGTAGTTCCGCTAGGACTAACTCTTGTGTCACATTGGCCTGAGTCAGCAAGATCGCTGCTGGGTTGTCGGCGTCTGCAAGGATCGCTAACAGAAGATGCTGACAACCAACGTGTTGCACCTTTACGCCGTAGTCAATTGCTTTGCAGATAGCTACTCTGGCATCTGCCGCATAAGGTACCCCGTATCCGTGGGAATCGTATCGTCCGAATCCGATCTGCTGATCAACCTGATCTTGCAGTTGCCGCAGGTTCACTTTTAAGTTTTTCAAAACCTGACTGGCGACGTTATGGCCCTCCTCACACAACCCCCACAGAAGATGGAGGTTCGTTACCAGTATGTTCTTGCGGAACTTGGCGTGCTGGTTAGCCGCTTCCAAGGCCCGCCTCGCACGATCAGTCACCTTATCGTAGAAAGCGTGCATCTTTACTCCTGCTGGATTGTAGCAAATCAGGGGCCATTTGTCAATTACAGTTTGCCAACTTCTCGCATTGGCTCATCCCACGGCTCGACGTTGTTCTGGCAGAAATAGCTGATTTCGCCATTCGCAAACGTCATCTGCTTCTTGGATTCGCTGCTGCCTTCAATCCAGCCTTGCCCCAGCCTGGAGTGTTCAAAGATCGTGCCAATCGGCCTCTTACGCAACTCGTCTGTTGACCAGACTCGCCAGTCGCCACTGCCCTTGGATTCGGTCTTTGAGCGCTCGATTTCAGCCATTACTTCTGCGACGATCTCATCAGCATACTCGTCTCGCAGGTCAAAACAACCGTTGAAACCTGCTTCGTATGCGGCGAGGATCAGTTCTTTCAATCTATTTAATTTGAGCGCTGCCATTCTATGCCGCTTCCTTTCCAAACAATTTTTCTTCGCCCCGGACGATTTTTTGCGTAATAATGTACTTGCTCGTCGGTTGTTCAGGAAGGGCGAAGTTAACATCCAACATAATTTTTTCAAATATACTACGCAAGCCTCTTGCACCCGTTTCCTGTTGGCGAGCCATTTTGACAATCTCTCTAAGAGCATCGTTGGTGAACTCCAGTTCCGAACCTTCCATGCGGAAGAGTTTCTGGTACTGACGCACCAGTGCGTTCTTCGGCTCAGTCAAGACCCGCATTAGTTCGTCTTCGGTTAATTGTTTAAGTGGAGTTATTACAGGTAATCGTCCAATTAGTTCTGGGATAAGCCCAAACTCTACAAGATCGTCAGGCTGAACATGCTCCAGAATTTTCTCGTCTTCTATGTCGTCTATTTGTCTTACAAAGCCCATCCGCTGCTTCCCTACACGCTTAGATATAATGTCCTTCAGCCCTACGAATGTACCTCCACAAATAAACAAAACATTAGTTGTGTCAACCGCAATGTACTTCTGCTCCGGGTGCTTTCTTCCACCGCCAGGAGGCACATTACATACGGTTCCTTCTAACATTTTCAAAAGCGACTGCTGAACGCCTTCGCCGCTCACATCTCTGGTAAGACTCACGTTACCATTGCTGCGTTTAATTTTATCAATTTCATCCACATAAATCATGCCCATTTCGGCAAGTTCCAGATTCATGTCGGCAGCATGTAACAATTTTAATAATAGACTCTCTACATCCTCTCCGACATATCCGGCCTCTGTGAGTGTTGTCGCATCTCCTATAGCAAATGGCACCTTTAGCATTCTCGCTAATGTCTTTGCAAGTAAGGTCTTGCCACTGCCTGTTGCTCCCATCATCAGGACGTTAGCCTTGTCAATTTCCGTAGTGTCTTCGTCGTCGTGATGACGTGAGAGTAATCGCTTGTAATGATTATAAACACCGACAGCCAGGACACGCTTTGCTTGGTCCTGTCCAATGACGTAGTTGTTTAGGAACTCAACGATTTCTCGTGGAGGAGGAATGTGGGAGAAGATTGAGATGGCGTTCCCCAACGCTTGCTGCCTAGCAACAATCTTCGATGCTTCATTTGTGCAATTAGGGCAGATCAATGCGTCAGGGAACTTGCCCTCAATCAGAATGCCTACCTGTTCTTGAGGCATCCCGCAAAAGCCGCAGACTGGTTTCTTTGGCGTTGTTGTTGGTTGTTGTTTTTTTCTAGGCATTAAACTTTAATTCCGTTGTTATCAATTCTCCGATGGCGAAGAGTAGTAGACCCTCTGCACCCAGTCGATAGGCTGTTTCAGGGCCACGACTTCCGGCTCGGACGGGTTCGTATCAACCACCTTGACCGGGATCGCTTCCTGTTTTGGGACTGCTCGGCGAATCGCTTCGATCAGAACGACTCCACCCAGAATCATCAATGCTTTCAAGAAAGCCTGCATAATTCTTCCTCCTGTTGGGCGACTTCATATAGTAAACAATGGTTTGCAATTTGTCAATTCCATTGTAGAATAATGGCAGGAGGAAAAAAATGGAAGAGAATTTCTGTGGCTGTACCTGCCACCCGCTTGATCCTGAAGATACAAACATCATCGTCATGAACGGCCAGAAGTGGAACGCCGTCTGCGCCCTCAAAGAAAGCGTTCGCCTTCTCGCCAAAACAAGAGAAGAACTTGATAGGATGAAAGAAGAAGTTGAGAAACTTCAGTCTGTAAAGACAAACTATCAAATTCTTGTCGCCGAACTAGAGTGCTGCACTTGTCCAATCTGCTTCAACCGTGTTGGCAAAAAATGGATGGTTGAGCAAGGTGCTGTCTGCTGTACTGATTGTGCCGCAGATTGCTCTTAATGCCAGTTCAATTTCCTACCTGTCAAATCCTCAAGTTTTTTCACTTGCTCTTTATAATAATCCGCTACCTCGTCCCTGTCACTATTCTCAAACTTCATTGAGTCGTATGCCTGGTTATAACCTTTAACAACCTTGTCTTCATACTTGGAAGGCACATACGGCTCTACTTCTAACCATTTATACAACTCAGCCAAGAATTTGAGAGGATCACTCACCAAGTCATCATAAAACATGACTTTGAGTTGATCCTTTCCAAATTCCTTCTGCCACGCCTCCAACTGATCGCCATACATTCCCTTGGCCTTGACCGAATAATGCTTCAATTCCTTCTGAGGATGGTTCTGCCTAAATGCGTCAATGAAAGAAACATCTTTAGGAATCTTGCCATAAAATAAATGATCCTTGTAGTGGCTGAATGCTCGCTCTACTGGATTGCGAAAAATTGTGAATAGCTTGATATTAGGAAAATAAGTCTTAACAAAGGATGCAGCATAAGGACAGCAAATATAGTTAGGAGTGTATTCGCCCGTCTTGGCTGTCTTGATCTTGCCGAACTTCTTCAAGTATTCCTTCAAGGTCATACTTAAACGATCAACTAAATGCATTTCCTTCTTCTTTGGAACGCCAATTTGAGGATGTGCCCGCAGTTGCCTCCAGACCCAACTGCTACCGCCCTTCATAACGCCAATACCAATAAAATCAGGGACTCGTAGGTTTGCCATACCATATAATAATAACCCGGCGACATAAATAAAGTAGGCATGAAAAAAGACCATATATTCATTCAGTGTGCAGGATATCGAGATCCTGAATTAAAAAATACTATCCGTACGGCTATTCAAAACGCCGCCAACCCGGACCAGATGGTATTCGGAATCTGTTGGCAAGGCAAGTTCAGAGAGCTAAAAGAACAACTCTACGTCCGTGAGTTGAAGAAATGTCGCACTGTGCTGATTGACATGGACGCATCACAGGGCATCGGGTATGCACGTCATAAAGCGCAGCAGATGTATGAAGGCGAGCAGTATGTATTACAGATAGACAGTCACATGAAGTTCCTACCGAATTGGGACAAAATGTGCATTCGTCTGCTTAACCGATGCCCGTCCGAAAAGCCACTTCTGAGTGCCTACCTGACATGCTATCAAGCCGAAGAAGAGCCTGGATGCTACCGACTTGGAGCGTCTGACTTCGCTAAGAATGGCAACCTTACCATCGTAGGAATGAGTGTCATCAAGGGCAAAAAGCCAGAATTGGGCTTCCTATGTTCTGGTCATTTCGTCTTCTCGGAAGCTGAGTTGTATGACGAAGTGCCCGTAGACCCGTATCTGCAATTCCTGTATGAAGAAACCCTCATCGCCCCCCGTGCCTGGACGAATGGTTGGGATATTTTCTATCCACACAAAGCGCCCATGCAACACCGCTGGGGCAGAGCTTACCGTAACACCAATTGGGACGACTTGGATGTGAAGAAGCAAGTGAGAGCGTGCGCCAAGAGATATCGTGAGATTTTGGAAATAATCCCCCAGACTGAGGATTATGGAAGGTATGGAATGGGAAACGCTCGTACCCTTAAAGAATACGAGCGCTTTTCTGGTTTAAATTTTAGGGATCTGACAATTAGCAGGAAAGCAAAAAAGGGCTATCCAACTAATCCTTACTAATCTTTTGTGATATCACTATTGCCGCCGTCAGCCTTCAAAGCCTGAGTGATTGCACCCCAGAGCCTTGCGGTTCCAAGGGTTCCACTCACTTCGTAAGTGCCGGTCTTGCTCACAAGACGATACTGCGTAATCAAGCGAATATCGTTGGAGTCACTGGCGTTCGTGCCACGGTCGTGTAGCAAGTTCCAGTTAGACGGCTTCTTGAGACTGTCGGTAGAAGGTCCATTTACACCGATCACACCAAAGAGCAATTCCCTGTCCTGAGTCGTCACAGAAGTCATTCCAGACGTTGCAAAGGTCGCTGCTACAGAGTTGTGTGCTGCTGCCGTTACGTCGTCAAAATCCTCTGCTGCAACGTCACGGAACTCGTCGCCCATGATGATACGCCTTGTAGACGAAGGGTGCGTCACGGTCACAACAGCGTTCTTTGCCATGCTGTTGATGCCAGGAGCTACGAACAAGTCAATCTGGTAGTTCGTGTTAAAAGTTACTTCGGCCACCTGGGTATAGGTGTTCCCCAACGAATCCGCACAAGTGCAAGTGCCGGTCGTGCCGTAGAACATGACTGCGATGATGGCGCAGAAGTCTTCAGAGTCCGCATTGTGTGGCGACGTAGGGATCGTCAACGTAGTAGTCGTTTGTCCAGTAAGACTGGTGACAATATTATGTCCCAGCGAACGGATATAATTGATTGGGTTCTTGGCATCTGAAGAGCCGCCGCCGCCCCCACCCATCATCCTGTTACGGTGAAAAGCAACCTTTTTCATGCCACGAACGGCCTTCTTCTTCATTCCTCGTAGTTTACCCATCATCTTTTTCATGCCTGCCATTTATTTTGCTCCCTATAAACTTAACGTATATATGCCCGCAATGGGAAATCCTTATATTCAAAATATAGTAGGCATCGAACAAAAAAAGCCATCGTGAGATGGCTTTTTTTCAACTTGCTTCTTCTACTTGTAGTAGGCCGCACGCTTCTTCGATTAGATTTCTTATTTGAGAACAATTTCTGTCGCCGTAGTTGGGATTGTAGAGGACTTTCATGAGAAAGCTGTAAGACTCGTCTGAAAGACCTAGCATAGCCTTGGCGATGTGCAGTTCGTGCCTGTCACAGTAGTGCTGTCGACTGATCCAGACCAGTGCGGTGATCGGATCAAAGAACCTGCCCCCCTTGTAGGAGCAGACAATCTTGCCCAAGAACTGCCATTTAAAGTTTTCTGCTACTGCGGCGAAGCGTTCTACGAAGCCTGGAGTTTCCATCATTTGACCACCGCTACTCTTGTGCCTCTGGCGGGTCCGTTCTTGACTTCAAAGCCTTCTCTGCTGAACAGAAGAGGCAGGACGACGTTCATGTTGCTGTAGCCACCCCTCAGCTTGCGGAACAGGGCATACAGGTCGGTTCGCTTGAAGGTCATGCTGTTGGGCAGATGAGCGGTGGCGAATGGAGCAGTGGTGATGCTCCAATGCCACGGACCCGCCTGGATCGTCACCCGTTCAGTCGTGCCGCCCTCTTGCTCATGGAAGACAATGCAGACCTTGGCTGAGAAGTCCTCATCCCACATCAGCCCGCAGATGAGGTTCAGGTCATTTAGAGTGAACATAGTCTCTTGCGGTGAGTCTCCAGCCCTTGTGAACGGCGTCCTTGGCTATGTCCTCTGCGCACTTATCGCAGAGGTAGAACACGTCTTCCTCATCTTCGTTGTATTTGACTCTGACTGTCTTCGTCACTTTGCCGTAGCGACACTTCTGCTTGAATTCCTTGCCGGTAAAATCGCAATACTTCGTTGTCATTTCAAGAAAGCCTCTTTCAAGAGTCTGGCCTGATCGGCACAGTCCTCGCACTCTAGTTTTAAGTTTTCCAACGCCATGTCAATGATCTGCATTCCGCCTGGATCAGCGCCGCAATGCGGCATGTAGACTCGCTCCTTCTTGTTCCGATGCTCTGGACAATACGCTAGATGGTACGCCTTCGCACCGACAGCGTAGACTTCTACTGTCTTCATGCAACCCTCCAAGTTTTCTATATTTTAACTTAGCAAAAGCGTAAGTAAAGTCGAAACGATAAAGGGGAGCGAGCCAAGTGGCCCGCCCCCCTTCGGGATGCGGTCGGAAGTCGGTGGGGCGATTACGCCGCCTTCTCCTTGTGGTGATCCTTGTGGACGTAGTGCGTGCTGCCCCGCTTGCCCACGGCGATGATCGTGCCGTCCTTCACCGCCTTGTTGATGCCGCCCGTGTAGATCGAGTCGCTGAACGCCTCCATCTGCTCGGCGGTCGGCATCCCCTCGTCGGGGAGGTTCTTGCTCTTGTAGTTCAGGTCGGTGATCATCTTGGCCGTGATGTCGGGCCGGGTCAGCCCCTTCGCCCCCGCTCGCAGGCACAGTTCCTCCACGCCCGTCTGCGCCGTCCACTCGTTGTCGCCCCTCGCCCCCTTCACCGCCCCCTTGCCGCCGCTGACGGGGGTGATGCCGGGGCGAGCGCCGGGCTTGGCGGGAGCCGCCGTCGCCGTCGGGACCGTCTTCTCCTGCGGCTTCCCCATCTCGGCGAGCAGACCGTCGATCTCCTCGATCTCGCTCAGGGCGATCTGCTTGCGGGACAGCAGGCCAGCGACGATCTCTTCCTCTTCCGCCCGGTAGCGCTGCGCCTTGCTCCGCAACTCCTCCAGCGTCGGCTTCTTCTGGAGGACGGGGGCCGACACCACCACCGCCGCCGCCTCGCCCGGCTTGTCCGGGTTGTGCGAGCCGTTGCCGCCCGCCACCACCGCCGGGGCCACCGTACCCTCGTCCTTCTTCACGCTGCCCTTCTCCTTCGTCGTCGTGGACATGAGACACCTCACCTGTAAGTTGTAACACTTCCGACTCGTTCCCAGCCGCCGGTCACTCGCCGGCTTGCTCTTGACACTCTCATAGTAGCACAGGTTGGCGGCTTGTAAAGGGGTAATCCAACTTTTTTCTCTACCTTGGCGCAAAGGAACGTCGCAAGTCGTGATCCCACAACGACTTGCGACGTGCAAAAAAACCGGCGAAAAGCCTGGAAACCTAGTGATTGCCACCATTTAAAAGGTCGCTGATGCTCTCCGACTTGTGTATTCTGGCGATGGCTTCCGCAAACAACTTCGTCGTGTTGATGATACTCAACTTCTGTGAAGCAAGTTCGGGCTGCAACCTGAACGGTTTGACAGTATCGGCGACAATGATACGGGGTAACTCCTTCGTTTTAAGATTGTCATTAGCAGAACCGACGAACAGTCCATGTGTCGCCACCACCCCGACGATTGACTGCGCCCACTTGCTGATGATCGGCTCGCCCTCGTTGGCCGGGAAGCACGCCCTGACGCACTCTAGCGTTGTTGTGCCGCTGGATATCATGTCGTCATAGATGATAACGTCCTTGCTCCGCACGTCTCCCATAATGTCGTAGCCCTTGATCTCCCTGCCAGCGTGGATCTTGTCCAGGCAAGCGATGCCCACTTCAGCACGCAAGCAATCAGAGAGAATCTTGCGGAACTTCCTGGCACGTCCCAGCCCGCCAGCGTCCGGTGAAAGGACGGTCAGGTTCTTCGGGTTGTACTTTTGTTCATGTACGAGCCTGCGGATGTGGTCAGCGAAGATGATGTTCGCTTCCAACAGGTCGCAAGGGATCGGGTAGGCGTTCTGGATGGCGGTAGGATTGTGAACATCCATCGCCAACAACCGATCAACCCACATTGATTGGAAGATGCGTGCGACATACTTCGTGGTGATCGGCGCTCGACTGGTAGTCTTTCTGTCCTGCCGGGCGTATGGGTAGTACGGAGTAACAAGCGTAATCCTGTTCGCTGAGGCGTCTCTAAGTGCCCCACACAGGATTAGCGTCTTGATGATCTTGTCGTTGACGCTCTCCTCTTGGTCCGAATACATGGACGAAATGAGGAACACGTCGCAACCACGCACGTTCTCCTTTATGCCTGTTCGTGGTTGCGTATAACACTCGCCGTCGTCAAAGCAATACTCCTCATGCTCACTCAGACGGACACCCAGACGATCCGCTACTTGTTTTCCGAACTCTTTAGCATTATTTAAAGCGAAAAGTTTAAGCTGCATTGTTAGTCTTCAATAAGGATAATCGGCTCCTGATAATAGGGAACCTTCTTTTTAATTTTTGGTTTCCAATCCCTTTCCCAACTCTTCTGCAAAACTACGTTGACCGGCTCCATCTTCTGAAGATATTGCCGGTGTAAGTAATAGCCGTATCCATTCAGGCAGTTTCCGCCCAGGTTGTGCCCTCCGTGGATTTGAACCTGAAATTCAACCCCGATCTCATCAGGGTTCTTGATGTGCTTGATAACCCCGCACATCGACTGAGCCATACCTGTAGCAAGATTAGTTACGCCTCTTGCCACAAATACCACGTCACCTACTTGCAGATTCATAGTTTCAGCCTCTCGTAAGCCTGAACTGTGTTTTTCAAAAGCATCGCCACCGTGCAAGGACCGACGCCGCCAGGAACGGGAGTGATCCACGAAGCCTTCTTGCTGACTTCGTCAAAGTCCACGTCGCCGAATATCTTCTTACCTACTCTGCTGATGCCAACGTCAACAACGACGGCACCTTCTCTAACCATGTCCGCTTTCAATAAAAATGGCTTCTCCCGGCCTAACTCCGGTCGGTTGCCAACCGCAGTGACGATTATGTCTGCCTTCAAACAAATCTCTTCAATGTTTCGTGTATATTCATGACACAAAGTTACAGTAGCGTTCCCGTGTTCGGTATTTTGACTCAAGAGAAGTGCTAGGGGCTGGCCGACCACAATACTTCTGTTGATGATTACTACGTTAGCGCCCTTGATAGGTATTTTATAGAATTTAAGAATTTCCACAATCCCAGCCGGTGTGCAAGGAATAAACCGGGGACTCCCAGATAGTAAAAGTCCTTGGTTAATTGGATGAAAGCAGTCCACGTCCTTGTATGGATTCATGCACTCAAGAACGTAATTGCGGTCGTAGTGAGAAGGAAGAGGCAACTGGATCAAGATGCCGACATGTGGCCCTTCTTTGTTGATTTCCGCAATCCACTTGATGACTTCTCTCTGGGGCGTGTCTGCTGGGAATTTGCGAAGGTCGCTCTCAATCCCGACTTCGGCACAGGCTTTCCTCTTGCCTGCGATGTAAACGTCGCTGGCTGGGTCGTCGCCGACTTGGCAAACCCAGAGCCAGAAGCGTGTCGGGAAGGTAGCGATTTTACGTTTTAAATCTTCCTTGATGTGTTGGGCAACTAGCTTGCCGTCAAGGATGCGTGCATTCATGCAAAGGATCTCCTAAAGTAGAAAGAAAAACCCCCCGGCAACGCCTTTGTTGCCGGGGGGTCAGAGGGGCGATCTCAGGCTGCGGCGGCGGTCGTGTCCGGCTGTTCGGCGGGCGGCTCCGTTGCCGTCTCCGGGGTGCCGTCGTCGGTCACGTCCAGCGCCTCCAGCGGGTTCTTCAGCTTGTTGCGGCTGAGGATGCAGTCCAGGGCGTCCCGCAGGATGCGAACCTCACGGCGGCTGTACTCCACCTTCGTGTCGGTGTTCTCCAGCTTCTTGCCGCTGGAGAGCAGTTCCGTGAGTTGGTCGGCGATGCGCCGCACCGTCTTCATGGGCATGTGACGACTGACGCCGCCGTCCGCTTCCTCGTCCTTCATGCCCTGCTGGATGTTGTTGATGGAGGGCCGGGGCTTGCGCTTGCCGGTGCTGCGGTGCTTCTTGATCCGGCGTTCGTGCGCCTCCACCTCGGCGGTTTCGGAGGCGATCTCGCCCCGCAGTTCGCCGACACGCTTCACGTCGCCCGCCTCTTCGGCCTTGCTCAGTTCCTCTTCCTTCTGATCGAGGCGCTCGTAGATGCCGTTGCGGGTGTCGATCAGTTCCTTCTCCTTGGCCTCGAAATCCAGCCGGGAGTAGGCGATGGAGCGGGTCAGAACCGCCTCCACCTTTTCGTCTTCCACGCCGATGAACTGGAGCGCCTGGGTCCGACCCAGCGTGCCATCGGCCAGCGCCTCCAGAACCTTCTTGTTGCCGGTGATGAGCGAGTGGGACTGGCTCACCCACGCCTCGCTCTTGTTGAACATCTCGGCCTGTTCCTGCCGGCTGTGCCCGCTCTTCTCCAGAGCGTCCAGTTGCAGAAGCAGTTCGTAGTCGGTCAGGTGTTCGTGCAGCAGGTTTTCCATGACCGCCGCACGCATGGCCTCCTTGTCGTTGGCGCACTCCGTCACGACGCAGGGGACCAGCCCGTAGACCACGGACGCCGGGGCCATCTTGCCGGTGTCGGGGTTGAAGCACTCCGCTTCCGTCTCACGCAGGTTGGTGATGGAACGCAGGCGGCGCTCGCCAGCGATCAGGAGGACTTCGCCCTCGACCTTCCGAACCTCCAAGTTCTGCTTCAGCCCCTTCCTGCGGATGTCCTCCCGCAGTTCCTTCATCTTCTCCGGGCCGAAGCCCGGATTGGTGATCGTCCGGGGGTTCTCGTAAATCTTGATGTCCAGGGGATCGAACCACTGGATGCGGTCCTTGTGGGCTTCCTTCTGGTCTTCTTTGACCTGACTCATCGCACTTCTCCTGGCTGGTTAGCCGCAGTAGTATCCTGACAACCCGTCATCTGGTTCCGACTTCGTCGGGATGACGACACTTGTAGAATTAACTTTTATAGGGAGGCAATCCCTACGGCACCAGTTGGTAGAGTGATGTTGTGCGTGTCCTCCTTGGAGAGTGAACTTGTGCTTATCTTCAACCTGCTTCGTTGCAGGAAAGATCACGCCGTTGCAAAGACCACAGAGCATGTTCAGTGCATCATCGTGGTAAAAGCCACCAGCGGGGGCAACAGCCTTCTTGCAATGCGGACAGACGATTTCCTTGACAGCCATCGTTGGTTCTCTTCTCAGTGATCGCAGGAGACGATGATGCAGGGCGCATCTCCTGCGAACTCTGAATTCTCTTTGGAGTAGGTGCCGGTCTTGATTGTCACATCGGTCGGGTAATCGTAGTCACCCGCTTTGCCGATGATATCCGTGTCATCCGGCAAGTCCTGGGTCTGGGCGAGAAACTTACGCAAATCCCCAAGCGTAGAAGCGTTCATCTCAGTCCTTTCAAGCCGCACACGATTGTTGCCGATCACGCCTCAGAGTTTCTTTGATTTCGGTGAGATTTATAAATTTGGATGAGACGTATTGCAGGCCGGGGGCGGTATAGTCTTGGAAGAAGGCTACTTCCGCTCGCATGTTATAGAGCGACTGAGCGTCGGAAATCATGTCCTTGTAGTCCTGATCGCCAGCCACAAGGATGATTGTATCCGTTCGCCCCTGCTCGCAACATCGCTGCATGTCCCTGACGATTGCGGCATCCAGACCTTTCTCTTTGGTCGTGCCGTCGCCACGTTCCACCAGCGAACAAGCCTTCAGGAAGAAGCCCTGATACTTGAGAAAGCTATAGAACTTCTCCCGCTCCTGCCGCCGATGAGACTCTTCGGGGGACAGGTTGGCGTAGCGGTCGTAGTCGCTGTAATAAATTCTGACTTGCTGCAACATCCGGCCAGCGGCCAGAGTATTGACCAGTTTGTTATAGCAGAGCCTATAACTTCCGGTGCAGTCTATCTTGCGAGTTGTAAAATTGAGATTTGTGTTGTCGATGAAGACGATGGCCCGTTCTCCACTGTGAGACGCCACAGTCTCCTTCAAGGCTTGAACCTCTTGCCGCAGGAAAGCGCATTCGATCTGCAACTTCTCCAGTGCGGTCTGCTCCTCACTCATCCGTCACCTCACAATGTTATGGTAAACCTTTCCGCCAGAAAAATCAACCCCAACAATACCCCAACCCGCACAAGGGCGGGTTGGGGGAGCTTTTAGGCGGCGGATTCTACCGTCGCCGGTTTGGGAGTCTCTTTGTTCATGAGTTCTTCCCGAAGGATCGTGACGCCGTCGTCGGCCTCAAAGCCGAGCCTCGTCATCTTCCCCGTCCCCACCACTTGTACCTTACAAATCTTCTTGCCCGTCTCCTTGTCGATAAGGTAGACGCTCTCCATGATCTTCCTGCTGAGTACCAACATCGGTTCGTTCCTTTCGTGATTTCCTAAACACACTCACTTGTTGTCTGCGTGCAGCAGACGCATCGGACGGTCCCAAGGGTCTGAGTTCTGAGAGAAGCCGACTACTTGGCCCTTCTCAAACTGCATGTGTTTTGAGCCATCCCCTTTAGTAATGATCCAACCACGTCCTCTAGTGGTGTGATGGAAGACTGCGCCCACGGGCATTTGTCTTAGTTCTTCCACCTTGAAGACACGGTATTGTTCCTCCTTCTGTGACTGCCACCGAAGGAGGATTTCGTCTAACAATTGCTCTTTAAGTTCTGCACTGTTCTGGTAGCCGGTGTCAAACGCCTCGCCGAGTAGTGTCCTGAGACGTTCGATAGAAATCTCCATATTTAATCCCCTACCCGGTAGATGGTTGTCTTGTCATCCCGCTCAATGCGAGCCTTCTTTTCTTTACATTCTTTACAGAACCGAACACTCTTCTTGTCAGGCGAGTAAAACTTCTTGTTACACCAACCCAGGCACGTCACTAGCCCAGGTTCTTTCTTTGACAGATGCATTATAATTTAACTCATTTTTGTGTCCATATCACGTCCATTGAACCATTATCGTTGTAGTAACGAGCCATTGTGAACAACAGATCAGATAGTCTATTAAGATAAATGATTATCTTTTTATTGCAAGGCACCTGCTGCTTTTCTAGGTCGTTGTAGTAACTAACGACATTTCGTTCAGCACGCCGACAAACCGTCCTGGCGTAATGCAACCACGCCGAAGACCTTGTCCCACCCGGCAATATAAAGTTTTTGAGAGGTGTCAGAAAGCCAGTAAAGAAATCAATGCGTTCTTCTAAAAGTTTGATATCGTCGTCTACTGTCGTATATGATGCTTTGGAGAGGCACAGGTCTGCCCCAATTTGAAATAGATGCCCTTGTATGGCAGATAATAACTTGGTCTTGTTATGACTGATCTCTACTCCCAATACAGCGTTTAACTCGTCCACGCTGCCTATCGCTTCAATTGCCAGAGAGTCTTTTGTTGTTTGAACGCCATTCCCTAATCTGGTATTACCTTCGTCACCTTGCTTTGTGTATATTTTCATATTTAAAAATGAGAGCCGCCCGACTTCGTTGGCAGGCGGCTCCCCCCCATGTTACTCTTCGATATTGACCAACTCCTTTACGGGTTCGGCCACCACCGTCTTGACGATGTTGAGGAGAGCGTTCTTGCCTTCCAACTTGAACAGGCAAGCCCACACGTTCTCCATGCCCTTCAGCGGGGCCAAACGCTCACCCTGGAGCAGTTCCCGCAAGCCGACCTTCAACGGCTCGCCAGCGATGCGCTGCGTCGTGTCCTGCCAGTCTTGAAAAGCGCCGGACAACGTCTCGGCCTCGATCTGGCGGGTGTATGCAAACCCGTTATAAGTCAAGATGAACGTGAAAAGCATCGCTATCTCCTCTCAGTAGATTACTTGAACCGCCACGTTCCAAGGCCAGCCTTCTTCGGATAATTCCATTCTGAAGCCTGAAAATTGAACGTATTTCTCTCCGGGGGCGTTGCCGATGCCGCCACGCTTGTTGCTCTGGCTAACCGTCCCCATCCCAAACAGTGTATGAAAAATACGGACTCCCTTGTCCAATGCCGCTATTTCCTTGCATGTCATCATGACGAAAGGGATTTCGTTGCCCTTTTGAAATGACCAAATAATCTCTTCGATTTCTTGAGTTTTTAGTTCATACGAGCCGTGATGCCCGGAGTCAAATGCCTGACTGAGCAACTGATTCAGAACGTCTTTCGTCACCTTCATCGGCATCTAGCTCCTCGTTTATGCGCCGCTCAATCATCACCCGTCTCAGCGCCTCTTCGCAAGGAGGCTCCCTCTTTGGTTTCTTCATATCCCAATTATAAACCTTAATTTCACAAAGAGAAGGCCGGTGTGGGCGACACCGGCCTTATAGATTAGTAGCCTTGCGGCTTGCTGTGTCGCCCCAGGAACAGCGCCGTGCCGCTGGGGATGTGGTGAATGACGTAGAGGAAAGGATGGTCAGCACGGAAAATCTTCGGCTTGGGCGGTTCCATCACCGCAGAGCAGCAGCGAGCCATGCCAACAGCCGTAGCCGCAGCCGCCTCAGTGCCCTTCTCCGTCACGTCCACGAACGCCTTGTGGATCGCCTTGCTGATCTTCAAGCCTTCGGCCTCTTCGGCAGAGCCTTCCTCGATCATACCCTTGAAGTTGGCCCGGTCGGTGAAAGCAATCTCCATGCCCATGTCACAGAGCGGAGCCTTCAGGTCAGCTTCCGCCGTGACCTTCCACTTCGGCAGATGGACGATGGTGTCGGTCGGCCTCGTCGCTCGCACCGTCTTGTTGAAGTTGTCGGCCTTCAGCCACTTCTCCAGGCCGACGATGCCGTTCTTGAGCCACGGCAGGAAGACAGCCATTCGCAACTGGTCGCCGACGTAGGGCAGATCGACCATCTGGAACGTGTCGTTCTCAAAGTAACGCACATCCTCAGAGTGGCGGGTCATCAGCTTGCAGTCTTCCTTGCTGCCGTCAGCGAGGATGAACGGCTGACTCTTCGTGTCCTTCGGCTTGAATTCCGTCTTCCACTTGCCCAGGAAGTAGATCGCCGATACCAGCGTCAGGACGGATTCCGTGCTGAAGAAGTCCTTGGAGAGCAAGTTCTTGATCTTGCCTTCGCCGTCTTCGCCCTTCGTGACTTCCTCCACCCACTTGTTCGCATCATTGGCGATGGTTTCATGAGTAGAAGCGTCCTTGTAGTTGACCTTGCGGAACTCAGCACCGAAGTTCTGTCGCAGAGAGTCGGTGTAGTTCGTGTTGAAGTTGTAATCTTCCTGCGCCCAGACACCGTTCGCTGTGCGGACAGTGCAATCCTTCTGGTCTGCGAGGGACTTGTTGACCAGTCCGATCTCGTAACACGCCTCGTCCGGGTCCGTTGGGAAGAGGCAAGCATTCTGCATCGCCTCAGCGGTGCCACCCCTCGCCCCGCCGTAGACCATCGCCAGACAGTCCAGCATGTTCTTCGGGGAGGAAAAGACATTGCCGGGCTTTGTCGCCAAACGTCGATACATGTTGAAAGTAAAATCGTTCACATTTGCTGCGAACTGAAGGCTCTGCTTGCTCATGACTTATCCTCTTTCGTTGAAACCGTGGCGTCTTCTGCTTTTCGCTTCGGTTTAATTTTTAACTGCCAGCCCTCTCGGACATAGGCGTCAACTTGATCTTGTGCCTTCTCGTCGCTGATTTTCTTGGTCTGTTCAACGATGAAGGCTTTCCTGTCATCGTCCCAGAACTCATCTGTGACGCTGTACAAGATGCCGTCTTTTTTAATGGTCATGCCCATCCGGGGCTGGGCACGGATTGACAGTCTCCGCTCCAGCCCCCAGACCTTCTCTGAAGGAGAAGTAATCTTTAACTCAAAAATGACTGACCACTCAGGAAACACTGGTAGCATTGGTGGTTGCTTCCGCTGGGGTTGCCCCGCCTTCGCCTTGACCTTGGCCTTCAGCCCCTTCTTCCGGTTTTGCTTCCGGTTCCGGGGGCTTGGGCTTTTTGGGATGGTCGTCGGGTAAAATGCGGGTGAGGGTAGCCTTGACAGCATCCTCATTCTTGTTCTGAAAGTGTGCATACCAACCTGGGAATCCCTGGCGGGCACGCTTCTTCAGTTTGCTCGCCGTACGACCGTGGAGGAAGGCGCTCACGGCAGGCTTCGTCTGCGCCAGGTAATACTGGCTGAACAGTGCCTTTTCAAAGGCTTTCGCCGTTCGTTCGGCATACGCCTGACCGCAGCGGAGGAGTGCCGTCAGCAACGAGCGACGCACCGTATATTTCCACCAGCCGCTCATCTTGACGTACAGGACGTTGTCGTGAGTCGTCTTGTGGAACTCAATCCGATCCTCCGGTTTAAGTTTGATAATCTCTTCAACCATGCGGATGAAGTCGATGACGTTGTTCGCCGTCCCCGCCTGATGGTAGAACAGGAAATCCATCACCGCTTCGGGGGCGCTGCTGTTCTGGAAGCGGTCACGGCACCCCTCCCAGGTCACATTCGTGATCTTCTCCTTGTCCGTGCCTACGCCGGTGCGGGTCATGAGGCCGAACGATCCCTCAATCTTCTTGTAAGGGAACTTCGGGATCTTGAACGGTTCCTCATTGGGCAACGGTTGCATCGTCGCCAGGATCTCAGCCACCCGCTTGCTGCTGATAGCGGGCACTGCCTTCTTTTTACCGAACATGGGTATTCCTCAAATGAATGCGAGAATCATACAGCCGACCGCCAGGATTACGAAAAAATTTAAAACCGCCATGAACACCTTGTCCTTATACCACGGCTCGGTGAAATCGATCACGTCTATCCTCCTATGGCGAGTACCCAAGGTGGGAGTCGAACCCACACGCCCTAACGGGCAAGGGATTTTAAGTCCCTAGCGTCTGCCTTTCCGCCACTTGGGCACAGGGTTATCCCTGTTCGGCAATGACTTTACCGTTTTTATCAACTACAGCAAGTCGGACTTCGTTGGCAGCGATGCCGTCTTTGAAAACTTTATATTTCTGGTTGAAGTGCTTGGCTTTCGGATTGATGACTTCAACTTTGTAGCCCTTGTTTAGTAAGTTCTGGATGATGAGTTCTTCACCCTCTTTACTATCCAAGGCGTTCTTCAGCAAATCCTTCATTGAACTTACCCTCTTTGCTTCCTAAATCAACCCCACCCGCCCCACATGTGATACTGCTCCATCTCAGCCTCAGTGGGGATACTACTTACCCGTCTGGTTTTGGCGTTGGCAGTAAGAGTACTCTCAATCTCTTCAATAATAACTTTTTGCTTTTTTGGCTTGTTGCCCATCTCTGCGGCAATAGCCATGAAGAGTGGAAGTTCATAGTAACGACTTGTAGCGATATGAGAAGTTCCAATCCACATCTCATACTTGTGGAAGTTCCATTCGCTGTAGGCGAGCGTCTTATAGGTGATGCCAATGGGCAAGAACCCAGGCAAGCGAAGAACGAATGTATACAAGTTGATTTTGTAAAAATCCTTCTCCCAATCGGGCATCGACCAATCAATGTAAGGCCACAGGTCTTCGTAGATATCGTAGCGAGCCTCGCCAACAAGGTTGCGCCACTTACGAGTTATGGCCCGATGACGGTCGTGTGCAATTTTAACATCAGATGGCGGCTCCAAGTCTTTCTTGTGGACTTGTCCTTGAGCCACCAACTGCGCCACGATGTCTGGAATTTCGATGTCCATTATTCGTACCAATCACAGATCAGGAAATGCCCGACGAGTCCAGTCTTGTCGAACTTTGTTTTGTGATTTGAAGGCGGTAATTCAAAAATGCTTCCCAGAAGAAGGGGCTTCCTTACCGGGGCAGCGGGAGCATTGACTTCTATAACGTGAAAGGCGTTGAAAATCTTCAGAGCCTTAACCTCAAGGACTTTCAGCATTACCCCATAAGGAATTTCTTGCTGCAAATCATTAAGTTTTACAACCTGCACGCCCCACGCCAACTTACTACCGTAAGGAGGCCAAGCAAAAAATCCCTTGCTCTCGTAGCGATACCAGAAGTGCTTCGCTCTATGCCACCGCTTCCCTTCGTTCCGCCCCGTATGGTGGTTATACATCCAGTCGTAAGGACTTGTCTTCTCTTCTTTATGATTGCCGGTTGACCATGACCCCATGTATCCCTCAACAATATCACGCATCGTGACTTGAGGGAAGCCAAGTTCTTTAGCTTGCCATCTGCGGAAATCGTAAATTACTTTAGACTTTTCGTCATTTAAACTTTTGATTCTGCTCAGGCGCTCTTCCCATGCTTCAGTGGTAGGAAGCTCCAACCTACCCTGGCGAAAGACTCTGTCGGCCTTTCGTTGGATTACGTCGTAAACGAGCATACCCCCTCCTCACGCATCGATTGTAACCAGAAGCAGAATCTTGGCAATAGTGACTCTTTTATGGTGGAGGAAATATGAAAATTATTGCAGCATCCGGGGGCTTTGATCCCCTCCATATAGGTCATGTCGAATACCTTCAACAAGCCAAATCACAAGGCGATAAACTTATCGTTATCGTAAATAGTGACGAATTTTTAGTTCGGAAAAAAGGCTACGCATTCATGCCGCTCAAAGAGCGAATGCTCATCGTTGCAGCCCTTGCTTGTGTCGATGAAGTCGTTGCCTGTATTGATGAAGACCAAACTGTATGTGAAACTTTAAAAATGTTGAAACCCCATGCCTTTGCAAAGGGCGGTGATCGCCATGCTGGAGAGATTCCAGAGAGCAAAGTTTGCAGGGAGTGC
>JACCDR012177811.1_pt1 | contig 33468 bp, 31 predicted proteins | sample 7446431 | NCBI WGS metagenome assembly JACCDR01 (sample SAMN15323443, study PRJNA562643) | freshwater metagenome | isolation source: river surface water | place: USA:Blue River Watershed | collected 2017-08-17
AGAGAGAGGAGGTGAAGGGGGAAGAGGACAAGAGAGGGGCATGCAGAAAAGAGAGAGAGAGAGAGAGAGAGAGAGAGAGAGAGAGAGAGAGAGAGAGAGAGAGAGAGAGAGAGACCGCAGCGAGGCGTTGGTGTATACAGAGGGAGTCCACACCATAACTCTCGCGGCGGACACACAGATGGGAGGGGTGGAGGAGCCAGTGGGTGACAATTCGAGGGAATGAAACATTCGTCTTATCCGAGCGCGTGTTGTGTGATAAAATCATATGTATTCAATCACCAAACACGTGAGGTCTCCAACCCATTCGATGCCATGTCGGTGGACATGATTGAGCGCTTCTCGGATGTCAAAGCACACCCGTCCGTGAGTCCACATAGCGACCATGACGTCGTTCATGGACACGTACCCCTGGGCCTGCAAACCGGCAATCCATGCTGCGTTGTCCAGTAGGACGTTCAGTTGGAAGCGGATCGTAACCATCGGGGCACTGTCTTGAAGGACCCACCACATGGGAAGCGCTCTCATGATCACGAATCGCCCGCCCGCTTGAACGATGCAGGACCGATGCGACCGGAGCCCGTTGTTTCTGTGTCGCGGGTACGTGGGCGAACCGCGGTCCTTCCACGCGATTGAGAAATCATAGTCACGGCCTGCGGCCTGCCGGTGATGCTCGACGAGCGCAACCCGGTCGCTTTGGACGTGTTTGACTGGCCAGCAATAATCGCGGTTCGCATGCCGATCATCACCGAGTACGCGCGCCAGCCGCCTTCTTACACTATTCATGAACTCCAGCAACAACGAGGGATACCCGCCCTGTTTGCAGAGTGCGGGGAGCCACCAGCGCCAGCACTTAGGGGCTGCGTACGTGGGACTGCGATGCATTTGCGGTGTCACTCCATGGTACGATGTGCACATGTGTGTTTCGAATGAGGGTACCATGTCTGTTTATACTCTGCGGTCCGGCCCGTAGATTCTGCGGCCACGAGGCCACAGAGAGACAAGAGGCAAGGGACGAGCGTGTCACTTGGTGCGAGGCTTCCATGCACGAATGATGTCTCCCGTCAGGGCCATGTCCTTGGGCCGCAACACTTCTATGTCGACCTCGTCGAAATAGAACTCGGGAAGAGTGAGACTGTACTTGGTGTACAAGTCAGGGGGTAGAATGTGAGCCCTAGCTATGGAGTCGGTAAGTTGATTGCGGCGAAGGATGCATATGCAAATCTGGGTGACGCCTGGACACGAAAAGCGCACCATCCAACGGCACAACGCAACGATGCGGGCCATGCTTGCATTCTTACCATGTATCGCAATGCTCGTAACATTTTTTCTGATCAAGGACCACTCGACTCTTTCCTCCGAACGTGCGCGGTGGAGCACCAGTGCACCGTCCGCATCCTCTGGTTTGTCGGTGATGTCAAAGTCGATACCAGGACTGGCGTCCTTGATGCATTTGAGAATGTAATCGTGTGTTAGGCCGCCGGTTCTGCCGGTGACGTACACTCTTAATCTGACACGGACACGTATTGGACGGTGGAAACGGCGGTGCGAATGTCACTGCTCACTTTCCGTTGGACGTAGAGGACGCCGCATGGGCGGGTGCATCACCTTGTCGCGGCGCTGCCGTAGTGACCGCCCTACGGTCGTCCACGGGTGCAGAGGCCTGTGGACCAGTCACTGGAATGGATTTTTCCCTGGCAGTCGCCGGTCGGTCAGTCGTCGCAGTGGACGGTGGAGGATGCGGAGTGTGCGAGGGAGGCGGCGGTGCCACGATCCACGAGGTCGTCGCCCCCATGCGATCTCTGTTTATCATGGAGCATTCAGTGTGTGCATACACGACCGATGCACATCTCGCTCGCACAGAACAGCCGATTCGACAACATCGTTTACTCGCTGTGTGATTCCGCATTGTGAACCCTGCGCTGTCTGTGTTTGTCCATGGATCGCAGGATAAACCGGTCGCATTGTCTATGCATTTTGTCAATCGAATGGTATTCGCTCGATAGGAGGCCAATTGGATCGTGTGGATCCGACGCCAGAGGAGGGTTGTATCCTTGGAGCGTGTCGACGAAATGAGTTATGACCATGCCATTGTCCTCCCTGTATGGTCGTACATGGGCCCGCATCAACAGGCACAGCGCATCTCCAACTGTCATGTTCTTCTTCACATGGCCAAGTGCGTCTTTCAGTCGTTTTTCGTCACCCATCGACAGGAATCGTATGGTCTTGATACCGGCAACAGTCGCCGCGATCCATTGGATCATAACCTTGATGGGAACGCTTCCGTTGAAATCTCCGCAACCCCAGCGCCCAGTCGAAACGATCGTTCTCTTGTCTGCTTCTGGACTGAGCGCAAAACCAGCCGTGGCTTTGGTGAGTTCACGGTTGATGATCAACGGGTTGAGTTGCGCCCGAAACGGAAGACGTCCGTGACGTTCGAGTTTGTTGCGGTGTGTGTACTCTTTGAACGGGAGGGCATCAATGGCAGATATGATCTTGGTATTGCGTATATGCCCCGCAGAGAATTCATCGGAAGGCCCGACGAACTGGAAGCTTTTGCCATAGCCCTTGTATTTGGCAAAGCGCAGTGCGCCCTCGATGTGGATGGCTTCGTCATGGGCCATTCTGTCCATGAACAACATACTCACCAGGCACTCTGGATGAGTTATGAACATGATCTCCTCTTGTACGCAACCATGCGTCAGGACCCCGCCCCCTATGTACGCATTGGCGAAGTCGGTGTGGATGGATTCTGCTGGCTCGTCTTCGATTCTCCCTTCATCGAACCACTCCATGTGACACAATTTCGTGTTGGCATGTGTGCTTCGGATGTCCTCGATGATGTTCCCCTTTTCCGGTACGAGCCTTGCACGGTGGAAGATGACATGTTCTTTCATGATGAAACTCGATAAGGATCTCACCCCACTAAAGTACGAAAGTATACAACGGATTTTCTGCAACGCGTTGTCATATCGTCTGGCCTCTGCCAATACATGAACGAAGTTCAGGCGCGATTGTCGATGAGAGCGGGTGAGCACATCGTTCCCTCCGGTGTGTTCAGGAGAGTACAAGGAAAAAAATCCACATGCAATCATCCTGCAGATCACAGTTCGATTGAGCCGCAGACTCCTGCCTGCCATGGGCGGGGAACCCCTTGGCGTTTCGAGACGGACAAGGCGTCGACTCACCGCATAGACGCGGTGAGGGTTGAGATCGGGATCGAATGGTTGTGTAAGCATGTCGAGCACGTGTTGTTTGATCGCAGGAAGGACGGTGGTATAAAATTCAATTCGTTCGTGTCGGCTGAGCTTGCTTATGGCACCGCTCATGATGGAACAGCGATTCGTGTCGCCTTCGTACCCGTACCACGTAAAAGCTGCCATGAATGCGTCCAGGGAACGTTCGTCTGACGTGTCCATGCGCATCGCGGATTCAATGCGCCTCCATTCGTTGTCTTCATCGCCTTCCTTGAAGTTCGGCAGCGTGATATCCGTCGCACCTTCGCGCTTGCCACCCCCGCGTCCTCCCCCTCGTCCTCGCCGCCTGTCACTCTCGCTGTGCATCGGATCCATGCGTGTTCCTTTGGCGCGACGGTCGTCTGTGCGCTCGCTGTTCACCCCCAGATACGCCAGATCATGGGGGGCGATTTGCTTCCAGTCGTATGTTGCGTCGTCGCGAACCACAGGTTCCGTCTCTTCGTCAATCTCTTCGTCGTCATCATCAAACGCTTGCTCTGTGTCTCCGTCGGGCGCCTCCGCCTCGCCTCCTTCGTGGTGACTGGGATACCCACCCAGGGGTGATTCGTCTGGTCTTTTGATATGCACACCGGACTCGCCACCTTCGGCAACGTGCCCTGCTCTGTGCACATGACTTGCAGTCGCACCCGCGGCCACGCCCGGCTTGCTCGCGTCGTCACTCACAATCCACGCAGTCGTGTTTCCCATCCCACGAACACTCTGCCGTGTATCCAAAGTGCACCCCCTGTTCAGATCCGATTTACATGTACTTTATTACCAGCAACGTGACATCGGTACACCACTCGGCCATCGCATGCAGCGACGTTCTCACGGCTGCACATCGCCGTCCGTGTTGATGGAATGCATAGACCGCGCGCTCTGGAATACTCCGGGACATTCGCACTGGAATAAGTCGATTCGCGGGATCGAGGACTTGACACACATCAGACGTCCGCAGTGCGTACGTTCCGCCTTGCACGTAAAGGGTAGGCATGCTGTCGGTGCGTTTGATCGTGACCCATGCATTTGATACCAACTCGATGCGGGAGCCGCCTGCCGTGACACGGAGAGGCATATGACGCATCGCGTCCATGACGCACTCTATTGGGATACAGGGCAACTCCTCCTGGGAAAGGGAAAGACATGTGCTGTGTCCGCGGGACGGTGACGGGCGAGCTTCCTCTGCGTCTTGACGTTCTTCCATTTCGTCTTCATACAAATTGAACCGGTCGTTGGCAGTCGCTCTGGTTTGTCCGTTTCGTCTGAACAGTGCTCGGTGGACGCAGGTGTCCAAGCACACCAAGGGTAACCACACTTCATCTGCCTCGGTGTGCACCCGTCGACGCTTTGCGGCGCACTCGAGATGCGTGGCATACGTGCCGCGTTTTGCGGTCATGGCACATGTGACGTGGTGCATTGGCTCTGGAGCGACGTGGTATCCACCCTGAGTTCACTTTTGATCACCAGTGTCCATCGCGCGTGTGTAACACAACAAGGTCTGCAACAAGAACCAATCGTGCACACCCACCAACACGTCGGACCACGTCCACGGTTTCTCCGGAGCATCCACCCTTTGGATCAAGCGGTCGCGAATGGAGAGGGTGTGTGGATGAAGTTGGTTGAGACGCTCGGCCATGTGGCCGGTGTCACGAAGCTGCCGTTCCGATTGGTCGTTCAGCATCCGTGATCCGTTGGGCCCGACCATCCGGTCACGGGGAGGCAACGTCACGCGGTCGCGTGCACTTCGCCGTGTCAGTGTCACGACGTCGTCTCGTTGGATCCACGACTGAAGCGTGTCCCCAATCCCCTCGTCGGTGGCGAGGGTGGACAGACATCGTTCGATGAATGAGTGCTGATCGTGCGCCGCCGTGCGGAGCCTGTCCACCAATGCCAGGCGGATGCGGCGAATCCTCTCGGATAGACTGGCTGTGTGACTGCGTGTGCGATCCACTTCGATGCATGCAATGGAGTCAAGCGAGAGTTCTGTCCACGGATCTCGAATCGCACTCACGTTGGCAAACCATCCGGTGTGCAGCGCGTTGATTGCGGCGTTGATTTCAGGGATGGCACGGACACCCCGCGCCTCCCATGCAAGCAGCTGTTCGCACACAAGGTGCGCACGGTAGAAACGCCGCAGCGTCCTCTGTACCGATTCCATGCCGGATTCGAAAGCAGCGTCCCCGTTCGCGCGTGCGGGCAGCGCAGGCAAGGCGGACAGTATATCGTCCACATCCCGCGTCACGGTATGCAACAGACCGGGGCACCACGCACCCATGTGGTTGCGAACGGCGTACCAGAACGTCCTTGTTGTCTCGCATGCCCGTTCCGAGTGAATCCGCTGCACTGCTTGGCGTGTGCACTCTTCCCATTGTTCGGGGAACGCGGTGCTCAACTGTCGCAGTTCTGCGCGGGCCAATGCAGCACATTCCCCGATTTCACTTTGATATCGCTGTCTGGATGCTCGGATGAACTCGGGGATCGCAGATGTCCCGTCCCCGACTTGTTGTACGTGCGTCGCCAACGAAGCCGCCCACCTGCGCATGAACGCACACGTGTCGTCCCGGTGAGATTCGTCCTTCGCGTCAAATTTCAACGCTTCCAGTAACACAGCCAGTTGCGTTGGCGAGGGTGCATCGGTGCACTGTGCCCGTTCCAGGCCCGCCAGGACCCCGGGCAGGGTGTTGCGCTGGTGGTGCAGGATGATGCTGGCACCGTCCTCAAGTGCAGCTCGCTCTGCGCGCGCCGTGTCGAGGAGAATGGCATCGAGCCCATCGCGAGACGCCTCTGTTTCTCTAATGGCGTTCTCGATTGCCGTCCGCTCGGTGCACGACCGCCGAGCGGCCGAGAGTTGTTCCATGTAGCTGTCGTGCAGCCACGTGAACGTGTTGCGCGGGTCGTAGCCACCGCGTCGCGCCGCTGAGTACACCACATTTGCACCTCCTTCCTCAAACAGGTTGTCCAACGTGCGAGTCGCTTTCCACTTGTGGAAGAACAAAGGGTCGTCCGTTCGCCGCGACCAGATGAACTCCGCCGCATACCGATGCAAGATGTCTGTGTACAGATTCCATTCCGTGACGACCGTGGGCGTGTCAATGTACGAGCAGGGCCTTTGTCCCAGTTGCAATACGAGTTCGTCCATTGTCAGAGTTGCAGCGTCGAGTGAGTGCGCGGATGCCCATTGGCGAAGGCGTTTGTGTGGGGAGAGCGACAGAAGAGCCAACTGGCCGCGTAAATCAGACAGGCGTTCGTTTTTCCATTCGTCTGCAATGCATTGCACCACACCGTCCCATTCCACCAACAAAGAGTGAAGTGGAAGCATCCCTGGCGTTGGCGTGTAGAATTGCAGGGTTGTTTCGTTTAGTGCATGACCATGTACACATGGACACTGTCCCGTGCGCGTGCGTTGTGGACGTACGTGACACCCCCGCATCGTGACGCCACGGCGTCCGACGTGGAAAGCACAATTGTCACGCAGGCGCGTGTGGAACTGAGGATGGTTCGAATGAGACTGGCGGTGGCCACGTGTTTCATAGGCTCGGTTTTGTTTGCCCTTAGCTGGCTCGCGGTCCACCGTTGGGTGTATGGTGCATCCCGGCCATTCGAATCGATCCAGATCCGTGCGTCTCGGAATGTACAACACGACGGCGACATCCCGGGTCCCTTGCGAAGTTTTCTATGGACACAGATGACGGACAATCCCGACATGTGCGGCATATCTGCCCCCCATGTGCAACACTACTACCGCTTCTTCCTGATGCGTGTGGATGGGCGCGTGATGGAGGTGTTCAACCCACAATACATCACGGACTACGAGACGGACACGAGCACGGTGACGGTGCGCGAGCTGGATCGGATGTGCCATTGGAACGAAAGCGCCGTCCTGCGGCAGCGCAACGAAACGATCGCACTGTTGTACCAGCGCGGTGTCCACCAGTCTGCATTGCGCGATGTGTTCAGTGGCACCGTCGCCCTCTGCGTGCAACATCTCATGGACATTCTGGAGGGAGTGTGGCCGTGCTCACCGGACTCGAAGCTCCCACTTGACGTTTCGCGCGTGCCACGTGTCCCCAGCCAGTGGAGCTACACAGCACATTCGTGAAACGGCATGTAACGTGCAATCCATCCTAGATTAAATTCACTGTCCCGCTAGTATGATCTCTTGACTGACGGGTGAGATCGCGTGCCTGACCAGACCATCTCCAGGAATGCCATCGAATGATGGCAACGTGGCATCCGTGACGACGCGCACGGGATGAGATGCGTCGAACAGCTCCGTTTGGGTGTCGTCGTGTGAATTCATGGCCACGTTCCCCACCTTCTCGATGGCGAGTGATTCCAAGAATTGGGTCACGTGGTCGTGCTCGGGGGAGGGGGGCACCGCCGTACTGGACAGCTCGTTGATCTCGTGAAGTCGCACCACTCCATCTTCCAGAGCTGCCGCTTGCGCCTCGATGGACTCGGCGTTGATTCCCAATGTCTGCAAGACACCGGCCACTTCTCGTGCTGCGGTGCCCGCGTGCTCCGTAGCCAACTGGGAACTCAGGGTGGCCATGGCCGTGCGCAGGTGCCCGAGTGTGTCGTTGGCACGCGTCATCAGCGCCTTCCTGCTGGCCAAATCGGTCAGCATACGCTGGAGCTGCATGCGCGTGATGCCATGTGGATCCTTCAGATCGTCCTTATGGCGCATGGCAAACGCCTTCGCCTGTCGATGGCCTGCGTTCACGGCGGCGATGTGCTCGGTCGATGCGACTGCCGCCTGGGCTTCAAACTGCCGCAAGCGTTCCAGCGCGGTCTGTAACTGCAGACGGCGAATGGACGGAAACAAGGAACCCAATGTGCTATACACGCACCCCATGGGCACACCTGTGACGTCGCAGTGGAACTGACAGGTGTATGCGGTGGTGTCATTTGTACGCCCGGAATCACTTTTCCGTGGCAACCACCCTCATCGATTCCGAGGACGAGCGCCTGCAACTGGAGGACTGCGTCCGTAACGAGACCGGTGATTGGCTGCGTGAATCTGATTGTTCGACCTCGGAACGCATCGTGCTCCGTTGGGTGCAATGGCTGGTGAAGACGGATTCGTATTTGCTCTGGGACATGCGGCGCCTTTGGGACGTCTTTACCCATCGCAGGTTCGAGCGGAAGAAGCGAATGAACACGCACGCATCGACGGTGTACCGCGGGATGGCGCGGGTTGCGCTCCGCCGGGAGTACATGGATCAGCTGATGGAGCTCAAACAGGCACTGCCCCTGACGCCCCCCATCTCGGTACCGTCGCTCCTGCGCTAGCCGCCGCTCCTTCGGTTGGCGTCGCGGGTGGATTCGCCATCGACGATTCCGTCATTCAGCAGATGGTGGCACGCGGAGCCTCTGCAGCGGACATCGCCAAGCTGGATGAAAAGGTTGCCTCATCCCGACACGCGCTTCGCACCATGCGGGATGCATCCGAAAGGTCGAAGAAACGGCGGATCAATGCACGGATCTTCCTGCATAAATCGGCCCAGGCTCTGTACATGCTCGTGCGAACCGTGGCGGGTGGGTTGGGCGATGCATTGGATTTGCACTGGAAACCCGACCCAGATGTGGCGTTGGCTACAAACTTCCAAAGAGCCATTCCACAAACGGGGTCCGGACGCGAGAATGCATCCAGACGGCGCCACATTCTGGCCGGAGGCGTCCAGTTCAAGGAAAACCATACCGTGCACGGGAAGCGCGCGATGGAGATCTTTCCCCATCCAGACGATCTGCTGGGAGAGCGCAAACACCCGCGTCCGAACAATCAAGAACACACAAGCAGAGTGGACAACCCAGACATCCACACCGGCGGACGCATGGCGGGGTTACTGGGTCAGCGTCTCCCCATGGACGAGCGATACAATGTGGATAGACGGAGGAATGTTCCCGATGAAGAACAGCCGGATAACCCCGATGACGATCTGCCTGTCCACGACACAGACTTCTCGTACTTCGCCACGTTTGGATCCTTGTTGGGAGATGAATTTTTGAGTGCGTTTCGCCTTGCGGTAGCCAACATCCGGAGCATGGACAACGGACGATTCCAGAAAGTGCGCATAACGGTGATGGTGGGCGGAACGAACTCATCCGTGCGACTGGCACAGTTAATAGAAGCACTCGTGGTGCGACGACGGCAGCAAGCAGGGCGCATATGGCCACGCAAGGAACTCCTGGCCATGCATACCACCACCATGCTCGCTGCCTACGAGTACTTCAGGAACGGACCCGTAGACCCGGAGTTCGAGGCGTAGCAAGTGTACACCGAATGAATGTAGATACAGTGGTGGTCGGCATGTGTCGTTCACAGAAATCGCACAGATAGGTTAGCATCCAGGATGCAACGACCGGCGCTGCCCGGGCATTCCACGCAAAACACCCATCGGCCGTCATGGCAACGGTTCAGTGCACGGGCGGACACACTGGCAGCCGAACGCGTGGTTCCACGTGGACAGCTGTGGATGGAGGCCGTGGCAAATCAAGATCGCGTTCTGCGTTTGTTGAACAAACCCGCGCATGCGTCGCAGTCCGTCCCGGATGGCGCGCCGGAACACGACGGACCAGTGGAACCGTGGATCTTGAAACAGAACATGGTCAGTCTGAATCCGATCGAGATGCATGAGATCGACGTGTTGGTGAGCTTTGGCTCTCGGTCGGCCGACATCATCAACAAGCTCACGCGCACGGATAGAGTGAGTGTCAGCATGGAAGGAACTGGATTTTTCCAGCAGCTACTCAGGGATGTCGACCAGCGATCGGTTCACGCCCGTTTCCCGATTCTGATCATCTCCATAGACGTGATGGAGGCGGATACGCGTGGTCTAGGTGTCCCGGTTGCACTCTCCATTGATAGCGAGTACACCCAAGCATCCCATGTGCAGTACCGCAATTGGTGCCAGGGGAAAACGTTGACACTGTGCGCCTCTAGCACGGCTCCTGTGTCATCGTCTCGCGGAGAGGTTGCGCATCACGCAGCAGCAGCACCGGGAGGGCGGACCGTGACGTACACGTCGCACGAGAGCACACGGTGCAGCCCGCTGGATGGCGCAACCGTGTTTGGGGCGGACGCGCATTACACAACCGTACGCACGGTGTACATCGCGCCCTTGGACGTGTTGGTGTTCCCCGGGGTGAGATCTTTGCTGTCGATCGACTTCGCACGGGCGCACCAGCAATTCCAACGCACGTTTCGCAACAACACCTACAACGTGGTCATCGGCAGCTCGGATGATGTTACCCCAATCTCGGAATCGGCATGGCTCGCACTCCACATGTTGCACCTCGCACGTTCAAGCGAAGAATCAAAAGGGATCGCGTCGGATGTGGATCTGTTTCAAAGTACTCATTCTGGCTCTCTCAAGCAACTCAGTCTACCAGCAGCGGAGACGGATGATCACTTGCGTGAGTTGGAGTCAGAGTGCAAGCCGTATGAGCTGTGTCTGGAAGCAAACCAAGGGTTTCGATTTTCACTGTCTACGCTGGCGAATCAATGGAGAGCCGTCCCGGGGGCAGCTGTTGTCTCACCGTCTGTCCTTGTGCGCGTCACATACGCCATTGTGCCGTGCAGCGAACAAAGTGTTAACAACGCGGCGGTGCAGTGAATTCGCGCACGCGTCTTGCTTGTTCTTGAGCGCGTTGCTCGGCTGTGTAAACGAATCGTCGAGAGGGAGGTTTTGTGTCGACAAGGGAATCTCTTCGCAAGGGCGCATATTCACGCGGCGACGATTGCACCTCCGGCGCCGCACATGTAACGTTGGGCACGTATTCATGCATGGAAAGCGACGCCCCACACGAACACGTGGGGGTTCCATCGTGCGTGTCCGTGCCTGTCAATACAAGCTCGTTCCAGTGCAGAGAACACGCAGATATGCACTGCGCGGATGCATTGTCGTACACACTGACGTGTTCGTACACCGGAACTTGCTGGCAAAGTGCTTGATGGGGCGTCCACGATGGATCTCTGGACCCTCCATGGCGAACCACACACTGCCGGCACACGGGGTTCACGTGCGCGTCGTTGCAGTAGGGATGGTTGTGAGACTTGACATTGGACAAGTCGAAAGGAACGCTGCACCAGGCGCAGCACGACGACGGTGGTGCCTCGCGACCACGGAGTGTTCCGCATCCGGTCGCAGCATCCACAGCACGTCGTTGCATCCACACGAGCGACGCGTTGTCGACATACGCGTGCACCATGGGGTGAACGGTACGACACTCAATGCATCGCACCTGCGCAGAAAAGGTTACCGCGTGTCTTCCTCCAGACGGGGGCGCGCCCAGTACCACCATCGCAAGCGTGAATGCATCGGTCGTGGATAGCGCATCTTCTGTTTGCGTTCCCTTGCTGGACGCATGCGAGCGTTCCAACGACCCTCCGGTGCAAGTCAGACACATGACGTGCCCGCATCCAAGGCGCACGGGCCATGTGTTCTGGCAGTCGAACCGCATCTCACGTGAACACCCGCGGCACACCAGTTCGCATGGCGGCGTAAGTTCGTGGTGCGCCATGCATTGTCTGGGGGTGTTCTATACTTCTGTGTATACAGTCACATGTGTGTGTGTTCATGTGGCATGGCGACGCACACGTGCCATGTTGGGTGTGCATGGTGCATTGTTTCCTATCCTTCCTGTGTACCGGCCGAGTGCGCGCGGCGTCCGATGCGAGAGGATACACCCCCCGTCTTTCTGTGTGCAATGAACATGGACCGTTGCTGTCTTGAATCGACCGATGCGGGGGAGGCCAGTTTGTCTGCCTACAGAGTGCATGTCCCGTCCACGTCCGAGTGGCTCGCGGTGGCGTGCAGTAAGGTCCTTGTCCTGGTCGACGATTTTCCCGTGGGCGACAGTTGCATGCCTACTGCCCAGCGACGTGTCCCAGACGACGCGACTGCACAGGCGGAGGTTGCATTGGCCAGGACAGTGTATGCACCTGACAACGTCTCGTTGCTCGTGTTCGACGGCGTCGCTGGGCACACGCGCACGCGCGCTCACGCCGCTTGGCACCCGGCGTGGATAAGATCCCGCTTGGCATTGGACACTGAGAAGATGCGGGTGATTGCCATGATGCTGGCATTGTCATTCCGTGGGTTGAGGCAACTCACGGTGCGTATGCCTTTGTCTGTGGATCACGTCAAGAGCTGGTTGGACATCCTATGGTCACTGTCGCCAATATGGACACTTTCGCTCCCACACATTGTGTTTCACATGCACGGGGCCTTCACTTACGAAGAGTTTCGACGCGTGCTGGACACACTTACGTGTGAACCCGGTGTCTCGTCCATCTCTGCGCCGATCGGTCATTGCAGTTGGCCGAACACATTCAGAGCGCTGCTGTCGAATTTGCACATCGAATTCCACCCCGCGCACGACCCAACGCAGCTGCGCGAGTGGTGCATCGAATGGTCCGATCATATGCAATTTGGCACGTTTGCCGCGTCGTACGCGATCGTTCCCCCACATTGGCTGGAGACGGGTGAATCGGCCGTCCGTTGTGCAGCATGTACATAAATCAGCGTTCGATTGCACACTGACTCGCGCGCGTGCAATCGCTATCGCTCGCGCCACTGTCCGCGTCGTCTTCGAAGCTGACGTCGTCCGCTGGTACAAGGGCCACCCACCCGGAAGATCGATAACGCATCCATCGCACACGCAATACCACCCAGCGCCTCGGGCCCACTGCACTTTGCACGATGTCGCCCACTTGTAGCACATTGACCGCCGAAGGGTTGCGGGCGGCGTGGCCGTGTCTCGGTGCATGCACAGCAAACACCTCTCCACGTCCGTCTCGTAGCCGTTCCTCGTTGTACCAGCTTTTTATCTCCTGTGACAGGCCTGTGTCAGAACAATGCGCATTCACACACACGGGTGCGCCACACAACCTCGTCCACTGTGGATACGGGGTAGTACTTTCTTCCGATGCGATCCACAAGCTGGACATTGCTTGCACGCAGGCCCCGAACAACAGGAAAGTTTCTTCTTGTGCCAAAGGTGTCGTACCGCGGTCCGCGAATGGGTCCTCTGTCTCTCGCGCCCGTGTGTCTGCGGACCGGGGGATGAGTTCTCGCGCCGCAATAGAGTTATCGATAACTCAAAAGGTGCACATCCCGTGGAATGTACAAACAAGCTGGAGTGCCATGAACACGGACGCACAGTCTGGTCTGGCATGGGTCACGGTGCTTTTCCTGTCAATTCAGGTCATCCTGGCCATCGTGCGCCGTGTGGACGGAATCTGCATCCAACAGTGCGTCGTTCTCATCGTTGCCTGGTGCACCTACCTGTCGGTCCCCGATGTGATGCCCGTGGCCATGGAGTGGGCCATCGTCGGAGTGGTAGCAGTCGTTGTATTGGCAATGATGTGCTGCTTCCAATGGTGCTGCAGCGCTTGCGTCACACTCTGGGAGCCGCTTGCTATATTCATAGTGTCACTGCAAACAGCGTGGCTGAGTTGCGTGGCTGCGGCGGCCCTGTTGACCACCGATCGCATGCACATCGCTGACGCGGTGCCAAACGTCGATCACCCGGGATCTGCCATGTACGCGCCGCATGTCTGCATCGGATTCTCTGTGTTTGTCATCTGGGCTTCGCTGTGGCGTTGCGTCCGCGCGAGGCGTGCTGCGTCGGGATACTCCGCTCTTGTGGCAGTATAAGTTCCCTGGTGCATACACAATGGACGTGAAGGGTGTGTTAACGTATCTCGCGTGGTCTGTGAGAGAAGGAGAGGGTACACATCACTCCGAACCACCTGATCCGCGCAGATGAACACGGATAGCATTCTGTTTTTGCTCCTGGCAATGTGGCCGTTTGTGTTGTTTTGGATACCCATAGACCACATAAGCGGAAACTTTCTGGTGTGCTGCCAGAGCACCGACCCGCGTCAGTTTGTATGGGCGTCGCTCTTGGTGAGGTTTTACTCCATCTACTTTTTCATTATGGCCACCACGTGGATTTACGTGCTCGAACGGGAAGTTCGATGGACCAACCGCGCGGAGTACCTCGGGATTGGCATGCTCCTTGCTGCATTCACAACGGGTCTCACGCGGTTGTTACAGTGGGTACAACCCAGCGTGACCGTCACACGGAAGCTTCCAAAGGATGTGGCACCCGCCCAGAAACCAAACGCAGCGACGCCAATCAGGACAACGCAAGCGCCGGAGAAGGCGTCCTTTGGGATGGCGACTTGGGCGCCACCGTTGTGCGTGACCATTGCGTACAATGCCATGGGAACGACGCAATACGAATGGAACCCGGCGTTGCGCGCAAGCCTCTACATATGCGTCGTGTTCGTGGCATCCGTGCTGGGAACACGCGCCTGGGTCACGGACACGCCCTACGCGAATGCGTGGAACGTTGCGCTGTCCGCGGTGTTCGAGCTTTCGTTGTGCATGTATGTTACACAGATCACCCAGCTGCTGTACCGAGAGGCCAACCAAGAGGAAAACGTCTCCCTTCGTTGGAACGAGGTGGGGGTAGATTCAACTGCATTCATAGGGTTCACAGTCGTTCGCGTGGTGTGGCTTCTGGTGCTGCAACGCTATTTCACCCGTTGGTGGATCAATCGTTCGGACACACATGCCTGCTGCTGCCGCCGCAAACCCATGCCATCGGCGCGGAACGGAGGGACGCAAGGCCGATCGGGTGTGTACGACTCGGAATATGAAACCGTATGCTCCGAAGAAGACGACGCACCCGAGCCCGTGATCTCAGCTCCTCGAACGGTGTGACGGATGCGGTCTGGCACTGGTGGGGCAAGGAAGCGACGGTGCCAGACGCATAGCGACGCAGTGAACCGACTTGGCTGTTCGTGTAGCACACACGCTCACACCCACACCCACTCACATGGTTAGCGTTTTGTTTTTTTTGAATGTTTTATTGGTCATCTGAGAAGCCGCTAAAAAACGTTGCGTGCGTCTGGGATACACCGGGTGGAATGGACTGTGCGCGATTCGCATGGATACAACACACACCCATTTGTTCGCTTGCACGCCCAAATGGCATGGTCACGCGCCGTTTCTTCCTTTTGTGCCAAAGACAAGGTTGTCTTCGACCCGGACATCGGCGCATTCCGTCGGGACCCCATTGGGCCCCGGGGACGTATTCGTGCGTTCAGGGGCGTGATTCCGGTGCTCGAACGACAGTTCTTTGGACGAAGACGCGCGTCACTCATGCACGGGTCGGGTGGTCGTGGCCGATCGCGCGCGAGTGGACTCACCGGAGCAGAACGCGGGCGCATGGTGGACCAACAGATGGAACAGGTGGTGAAGCTCATGGAAACACTGCGTGTGACCCCGTCGGGTTTGCTTGCGTGTTGCAGCAACACACATCGCCGACGTGGTGTTGATGTAATCCGAAGGGCATGGTCGCGCTTGCTGGAGCGCCTCGACCCCTTGGTTGTATCCATCGTACACGAGCTGTCCCGACGCCGCCTCGTTCCGATTGCCGCGCAATGCCCTGTTGCATCGGCCCACTTGCGCATCGCAACCGCCGCCGACCTCGTATGCGCGTCGGAGATTGGGTTTAGGTGGACGGGACCCGTGCCCGGATCGCGCATCACAATCGTGGAAATCAAAACGGGATACCGCGACGCGGATCGTGCCAGCGGGGTGCGAATGAAACCCCCTTTCACAACCCTGGTTGACAACCCATTGAATCGGCATCGGCTGCAACTGGCCGTGACACATATGCTGTTTCGTCGTTGTGTCAAGCCCGAGCGTCGACAGCTCGCTGTGATGCCTCCTCTTTTATTGTACATCCGCGATCAGGGTGGCGCAGTTGCATACGAGGACCTGGTTTCGGACCGACTGGGCACGGATGTGTGGAATGCCATCCGCGCGGCGCGGCGCGTGTGAGTGTAGAAGACCTATACACACGTGTGACCATCCAGTAGTCGTTTGTGTGTGTGCAGTGTAGACCGGGTGTGCAATACACAATCATGCTGTCCGGCAACCAACGCCCTCCCTATGCCAACCGGGGCACTGCGTTCCCCACCCCCGACCCCGGGGCGCCGTCGGGTGCATCCACCTCCGTGGGCCCGGGCACCAGCATGATGAAGGCATGGGCCGGTGACAGCAATCCACAAATGGAAAACGGCTGGTCGGTGAGCCAGCCTTACTACACGGAGTTCCAGAATCTGAAGCATGTGATGGGGGGCTTCTCGCTTGTGATGTTGGAACCCGACGTGAGCCAATGCGCGGGGTTCCTCGGCATATTCCCCCGTCATCTCGTCCCCAATGGAGTGACCAAGTTTCAATGGGACAGCATCTACTTCAACGAGGGCGTGCTGCATCCGCGTGCACCCGAGTCGGGGTCGCGCCTGTTGACCTCGCGCTACTCGTCCAAGTCGGGATCGCTGAAGTCGTTTGGCCGGAGTGTCATGGTCGAGCGAGGTTTCAGTCAATCTCCGGTTGGCATGCAGATCTTCGCGGCGCAGTTGCGCCAAATCGCACGGGCTATGTTCCAGACCATGAGCATGCAAATATCCCGGTCCATCGTCGATGCCGCTGTTCCCCAGTCCGACGGTGGCCAGCGCGGGGGTCGCTTGTCGCTGTCCAGTTTCCACAAGAAAGTGGAGGCCGAGGTTGCGCGATTCGCGTGTTATGCCAAAGGGCCCCGTGATCACTTGATCGTGATCCAGGAGCTGCAACGCGTGCTGGGATCGCGTTCGCAGTCGTCTCCGGACACACTTGTGCTGCCCAAGGGGCTGCGTCGCATCGTGTCATCGGGAGTGGACCGCGGACAGAGTGCGGAAGGGTTTGGGGACTTCAAGTTGGTGGATTCGTGCTCCTACAACCTTGGGCCCGGCACTACACCCATCGACCCCTTCTTTCAAACACGCGCCTATGGAGAGTTTGTTATGGCGTCGTCGCACCACACCAACGGGGCCCCACCGGAAACGTTCAGTAACGTGATGCGTGGCGTGTACACCTTCCACGAACAGAACGACGAGCCCTACTTCCACTCCCTGAAGGACCTGTTTGACCACAGTGGCCTTGTGGACCCACACACGGGTGTGTTCACTCACATCGGCAAGGCTCTCATGGGTCCTGGCACACTGAAGGACTATCTGCAGAGTTGCGGGGCACTTGATTCGGTGGTCGAATCCATTCTCCATGGCATCGGTGCCATTGGCCCCGCCCCTCATGTTGCTCCCCGTCAGAAGAGTGCGAGAAGGAAAGTTCGGAGCCCATCGCCGATGGGAAGGGCACCATCGCCGATGGTATCACCGCCGAAGGGAGGGGCACCGTCAGGCGGCCAAGGCAGACATGCGTCAGGCGTTGATAACCTGGAAGCATTGGCAATTACCACGATCTCGGAGATCGCAAAAGCATGCAGCAATCTCGGATACGCAACCAAATTCAAACAGTGGTGCGATACGAACCTCGATGTAAGCAACAGCCGCCTTGACATTACACGATCTATTGACGAACCCACGCTGGATTCATCGATAGTGGCGTTGCCTGGTACCCGCCACATCGGTGTGAATCCTCAAATACGCGACGCGTACAAGCTAGCACTCGCGACCCTCTCGAATAATGCTCCACTTGGGATGAATTCAAAGGACATCGACGACATGGCAGAGGGCGGTCGAACCGAATGCGAGATGCTATTTGCTGTTCCCATGGCGTATCTCGCGGTCTATTTTCGGGATCCGTCATGCGACACTTCGCAGACGAGGGTGTGGAAAGAAGACCTTTTGAGCCTGACTAAAAAGGCGGATGCTGCTATCGCTGCCCAAGGAGGCGGAACGTCCGCGGGTTCCGCGCTGCGCGAGGAGCACGAACTGCGCCACAAGAAATCCGAAGCCCACTGGGAAAGCGCAGATCTGCGGCGCGTCTGGGCGGATTCCGCGTTCAAAGACGGGGAGCCATGGGGCAACACACTTTCGCTGTCAGACTCGGACGCGTACAAGAACCAAATCCTTAGCAACACGGAGCGGATGATCCAAGCACACGACATATCCGAAGGCGAGGCCATTTCCTACATTTCTATGCAGGTCGCACTTGTGACACACACGCTCGAGACAGCACGCGGGATGAAGAGCCGGGGCGACCATAAAGGGGCCATGGAACGGTGCGAGAAATTAGCAGATACACTCGGACTTCCAGATAAGGTTTACGACATCTGGAACAATGACGTACCACACTCCCACAAAGGGGACAGCAACGCGCTTTCCATCGACAAATTTCTGGTTCTTTTCCGAACGGGTGGTGTCAAACTGTACACGGCAACGCGCCCGGGGAACAACCTCAACGATCAACTGCGAGCGGCAAAAACCAAGGACAACGTCATAGCAGCTCTGGAGTCAGTCATGGCTAGTTCGGATGATGCAGCTGTATTCATGACGATGTCTGCCCACAGCAACGCGGTGCGCCATCCAGTCGACTACATCCTTTTCACCCCGCATATGCGCTGGACCACGGGTGGCGTCGCGATGCTGACGTCTGGTGCACAGACAGGCGTCTTGCTCTACAACAACCCAAACTTCCAACCGGGCACCGATCCCAACATCAAGGTCAGCATGGCGCACTTCACCGTGAACCTCAAGGCACTTGTTCTTCGTCCCGAGTCGGTGGCGTTTGCACCCGGCGTGTTCCCCGTGTCATACGAAGGGGGTGCGAATGCGAACTACTTTGACCCATTGAACGAAGAGCACGTGCGCGAGTACCATCAATTGAACCCTGGCAACCGCGACATCTTCGTTGTACCCGTTCCAATGAATTGGAGACCGTCGTCATCTGTGATGGACATCACGGGGAAATTTGACTTGTCCAGCGTGGACGACAACGGGGCCACGCACCACCCACTGGGTGGTATCCTCGCCCAGCACTGGAACTTTCGGTCCCCGAACAGCGCCCAGCAGGCCGGTGCATGCCAAGACGCAATCCAATCCCGGCTGAACACGGTGTGTCTCCAGGGCTGGTCCCGGTTTTCTCAAGTCGGACCAGATGGAAACCGCACGTTCGGGGAGGTTCAGTCCAAGAGCGTACGCGGTCCTTTTACGTACAGCGGGGCGGCCAAGGTGCGCCGCGGCCTTGGCACCGCGTACCAACCTTCGACCATCAGCGGCGAACACTTCCGCGGCCTCCCTCTCAACGTTGCGCGATCTTGAAGAACTCTCTCTCTCTCTCTCTCTCTCTCTCTCTCTCTCTCTCTCTCTCTCTCTCCGTGTGTGTGTGCATGATCCATCGACGACCCAGCAGGGGAATAATGAATGAACACGACAAGTAAAGATGGGTTGTCCGCAATCTATCGGTAGTGACTCGTTGCAGTCATGGCATACGCCCCATGGGCATACGGGGAAACGGGGGTTAGCGAGCGAACGGATCCAGTCGCCACACAGGGAAATGTCAACATTCAAGTCACGCTAGATCCGAGATCGCACGAGACGGCGCGCAGACAACAAGACACCGACGATCGATTACCCGCAGGCATTCCAGATGACCACAAGCCACAGAAAGGAGAACTGGCTTTCTATTCACCGACGTCCGAAACGCGTCGTGCTCCCAGCATCCCCGGAACGCCACAGGTCGTTGCATGGACGGCGTTCAACGGACATTCCCACCGAGAAGACATCGCGTTCCTGGGCGTCATCGCCGCGGGGGCAGGCGATGTATCAGAGCCGGACATGTCGGTGCAGATCGCAGGTTTACAAACAATCATCAATACTGGGCCTCAAACCATCCATGCCGGCCAGCGCGTCGTATGGACGTTTCCAGAGGCGGTCGCGCACGGCACGGGAGGCGGCGGGCGCGTCTGTAAATACCGCGCACCCAATGGATACTCGGACACGCGATTCGTCGCGGTGACATATCCCCTCGACGACATGGGCATGCTTGCGGAAGTCACGAGCATCATGGGTATGCGTCCAGACGAAGCCTACAGCACATTCGGATTGCTGCGTCATCCATCACAGAAGGAGATGGACCCAGCGTACATACTGGCAGGCATCGGTTCGGGTGGATCGCACGGGGGTCACTCGTACAAGGGTGCGAAACTTAAGTCCGGTGGTCTTTCCGCACTGCGAATGTTCCGCGACTACTCGAGCACGTTTTGCCAAGCAACCCCTTTGATCCCGTCTGCACCGCCGACGGGTGAACATGCGATGGCAGCAGCCATCATCGACTACGTCGGCTTGAAGCGCGCGCGTGTCATTGGTACCGCCGTCTCGACGGCACTGCCCGGGCGTCAGCTAGACATCCTCATCAACAAACGAGACTGAATGAATAATTACACTTTCTTGAACCGTGAAAAGAGAGGCTCGCATTCCTCAAATACACACCGGAGGTCGTCCAGAGACTGTCTTGCACCCGTGAGTACTACACTTCCCGATTCGAATATGACAATGGCAATGTATTGGTGAGGATCCTTCACGCGACTGGCATCTCGTCGCTCTGAATCGTTGTACCAGCTGTACTGCAACCCGGGGAACTTACGGGGGTGGTAGCGACAGCAATGATTCATCGAATCGCGCATGCGTTGCAGGTCCATGGCGTAGCCCAGGTATGCAGAGCCCACCACGTTTTGTACTTCAAGCTGCAGAACGCTCACCGGACGCATGAACCGGCGCGTCAGCGCGTACGCCAGTTGCTCCACCGCCATGCGTCCGTCCGTGTAGCTTTTGCACCCTGCGACAATGACCTTGCCGTTCTTGAACACGGACATGGACCCTGTTGCACTGCGGGGACGCACGACCCACGCGGTGAACTTGGTATCGTAGTTCCCACACAGTGCCAAAGCGGCTGCTATGTTGGGTGGCGTGTAACTTAGGCGGCCGAGGAATACCATATTGGATATTTCCACGCCGCGCGCAGCATGAATCGCAGCGTGGTTGGATTTGGATGCATCCTTGGACACACGGCGTCGCTTGCGACCCGTCCCCCCGCGACGAAGGAGCATGTTTCCACGCTTTTGCTATATAACACGTGAGTGGCAGGACTTTGACGCGGAACGTATGCGAGCCAAAGGCGTGATTGTGTTGGGAGGAAGGCCCACGAGGACGTCCTATGACCCCGAGGACACGCCGTTCTGGAACCGCACGAGGGCCGAGCAGCTGGAACTGACAGATGCACAGATATTGGAGTTGATGAACCGCCTCCCCGGTGTGGAACTGCTGGTCGAGCACGGTCGGTCCAAGGAGTGGGGCGCGTCAGCGGTCGGCACGATTGTCCGTGCATTTCATAACGAACAGGGCCACTCATGCGTGGAGTTTGAACTGTTCGACACCCCGGAGGCTCACCGCGCGGCTGCGGCAGTGAGAAACGGAACGCTGAAGGATCTATCACTGGCACACAACGCCATCACGGGGCAACCCATCGAGGTGTCTCTGTGTCGACAGGGAGCTCGACCTGGGACCCACATCACGGACGTGCTTGGTTCTGCGGATGCAGTCCCAGACGAATCAACGCTCGTGTCCTATAAGGAAACCCACGCATCTCATTCCCAGTGCTGCGTGGTGTGGGCGTCCAACGCCGTGCACTGGACAGTCTCTGACATGGATACGTCTCCGATCGATGCACCCCACGAATTGCCTCGGGATGGAGACCCAGTGTGCACGCAGGATATGCCAACGGACACCAGCGCAGCGGGCACAGCGGGAAATACACTCCTCCCAACGCAAGTGTCACCGCAAGTTCCCGTGGTGAATGGCGCTGCGTCAAGCTTCGAGCAACTGGGAACAAACGTTCGTGCCAATCAAGCGGCAAAGGCGGCCATACGACATTCATCCGCGCCCATGGACATGCAAGACGAACCGCCGCCGCAGACACGCACAGAAACCGTACACGCGGAGCCGTCTGACGGAAACTGGTTCAAGGCAATCACACAAAACAAACCACTCGACCCGAAACAGCTCGAACAACTGGAACGGTTTCTGGAACGGAACAAGGCGCGTCTGACATCAACGCGCCCCCAATCGAACCAGCCGACACCGTCACAGCCACCCCAGTCGGCACCAGGCGCGGCAACGGCCTCGGCCCGGCCCGTGTATGGTTCGACCGCCGCTGCACACAAGCAACTCGCAGTGACAACGGCGAACATTCTGAGCACGGCCGGTATTGACCCTTTGACGCTCGGAGTGAGCCCGGAGTTGTGGGCACAAGAAGCAGATGCAAACGGTGGCAATCCGGGTCCACGCGCCATGAACGCACTGGCCGTGGCGCTGCAGCTGAGGGGCATGCGCACCGCAACGCCAGGTGCATCGTCACCGACGACGAAGGGGCCCTCTGGGCAACAGACAGAGACGGGAGCGCCGTCTTCATCCACGGGTGCACACACGGACTATATCATGAGACAGACACAGAACATGATGAATCCGTCCGATCAACGCCAACGGCCCTCGTCCCACGACGACGACAGGGGACGCAGCTCCATGGACACGTCCACCGAAGAGCCCAGAGTGGCTCAGGTGGAGGCGAGCGCCGACGTTGTTCCCGCGGTTACGTACCTACCAGAAAGCATGTACAGACACATCTTCAGTTCCCGCCCGACCGAGGAAGACTGCATGGCACTCCAGGCATATGCTCCACCGACACCCAGCGGCACCGTCATGGCCTCATCTGGATACGGCTGGGAACGTGTAACCACCAGTCCGTTCATCGCACAGGAGCAAATGCGAATGTACAACGCATTGGTGCGCATATGGAAAGAATTCGAAACCAACCCAGATCTCGCTGCGCGCTGCGAGGCCGCTGCCGAATCAAACATCTCTCGATATGCGAGCGCCCTTGCTCGGCACATTCCGCCAGGTCGGATGGGCGACCAGCCATTTCAATGGGCAGACCCGGTCTCGCGCTCCCAGTCGTACATCCATGGCACCGTGCGCGGGCCAGGCGCAGGGGCTTACTATTGAATACACAGCTGCACTCTCTCTGATGCGTGGAATGTTCGTTGCGTGCGGTCAGCGAGAATGCACAGCCCCGTGGCAGCATCACTGTCACACTCCAATCTGATTCTGACCACATGAAACGCAAATGCACGGATTTGAACCGCGGCTGTATTCATATTCGGGGTTGCAATGTGCGAATGGAGCAACACCCGAACTGAAAAATGGATATGCGGTGGTGGTCTGTATTTAGCAACCTGTTTTATTTGCTGCCGATTGCAGTGGCTCTGTATCGCAGAGAGTGGCTACGTGCAGTGGTACTCTTGTGCGTTGGCGTGGCCTCCTCTTACCACCACGCATGCGAGTCGTTCGGTTGCGACGCCAGCGCACGCTGCACGGACGTGCGCTGTCATTCAGACGCAGACACACCCCGGCGCGTTCGAGAGACAGACCATACGTTTGCCGTCGTGGCGTTCTACAGCATCGCACTTTTGTTCGTTCCCATGGGGAACAACCGCATGGCTCGCACAGTGGAGGTTCTGTTGCATATCCCTCCTGCCGTGGCCACTGGAATCTCTGCGCGCCATGTAATCGACACACCCAACGAGGATTACGCATACATTGCCATTATTGTTGGGTGGTTCGTGTTCAGCGCGAGTCTGGTCAGATGCGCAGAGGGGAGGAGCACCGTGAAAAGACTGAATTCGTTCACTATGTACTGTTTGTCGTGCGGCATGACCGCGTCCCAGCGGCTGGCGTGGCTTGCGTTCGCTGCATCGATTGGCGCGACTCTGTTCGTCTGGTTTTACGACGACTGGGCGTCTAGAGAACCGCACCATGGATTGTGGCACGCAGGGTCGGCGCTCGCGGCCGCTGTCATCATATGGCTGATATCACGCAACCGCGGGGACGCCCCGTACTCACAGTTGCGTGAAGATGCGATCATGTAAGTGCGGAAATGAAGTTCATTCGTGTTTCGCCTCAACGTCTCCCGTCGCCCGTGTGTCCACGTCACGATTTGTGTGAACCAGGGGCGGTACTTGATTGGCCTGTGAAACGACTGCCAGATGGTACTCGTCCCGTATGCACTTGGCCAATTCCTCCACCTCCGAGCGCGTTTCTTCATCGGAGTTCGTGTAGATGACACTGGCCATATCATCCACCAGCTCCGTGGTGGCATCCAGATTGAGAACGGTCGACTCAAGATCGATGCGCGTCCGTTGGATTCGTGCCGCGCGCGGCAGTGCACCTTCCACCGCAAGCACGCCCTCCCGTGCCGCCTCGTTGGCCACACTGACTGCGGTTGCCATATGCACCATTCCGCTCACGTTACCGATCGTGGCACGCTGCCGCTCTATAGCTCGTCGGGTGAACATCTGTCTTGCCAGAAGCGCTACCAGCGCGTTTACATTGGGGGATTTAGGGTCAAGCTGTGTAGCACGCGTTAATTTCTGCCGCGTGCGTTGTTCCTCCAGGGTCATTCGAATGATCGTTCTGTCCATGTCTCTTGTCGGTTTTTTAATGCGTCTCTCAAATGCATCTGCATGCGACCCAGACGACCCCATAACGATCAACACCACAATGACATCCAAACGCACGTTGGTTGGTGCGATTTATGCGATACTTCCACACACGATCAACACACAGGACGAAACACTTGCACGAAGGGGATGTCCAGGGAATCGGATTCAACTGGCAAGCTCGTGGGGAACGCCAGTTGAGACGCAGCCGCTCCGAAAGACGAAGCGGAAGCCGTGGTTTCGTTGTAGATTGCATACACCTGACCGATGTATATGCTAGCCATAGCAAACGCAGACGTCCCATCGCGCACGTAGACACAGCCCGTAGAGGGGCTATCATTGGATCGTCGTACGTGGGGCGCGAAGGTCCAAAAGTTGCGACCACTGTGGCTGGTGCACCTCATGACCAGAAGCCACAGATGGTCCATCTCTGCGACATCGGGATCCGCGGCGAGCCATATGTTGGGCAGGAACGGGCTGATGCCCGCGTGTGACACGGTGAGGTCCGCATAGCTCTCGTTGGTAAATTGGTCGTCCGGACTTACAACTTGGAAGCCGACAAATTTCCATCTCCGCATCAACTCCAATGGGCTGTGGCTCGCGTTCAGTTTCCGTGCTTCTGGGTCGTCCGAGAACAGGAAATGATTGAGCGAACTCAGGCTGCGCACGCAAGAGACCTGGGGATCCCGTTTCGCCTGCTGTGGATCCGACAGACAGAACAACAGCATTCCGTTTCCAAAGTCCGGGTCCGGTCTTCCTGGCTTTCGGTACACCGTCATCGTGGATTGGATCTTTGGCAGCGAGGTGGGATGCGAGTTCCCATCCAAATCGAACGGACCAGGCTCCGTCGGAAATGCGGAATAATCCAGGGACGGAAAGCGTCTCGCGTCGTTGTTCTCGAGTGGAACCGAAGGAAACGCCCCCATTCCAGGAATCGAGCCATTGAACGAGGACAGACCCGCGGTGGGGGGTTCCGGCTCCATGGAAACAGAGAGGAGATGTACACGTCGACTGGAACTGCATTCATAGCACAAATTTGCTCACGCTCGGCCTCTGGACTCTGTGTCGGCCGTCATATGTTCGTCTGTCCGTATACCTCTGTAAAAATGACCAGCGATTCGACTGCGTTATACGGGTTAACGGTATCTCGCAACCGAAACATGCGGTAGCCACGGGACGCGGAAACCGGAAAGTAAAACCTGCATTGCTTCGTGTGCTGCTCGAAGTGCAAGGGCACCTGCCGAACGATGGCATCCCACTGGTGCCCACACACGGATGCTTCCACCGTCACATGTACGTCAAATGCGGTCGCCTCGGATGGGCGCGCGAATACGATGTCACTGAAGATGTCGATCGAGACGGCAACAGGACGCAGACGATAAAGAGCGTGTGCTTCGAAGGCACGGTCCCGGCCCGGTGACGCGGACATTCGGAAGCCATGTGCGCATTCGTACCAGAAGACGTACCCTCGGACGTCCGCGGTCATCATTCTTTCCGTGACAGCTCCGTAGTCTAGAGGACACGTACCCCGCTGCGAATGCAGAAAACACCCAAGACCCACCGCAAAGTCCGCGATGATGGACAGAATGTCAACCGGGCTGTGTTCGAGTGCGGGTACACGTGTCAGTGAATGAAGGAGCTCGCCGTGAAAGAACGTGCCGTCTTCGCACGTACCGGACATGCGGCCTTCTGCGGAGACGCACGGGCGACACACACACACCGTGTTCGTGTATACCAGTCACAGCAAACAAATATCCATCCGACGGGCACTCGGAACACAGGTGTATGAGCGGTGATTCACACACAGTACTGCGACCGAAGGAGTCCGGATACACAAGAGGTAACGATTTTTACACCCGACTGTCTAAGGCGCCGACAGGGAGGCTTCGTTGCGCGTGGCCCCCGTGCCGCTCGAACGCATGCCCTTGAGTGTCGTCATTGCAGAAGTGAGAGCCTTCGTCACGGCCAGATACAGTTTTGCATTTTGTACATCCAAACGACCAGGCCCCCCATCGGAACGCCGTATGCACAACCCATTCGATTCCAGCTGCATGCGCATGGCATTCAGAGCCCTTGCGCTCGAAAGGGCTGTATGCAAGGGATCCAATCGATGCTTCGTGATGTGCTCCCATATGACACGCTTGCTCCAGTGGCGCCGTAACTCGGGCGATGCAATGGAGGGTCGAAGGAATTTGTTGTAGAACACTTGAACTTGTTGCGAAAGCCACCGATGATTGACAAACGCAGCATTGGTTTGGATCATAGCTTCCAGAATAGACACATACTGGCGCCTCTGCGCGTCACTTGGCTGTGTACCAAACCAACACAGAAAGCAAAACGGAGGCTCGCGACTGCGCACACCGGGGCCCTGCTGAGAATCGATCACGCGTTGCTCTTCCTCCTCCTCGTCTTCGGATTCATCCGGGGGATCGACGTCCAACAGAGGTACGTATTCTACACACGGAGGCGGGTTTGCCACGACAGGGCCATGTGCAGCGACCGCGTCGATGGCCTCCGCGATGGAACCAGCGTGCTTGTCCGCGGCTGCAAACAACTGGTCCATTTCATCGGCGCTCTCCACAGAATGCGCATCGTTGCATCCATCTGCGTTTGGTCCGCCATGACGTGCGCTTTTGTCGTCTACAACGCTATGGCGTCGCCGTTTTGAACCACGAAGATGGGTTTCACCGTGTAGGTTATGCTCGTCTGCATGCAATCGCGGTCCAGATCCTCGACTGGACGATGGCGACTGCAAAGGCGCATCAGCAGCCGAGGCACCGCCATCCGAAGGACCCTCACAGGCATAAAGATAATCGAAGATACCATCGTCCGCACACCCGAGGGCAGCGGGGAGTGCAGGTTGGTCTGCATCTCCGTGCTCCATGGGTCAAACCGGCGTATGCCAGGCGGTCAATAATGAATCTATGTTCACATCTGTCTCCGTGCGTCCACCGAAACGGGTATGCATGATCTTGCACCAGAGCACCAATGCCACCGTGAGGTCCTCGCATACAAACCGGTCGTCTCGGTCGAAAACCATCCAGTAGCCAAGCAGGCTGACCACCAACGGTCGACGGAGCGTTCCGTTCCGAAGAACCTGTGTGCACACACGCGCCATGCGCAACGTGTCTTGGGGGAGAATCACGTATTCCTCCATCCAACGAAGGCCGAAGATGGCCTGGCACTCCTGGTTGAGCACGGTGAGTGTCCACATGTCGCGTATCATCCGCAGCAACGCCCAACGGATGTTCACGTCCTCTGACGCAGATCGGATCGCCGGGATGGCGTCCTCTGCGCCCTGGTCCCATATGCGCGTGCGCTCTACATGGGAAAGTTGGTGGCACACCGCCAGGTCGCTGACACATCGCCAGTGGTCGAAGCGCAGAGCGGTTGCACCGGTGATGGAATGGCGCGGAAGCCCGGTGAATCTGGCCATGTAATCCAATGCACCCACCGACAGAAGGCTCCATCGCACCAATTCGGATGCATCCAGACAGATACTCTCGTCAATGTGTCGGGCCAGCAGCTCGCGCACGTGTCGAGTGATCCACTCGCGTTCCACCTGGTGAACGGTTTTTGCACAGTCTCTCACCGGAACGACGCGCGCGTGTCTCGTTAACAGCCCAACGGAAATGGAATAGATGTGCTCCGAGCGCGCCAACACCCGGAGAAGTTCCATGGGGTCCGAGGGAGACACAGGCGCGTCGCTCACAATGGTGCACATCATCTGTCGGTCGAGGTCGGCCACTGGCACGGGCTCTTGACACACGGCGCGTGACGCGGTGGGTAACACGTCTGCACCCGGCTGTGCGTCACGCGAAGGTTCACACACGGATGCGTCTCTGTTTGTTCCCATACCACTGTGCACGTCGTACACGCGATTGTCAAACTGCTCGTTTATGTCAACGCCAATGGCAAGAACGGTCATGTCGGCAACACAACGAGCCGTCGAAGTCATATGGGGCTGGAATCGATCCATGTCTCCAGATATCCATAACACCACATCCTTTCCATCTGCGAGGGCTTTCCGCATGTGCATGAGCCTCTGCTCAAAGGAAGGAGAGCCTGGAAGTACAAAATTCCAATGCCCAACCAGATCCCGCAGCACATTCGCAACCGAATGGGCCGTAGCCACTGGGGCGCGACTCAGCCGCGGGCCGACTGCATCCCTCAAATACAACAGACACAGGTACAGCAGTTCGGGAAGACCAACTCCGTTTCCCATGGCGCGAGGCCACCGCGCGAAGGACTGCAGCCACCGCACTTTGCATCGCCGCTCGCATTGCTCGGCGATCCGTGCATCGATACTATGATCGTCTGCGGACGTTTCGACGTACGACTGTAGCAAATGGATGCACTCATCGGCGTCCCTCGCCAGAGACACACCGGTCTCGTCGATGACAAACGTCCCGCCGTGTTCTCCGGCGCGTTCCAGAGTGAGGACAGATGCCTGTTCGGCACTGTCGATACCACCCTCATCCGCATCCGCGGATGCAAACAGTCGCACACCGGATCCATCCCTGAGATCCTCCCACCACTGCCGCGCGAGAAACAGATCCTGACGAAACAGCGAATCCAGTCGGTGGTTCATGAGGGGGGGGGGGCGACGGACGTAAACGGCAAAGGCACAGCAATAGTCACCGATTCGTGTATAGCCAGAATACCACTTCTTTCCTTGCTGTGTGTGTCACATGTCAACACCCGCCAAGCGAAAAGGGCAAACGTGGGACACGGGTACGCTGGGACAGACAGGGACCCCTCAAGACGCACGCGGGAAGTCAACCGCGCGGCCCAAGCGGACGCGATGGGGCCCGCGTACCGACAACAATGGACCAGACCGCCGTGTTCATCTGACCGAAGACGACATGGTGAACTCGGGCATCCAATTCTCAAGCCTGGACATAAAGGCCATACGACACTGCATGCGAGCGCTGGACACGGAGTGCACCTTGAAGACCGTCAGCGGAATCGTCATCAACGAACTGCTGTCTGGTGGGTTGGAGCTGTACCGGAAGGGATTTGTACTGACGGATCAGGCGCGTCACTTTTACGTGAACGCGTGGTCGCAGTTTGTCCGCCAGCTTCTGCGCTCCATGTGGTCCACGGGTATTGCGATCGTCACCACAGAGGCACATGAGGTGTTCAAAGCCATACCGCACGTGTTGGACCTGTCACAGCTTGCAGTGCGATTCAGTTCCGATCGCTATGGCATCCGACATTACATCGTATACGACCCGTCCACCAATGCGTGGACGTCGGCATTCGACGGCACGTTCAAAGGGGCGTCCGTCGGTGCATTCGGACAGGGCGCGCCGTTGTCTGGTTTGCAAGTCTTCGAGATGGACCCGCCCCATCCCAGTGGCACGCTGCAATCCAAAGTATGGAGTCTTCTGCCACTGGTGGAACTCCAGTATAGCCAGCTGGCATCCGACAGTGACGTGCTGTCTCAACGACGCAAACCCCATGCCTTTCTGGTTGAGTCCGCAGAGTACAATCGGTATTACAACGCGCAGCTCAGCCAGGCACCAGGAATCAACCCCTCCCTTGCGACTCTCGAACCAGGTTTTCCGTACACCACAGCAGACGACGCGCGCAGCCGGTCGCGGGTATTGGGTCATCGCACTTCAGCCGCATCGCGTGTGATCGAAACCCCTCATTACCGTTTCCAGCGCATCGACGAAGGACTCGAGGTGGTGTTTGCACCCACCCAAGAGGAGCCACGGCATTTGGAGATCGTGCTTAACATTGTCGAGGAGCGCGTGGGAGCCGCATTCGGGGTGCCTCGGTCCATGTTTTCTCGCACCCACGCGTCACTGCGCACTGCCACCGCAGAGAGTGCCGCGCAGACGCTGTTCAAAGATACGTTACGGGCGCTGAAAAACGTGATCATTCCCATCATGAACACGGTGTTTCTCTCCATCTACCGCAGCGATTTTCAACGAGACACCGCGCTGGTGGCGTTGTCAGACAACATCGCAAACGAGGCAGACCTCACCGACGCGTCGGTGTCTTGGAATTTCCCAGGCAGTCCAGACATCGACGTCATTACCCAACTCTACCGCGAGGGCGTCCTCACGCGACGTTTCTACATCGAAACCCTATCCCACAAATACTGCATCCCACTCAATCAATTCGAGCCCACCGAGATCATCACACGGAGAGAACTGGCCGGTCTGATGGAGGAGCCCGGTGCGGCAGAAACAGGAACGGGCGAGAGCAGCAAGCGGTCACACCCGAGTTTGATACAGCCCATGTACAAGGTGGTCCACTCCCCATACGAACCCTCGGGCGGAACCCAGAAGTAAAAACACGGCCATTTACATGTACTGCCATAGGATACACACGGCTGTACTGTCGTATCTTGTTTGACCCGCAGAAAGGGTGTTCAGATGGCAGCGGTGTCATCCAAGACACCCACACCCGACCACGCGCTGTGTGTGGATGTGGACGTCAAACGCATACCCAAACACAACCTTGTATCGGAGCTGATTCGCAAGGTACATGAAACCACAAAGCCATCGACAACGCACGTGGCACTTGTGCTGTCCAACGTACCGGTGGAATGGACGTGCATTGGCACGACAATGGACGTTGCATTGTCACTCGAACTGTCGCACGCACGCCCAGCCTTGTCATGCCGCGCGTTTCTCTTGCGAGAAGATGCATCCGATTGGTTGGGAGCACCACAACCATACACACCGACGGCATGCGTGCGCGAACTGGCCATGGGTCGTCCGATCTACCCCCGCGCACCCATGCGAACCTTGGTGCTCACAGCCGCGTGGCCCCTGGATTGGAATACATCCACCCGTCAAACCTTTTTGCGACTCGTGCACCAACTATCTGAACCCACAAAGATACGTCTACAATCGGAGGTCGCGTCGTCGTCGATTGGATCTGGACTGCCCATTGTCGTTGTACAGCACCGCGACGAAAAAGGTCGATACAGACGGACAATGCTCGGGTCCGAAATCGTCCGCAGGATCCCAGATCCTAACGGGCGAAGGGTACTGGTCATCACGATGGACCAGCGCCCCAGTGCGAAGCCCGCGGTCGACGCGTCAACCCGCGTGTGGATGTTGACCTGGCCGGTCCCCACTCGATCCGGTCTGTCGACCGCGTCCGTGTCACTCGACAAGGTGCTATGCACCCACACGTCGGCGAACACCGACACGTTGCTCCGTTCGTGTGCGGAATGGTTTGGTGTGCAATGAACTAGCTAGCAGTGAAGCCCGCACTTCCAATCGACACGCCCAGACCAAGCCAGTACACACATACACACCACCAGACACGATACGGGTGCATAAAGAGAGAGAGAGAGAGAGAGAGCAACACTAGATCCATGTGGATTGTTCACTGGCACCCGCGCGCACGCGTACATCCATCTGCGGTCAGAGGGAGCACCGTCCCAGATGCAAACCAAGGCGTGGGAAATGACCGTTGTTCACCATCCTGACGACGGCGCCTCGCATCCCAGTAACAACACAGATCCGCGTGCATGCGCATGACGCTGACTGCGAAGAACAAAGTGCCGACGGGCGCTAGAGACGCAGCCGCGTCTGACGTTGGTACGGCAGTGCGCGCACGTGCCATGTTTTTCGTGTGGGAACTCTTTCTGCGCCTGGAGTCCTTTGTCAGCGACTGTCCTTCTTACACTCGCCGATTTGACAGTGCGCTAGCGGTGGTGTTTTCGTACACCGCACTTGCGCTGTACATTCTGTTCTTCGCGCTTTGCCGCCTATACCGAGGGGCTGTCATCGCTGGCTTTGTAGTGGGGTTCTCGCTCAGTGGTGCACTGGTCTTTCTTTTTGGAACCCTCATCCCAAAACTACACCACTCTGCCGCACCCTGTGCATTGGACACCGACAACAGGGCCGCAGAAGATGCGACCATTGTCGTGTACAGCGCCGTGTTCGTCATTGCATACGAATATGCATTCCCCAGTACGAAGTGGACGACACGGAATTGCGGACGCGTTCTGAAGTACGTTGTTGTTGCGTCCGGTGTCATCGTCGCGGGAATCGCATCGCCCTACAGCCTGGGCGTACAAACCGGCGCCGCGTTGGCAGTCGGGTCATCGGCTGGAATCGCAGCCGCAGTCGTGACGATCCTGGCCCTTACACATATCTCCCGTCTCAGCCCGACACAGCGCGAGTTCTCGGGCCTCCTGTTCGATACCACACATGGAAGGGATCCAACCCAGAACAATTCCTATGCACAATTAGCCCAGGATGACAGTACACATGACACCGCGACCCTGTAGGCACCACCCACTTTGGACAGATGGCGGCTGTCACACACTGGCCACGTCGACTGATCCCGGCTGCCAGGGACCATGTTTATCTATTGCGACTCGCGGAACTGTGGCTGCGAAACGGGTCAACTCTGTTGCAATATCTGGAGCATCCAGCACACGAATTGACCAGACTCCTTGTCGGAGGAGGAGGTGTGTTGGTCCGCGTGCTGAAACCGATCCGACTTGGATGCTCCGGGAAGAGGTTGATGTGTCTGGATGCACACACAAAGGAATGCGTCTGGTTGGCAAGATGGAAACACGCGGGTCTCCCGATTCAATGGCAGATCGTAACCGATGAACACGGCGGTCGCCCGGTGCACGCAGACCCAAGGGATCACGTGGATCTGAGTGACGTGCGTCTCACCCCATGCAACCCCATGCACTCCGCACTCGCCGCCGTCCGACCGGACGTGGCAACGGAACGCGCTTGGCGCCCGCGTGTAGAGACGGTAGTAAATCTGGCGTAAATCCCATGTGTACGAGAGAGAGAGAGAGAGAGAGAGAGAGAGAGAGAGAGAGAGAGAGAGAGAGAGAGAGAGAGAGAGGGAGTGTATTGCGAGTGTTTTTATCCACATAGGAATATACACG
>JACCDR010616819.1_pt1 | contig 33455 bp, 61 predicted proteins | sample 7446431 | NCBI WGS metagenome assembly JACCDR01 (sample SAMN15323443, study PRJNA562643) | freshwater metagenome | isolation source: river surface water | place: USA:Blue River Watershed | collected 2017-08-17
ATGTTAGGTCTTTAGTAAAACTTAGAGAGAGATTCAAGGAGATTAACGGGGAGATACGGAATACCGTAGCGCAACAGCGAGCGCTTACCAAGGCAGCGGAGGCAATACCAAAGGCAGCCTTAACTCCTAAAGACCCTTTGGGAGTATCAGAACGCACTAAGGCTACGTTCGGTGCCAGGGTGGGTTATGAGATTAGTCGTGGCAGGGATATTACAGACCCTGGTTTGAAATCCCAGATAGATTCATCTCGGCAAGCATTACGCCAACTACAAAAAGAAATCGCCTCTGTTTCTAATGTACGAAGCTTGGCGATGCTTAGGGAAAGATTTAAGGACATCCGTAACGAAATAATCAGTGCGGAACAAAGCCAACACAAGTTAAATAAGGCTATGGGCAAGGGAAACCCCGTAATAGGGAAGTTGACCTCCAGCCTTAAATCTGTTGCATTTGCTTATGTATCTGCTTATGCTGCTATGGGAGCGGCCAAGCAAGTATATGCCATAGGTAAAGAGTTTGATGCTATGCAGGCGAGCCTATTGGCAGCTTCTGATAGTGCTGAAGCCGCTAAAATGAACTTCGAGTTCTTGGTTGACACTGCAAAATCACTGGGTACTGACTTATCAGCAGGTGCTGGCGGGTTTAATAAACTCGGCGCTGCAATGAAAGGGGCTAAGTTTGCCGCAGAGGAGATTAAGGAAGTTTACTTAGCTTCTCAAGAGGCGTCATCCACCCTTGGCCTTACTGCGGATAATAACAAGTCGGTTATCTTAGCTTTAAGCCAAATGGCCAGTAAAGGCAAGATAACAGCTGAAGAATTTACATCTCAGTTGTCGGAGAGAATGCCTATTGCGATGCAGGCTATGGAAAAGGCCACAGGCAAGACAGCAGCCGAAATATTTGCTATGATGAAGAGGGGGGAACTTTCCACCAAGAAATACCTCCTCCCTTGGGCCAAAGCAGTGAGGGAGATTGTTCGCCAAAATGGCGCCCTAGAATCAGCCTCAACTAAGTTAACTGCTGAACAGAATAGACTTAATACTGCCTATAAGGAAATGATCAATGAAGTATTCCAAGAGGGTGGGGCTAACAGTCTTGGTGAGATGTTCAAAGAGTTGACGAAGTTCGTAGTAGAGAATAGGAAAGAAATTAAGGCCCTTATCTCAGGCATATTAGATGGCGTAGTGGGATTTGTTAAAATAACCGTTGCTGCCGCTAGTTTCGCAGTGGAGTTAGGTAATATCGTAGGTAAATTGCTGAGCTTCGGCACTGCATCCAACGGTATTAAGTTCATCACTAGCCTGTTCTACGAGTTCCTTGCTGTTATCTATAAAGTACAGCTTGCCCTTCAAATTGTAGCAGATATGGCTACCCTTGATTTTAAATCCTTGTGGCAATTCCACAATAAATCTGAGGCGGTTAAGTTAAAGGCTACACGAGAGACATTCAACAGAAATAGCGCCGCTATGTTGAGTAGAAACGAGGTGCTAAGGAATAAGTTAATCGAGCAGGGTAAGATTCAAGCCCCACCTGAAAAGCCAGTGGCACAAATAGGGAAGATAGAGTACCACAATCATACAGCAGACCCTAAGAAATCCATGATGGAGTTTGACAGATATGTTCAAGAGCAATTACCTAATTTATTCTCCTACTAATTGAGGGTGTCGTGTGAGTTACTACATAAAGTACAAAGATGTTTCTTATTACTTGGATGCTACGGCAGACATCTCTGTAACCATGTCTGGTAGCCTCACACAGCACCCTACAGCAGATAGGAAGGTAAGGGCTGACAACTACATAACCAATAATCCAACTTCTAATTACTCTGGATTAATAACAGATATAAAGCACCCGCTATCCCACCAGATTATAGCAACAGGGAAGTACATAGATGCCCTCTACTCCGCAATGCGCAATAGGGAGGCGGTTATTTACAAACCGAGGTTAGATAGTCCAGAGGAGCAGGATTGGTTCATCACCAGCCTCAGAATAAACCAGAACCAAACCCACGGTTCATCTGGGACAACCCCAGATGGCAGGGTCATTCAAGCGTTTATCATTGACATAGCATTAGAGCAGATAACAAGGGTAGATGTACTGGCAACAGAGTTCACCTTTACTTTACCCCCCAAGACCCCCTCAAGTGCAGCTAAGGATGACGTGCAAGATAAAACTACCAGTTCAGGGTTACCAAAGGAAAAGGCAGATAAGAGTGATGAAGATTTACCGGGAAGTTTAAAGACAGTTAGGGACATAGCCAATGCAGAAGAGATGGCTAGATTCTACAGGGAAGAGGGTAGTTATGGCACATTGCAACAACAGCGTGATGAATTAGAATCCCAACAGTAGAGCCAATATTATGCTTGTTATCCCACCTCCAAAATCCTCTTACGATATTAAACCTAAGATCAGTATTAGGGGCACTACCTACAAACTAGAATACAGGTGGAATAGTAGGACAAATAGATGGAAGCTGGATATAGAGGACACAGAGAGCGGTACCGTATTAAACGGAGTAACCCTTATTGAGCAGACGGATCTTACTTCTCACTTCAGATCAAAAGGATTTGATTGGGAAGGGTTCTTTCTGGCATCCCCTAACACCGACACTAACCTCCCACTGGGAAGAGATAACTTCGGCTCAGAAAAAGATTATGAGCTTCTTTTCCTCACTTACGCGGAGATGTAATGAGTGCAACTAAATTTAAACCGGAATATGAGTTAATAGTAGGGCGTAACGCTAAAATAAATAACTTCATAATTCCCAGTACATTAGTGTCCCCTGCCAAGCTAGAGCAAGGCGTTAACGGGGTGGGGGCTGACGGGGTTAGGTACTCAACATCCCCAGATGGTACCACCCTGAAATCAGGGGATTACTTGGATTACAACACCATCCCAGCCCAGGCATTTTCAATAAAGAACCTGCAAGTATCAGCCAGCATCCCAGAGAACCTAGAGGAAGGGTCTAAAGCAACATTCCAAGTAATAAACCTCCCTGACAACATTATCCAGTTTTTAAGGGTAGATGACTCGGTGTGCTTCCGGGCTGCTTACACTTCAGAGCTCGGGCAGGGGGAAGATTTACCCGACGTTTATGTGGGCCAGATACAGAAGATTCGTAGTACCTTTGAAGGGGTGGATAGGGTAACGACAATAGATTGTGGCGCTGGCCAAACAATTAAAAAGAATAGCCGCATTAGTTATTCCTGGCCCCCTGGTACCACAAGGGAGAGGGTAATTAGGGATATGTTAAATTCCCTAAAGAATCAAGGGCTACCTATGGCGTCTTTTGTGATGCCACGCTCTGATAGCAAAGCGTACTCAATACTTAAATCTCCTTACCTGTCTGGATATTCTGTAAAAGGTAATACATTAGACGAATTACACAAAGTGTTAGCTGCATGCCAAATGAAAGGCTCTATTTCAAAAGGCAGGTTGTTCGTACAACCCTTCTTAATTGGAATACACAGCTTTGAAAATACCTCAGCTGATCTTTTGTTTAAAGTCACCAAAGCGTCTGTAAAAGGGCAGCCTCAACCTAACGATGGTGACGACTCGGCCATGCCTAGTGCAGCCAATGGGAAAACAAAATTCCAAAGCCTCTCCATTGTACTGTATTTTGATGGCAGGATTGGATTAGACAGCGTTATTGAACTAGATGATTCCTTTGAGGAGTTTACAGGGCAGTACAGAATACTTTCACTTCGCCATACCTATGACCATAGGGGCGGTACCTATGAAACTGAATTAGACTTAGTGGGGGCAGTAAATGAGTAGTTCTTCCCGATACTCCCCCATTTCCCGTGTTGTTAAGGATTTAATCAGCACTTGGGTTTACAGCAATATTGAGACAATAGGTGTAGCGGTTGTTGTTGGCATAGATAATTACACAACCAACAGAACTGTCACAGTAAAGCCCCTCGTAATTGAGGAAGGTGAGGATGGACTACTGGTGTCACAGCCCACTATTTCAGAGTGCCCCGTTATTTTACAGGGTAATGAGAATGGCGTTATCCACTTCCCATTAGAGATCGGTACCAAGGTTTATATAGGGTACCCCAAGCATTCCATAGATGAGTTTACCTACGGAAGTAGTGTAGATCAATATGTACCTGTAGACCGTGAAGTTTTTGGATCATCCCAAGCTGTAGTGTTAGGTTATGCTGCACAGGCTGGGGGGTTAGAAGTCCCACTATCCGACAAGAATTTTGAGATTAAATACCATGATGGCCTAATTAGCTTAGGCAAGAGTAATGAAGTGCTCATAAGCAACCCTAATGGTAGCGCTGAATTGAGTCCTTCTGGCACTTGGGTAATTTCCAATAGCAGTGTATCCATAACCCTCAATACAAATGGAACATTCAACATTACAGGCACAGGTACGGGAACTATTAACGGGGTACTGATTACAACAGGCGGTAACGTCATAACAGCTGCCAATACTAATCTGGATGCCCTAAAAGCCCAAGTGGATGCGTTACAAGCCGCTTACATAGCCCACGGTGTCGGTGCCCCAGCCCACCCACCACCAGCCCCTTAGAGCAAGGTTAAAATGACCGATTTAAGATTAGACCCAGCCACGCATGACTTGGTAATACAAGATGGTGACCTCGTACTGATTGATACAGAAGAGTACCTTTGTGAGCAGAGTGTTAAAGTCATTTTAAAAACATTTGCAGGTGAGTTCTTTCTACACACGGATTTCGGAGTACCTTGGCTGGAAAGTGAAGAGGGTTCCAATCCGCTACTTGGGAAATCAAGTCAAAGCTATGTGGATAGTGCAATCAAGGGTGCAATCCTAAGTAGTCCCCATGTATTAGAAATTATCCGATATGAAAGCTCATTTGATGCGGTTACTGGGGCGAGGGATACTACAGTTGAAGTTCTGAGCCGCAGTGGGCCAATAACGATAACAGACATAAGACTCCCGGTATAGGTTTAACAGACATGACAAATATTTTTACCAATAACGGGTTTAAAGCCCCACGCTTTAATGAAGCTTTAGAGATAATCCAAGAGCAGCAAAAATCTACAATCCCCACTAAGTTCATCTACCAACCTGATAAAATAATTTATCAATTAAATGCTGTAGTCGCAAGGATGTTTGACTTAGTTGCACAGGGGGCTGAGGCAGGGTTCGATAGTCTTAAAATGGGAGCTGCGGAAGGTGTGCAGTTAGAGGAACTTGCAAGGCTTCGCAGGGTATATAGGATACCTGCCGGAAGGTCGAACACAACCTCGCAATACGTTATAATGCAGCCGGGTAAAACAATACCAGCTGGCTCCCTCTTTAAGTCATCAGTTTCAGATATTCGTGTTTATAACCCCAATGTCGTTAGTGCCAACCCAGCGTCCTGTGCTCAGGCTGTACTTCAAACTAACAGTAGTATCATTGTTGGTGCAGTGTACTCGATAACTGTTAACGGCGATGTTTACTCGTATACCGCCCTTGTCGGGGATGATGTTGCAGACGTTCACACAGCCCTTGGCGCTTTGATGACTGCTGACACCAACAAGACATTTACATTTACAGATACAGTTCAGGGAAGTACACGGATATTTACAATTACGGCCGACACTACACCAACCATATCCGTAAGTAGCGGCACCACTGAAATAAAAATAACTCAAGTTAAGGTATATTTTTATGCAGAGGCCGTGGAGACAGGGGCCAAGTTAATTGGGGCAGGTTTTATTGATTCACTGGTAACGCCAGTGCTTGGAGTTATAAGCACCTCAAATGATAGCAGCTACCTATTGGGGCGTGAGGAAGAAACTGACGTAGAGCTTAGACGCAGGGCAGCATCGGGGCCACTTACTGCCGGGGCTGGAACTATACCTGCAATTGAACAGCGTATATTGACAAACGTACCAAACGTAACACTGGCCCGTGTAATAGAGAACACTGCAACCCCTCCTGTTGATGCAGAAGGAAGACCCATATACTCTTTTGAACTTCTAGTTGACGGCGGCTTTTTAGAAGCGGATTTAGTGAAAGAACTTTGGACGGTTAAACCCGCGGGGGTACCAACCCACGGAACCGTTACAGCAACCGTACTTGATTCTGGAGGCGTAGCAAGGATTGTCAAATACTCTCGTCCTGCTACTGTAGACATTGAAGTTGAAGTAGATTACGAAATCTATAACGAGGAAGATAACATACTTGATCGAGAACTCTTAATTAAAGAGGCAATCGTAGAGGCTATTAATTCCTTGAGTTTAGGTAAGGATGTTATTGTTGGGCGACTGTTTGCACCTGTTTACGCTAAAGTCCCTTCTGGCCTCGGCAGTCTTGTCATTCGTGCCAAAAATAAAGTAGTCCCCGGTTTCACTACAAACAAAGTGGCAATTGGCGCTACATCCTACGCTCGAATTGTTATTGGTGATGTCATCGTTACCAACGTCACCCCATAGAGGCAGATATGTCTACGTTATCGAAATTGGACTTAAAAGAACTGTGTTCTGATCTGCTGTTGTCCCAGTTTGAAGAGTCCCCCAGCCTGCAATCAGTAGTTGAAAGTTGGGCACACCTTTTTCAACTACTAGAGGATGGGGTAAATGACTTCGTAAGTAAGAACGGAGTATCCAATGCTACGGGGGTAATGCTGGAAATTATTGCATCTTGGTTTGACCTAGAAAGGGAAGGTAGGACGGATGCACAACTGCGTGCTGCCATCTTAGGCAGGTCATTACTTGAAGATGCTGACGGAACCACAGAGAAAGTTCTATCGGGCCTCAGGGCGTTAACTGGGAGTTCAAAGGTTACATTCTTTGAGCTGTACCCAAGTACGCTATACCCAGTAATAGGGGAAGGCTGGACGAATGGAATAGTCAGTGAAATACAGAATATTAAGGCCGCTGGTATAGCTTGCAGAGTACTCCTCGCAAAAGACTTAAACTACCTAACATATGGTGAGGTAGGGGAGCAAGGTAACTTACTGCACAACGAAGAATTGGCTAATTATCAGGTTGAAATAGGTGGCATTAATTATGATTTAGCGGTGAGCGTGGCTGGGTCATCTTCAGTGTACGGCGCTACCACCACATATGGGGAAGCCGGTATAGACATTACCAGCGCAGCCCCTTGTGCAGATGTAATTTTACAAGACGCTAAGGTAAGCTCCGGTGTTTTAGTAGACAACAATGGGAACCTCATAGTAGATAGTGAGGGTAATCCAATATCATTAATAGGTTATTCATACAATGGCTAAACCAGTCGTAGATATTTCTTGGGCCACCTCAACAAGAGCTGAAGAGGTAGTAGATAGCCTTGGTAATATTCAGTTAGCTTTAAATAAAGTAGAGCCAGACAACGCTTACAAGATTGCTGGTATTCCCCCACAACAACCAATAATCCGTGGTTTCGTAAACTACTGGAAGAATGCGATATTCCGTGTACTTACCTGGGAAATCGAAAAAGAAGTAGGGGCTGTTTTAGAGTTTGCAGATTCAGCAGGGATGACAGCGACTCAATTAATGACTGATCGTGGTGGTACTTGGGTAGACCAAGGGACTTACACTAAAGCTGGTCTGTTGACTAGAGTGTTTGTTAAAACCGCCTAAATAACTACTCAAGTAATTTTAATCTAAAGATCAAGGTGCAACGTGGCAGAAGATAAAATAGAAATACCCGACCTTCCCCCGGTAGGTACGGTACTCGGTAATCAATTAACTGTTGTAAGGGCTGCCACAGGGGATAGAAAGGCCAGCGTAGATGAAATAGCGGAGTATGTAACTTCCCAGCTAACTCCAGCAGAAATACTTAATTTAGTGAAGTTGGCACTACCGCAAGTGAATGGGTTGAATAGCCAGTTTGTCGGGGGGTTATCTGCAACAGATTTAAGAAGTGCCTCTAACCTTAATTCAGGGTCAGTATCTCTTCCTCTTTTACCATTCGGTAATGTCAATGTGACAAACACCACGGGTGGTTTTTATCCGTCAGAAGGAAGTTCTAGTAGTTATACAAGATTGCCATCTTTTTGGGATGCTACCGCCGGGGGCGGGGCAGGGGGAGAAAGGCGAATTGCAATTCAAATGGGCTTTACTAACTTTGTAGTACAAGATACCTCTATCTCGGTCAGTTTCCCGAGTGCTTTTTCCTCTGGATTTGGCCTTGGGGGGATAGTTTCTCAGAAGCCTATAGTATTGATAACTCCAGAGTGTAGGCACTCAGAGTGGCCAGCGGCAGCTACAGGTGGGGGTCAAGTAGAGTTGGACATAAGATTGACAAGTGTGACCTTAAATGGATTCACTTGTGCATCCCGCCGATCTGGCGGTAGTGACTCTGGTAGCGGCGTGGGATCGTATCCATCCCCTACTCGTGACGTAGTTAGAGGTCACTGGTTTGCAATAGGGTTTGCTTAAAATGGACGTAGAACTTCTCTTTGGAATCCTTGGCCTATCTGTAGCAGCTTTTACTACAGGCTGGGGGGTTATAACCCACTTCACGAATAGACGATATTCTGAACAAGTGGCCCTTAAAGCCCAAGAAAAAGAAATGATCTCAGAGGAAATCTCAGATGCAGTTAAAGCAGGGAAGTTAATGGTGAGTGGTTGTAATGAGAAGGTTGAGGCATACCAAAAGTATAGCACCCAACAATTTGAGGCTGTTAAGAGTAGCAACATAACCTTCGACAAACGTCTAAGGGTTCTTGAATCCCAATTAGTAGCTAAAGAGACTGTAAGAGAGATGTTAGATGACAGGGTGCGTCCTGTGGAGGTCTCCGTTGAAAAACTAGAGCACACTATGGAAAGGGGATTTAAGAATTTAGAAGAAAGGCAGGCGTTGGTAGATATGAATATTTGCCAAATACTCAATAAAATATCCGAAGTCAATGCAGGGGTAGCGGAGATTAAAGGGTATAATAGGGCGAGGTCTGAGTGTGAGAAATGAACACAACCTATGACATTCTGAGTGACCCTCTTTTTATGTTATTCCTTGGCCTGGCTTCTCACTTCCTTAAAGACTTAATACGTCTTGCGGCGGAAGGGAACATGCTCACCCTGAGGCAGTATTGGCTTAAAAATCCATACCAAACGGTACTTTCCATTATAGGGGCAATCGTAGGTTATGTGGCCTTGGGCAGCTCTGGGCAACTGACCGCCTTAACTGCCTTTGGTGCTGGATACATGGCCAACTCTGTGGCAGACCTGATCGGTAAGCGCACTACAGCCAAATTAAAAAGTAATGATTGAAGGTAATTTAAATGCCATTCTTAAAACTAATACCAGTTAAGTATTGGGTGTTATTAGGTGTAGTTTTGGTAATTGGCACTTCTATGCGTATCTGCTTTAACAGGGGAGTTGAGGCAGGTAAGCAAGAGGTCGAGAAGGCTTACGAATTAGCTTCTAAGAAGGCTTTAGATGAAAGCCTCACCGAAGTACAGGGTAGATTAGAAGCAGCCTTAGAGAGACAAAGAAGTGGGCTAAAAGCCATAGAAGAGCTTAACCTAAAGTATGCCGAGACCAAACAAACAAAAGATAAATTACAGCAGGATTTAGATGATGCAGTTAATAACCCCCCTGATTGTAACCAGCTTGATCCTCGCTACTTCAGGCTGTACCAGTCGATGTATAACCAACCAACCCCCTGAGCAGATAAAGATTATTGAGGAAAGGGTAAAAGAGATGGAAAGGTTTGTACCTCCTGAATATTTAATAAAGTGTGAGTGGTTGAGCCCTTTGAAGCAAGACACCCAAGCAAGTTTATTAAAAACAAACCAAGAGAATTATGACAAGTTTGTGGAATGCTACCTGCGGCATAACAGTTGGGTGGATTGGCAGTTGTCTAACTCAGGGGATAAATAATGTGGTCGCTCGCAGGATGCCCACTGCGAAATGAGTACCCAAGAGATTCATCTATGGCTGGGCAGGCCATAATCACATAAGCAGAGATTATTATGGCAACAGAAAAGCAAATATTGGACCTGCCCCTAGTGGATCAGGTTTTCGCAGGGTCTTATTTCTTGATTAATATCGGTGGGGTCGATCACCGAATCTCCGGGGTAGACTTGATTAGCTCTTTAAATGGGGGTAATCCATTTAAGGTGATGGTCAGTGAGGAATCTGGATTAGCCAGGCAGTTAACAGTAGGAGATAAGAATAGGTACATATACTTTTCTTCCTTGGGAACTGCGGTTGCCTCGTTAAGTCCTGCGGCAGCGGCTGGATTCTCAATAGGGGATACCATAACAATTAGGAATGAAGTAGGGGGTTCTGTTGAAGTGGAGGGGACTGGTGGCGTAGTTATAAGGCCCTCCTCCTCTGGTTTATCCCTGACTGAAGTAGGGCAAACAGGGCAATTACTCTGTGTAGCCCCCAACACATTCCACTTCCTGACTGGTGGGTCTGGGGCAAGTTACTTAGAGCCTCCGCTAATTCCATTGAACTATGCCGCTACTATTACCCCAGATTTAGAGGAAGGTACTTTTAGGGGGGTAGTATTAGAGGGGGTTATGACTGTTGCAGCCCCTATTAATTCTTCAATTGGGGATACATTTAAGCTATCCATCACAGCAGACTTAGTGAATAGACTGATTACTTTTAACAGTGTATATAAGACAGGGACTTACAGTAAGACAGTTTTAGCAGGGAAGACGAACATTTATACATTCGTTAGGGTTGACTCTACCAATTGGCAGCTTAGGAACTTTATAGAGGGGGTTTGATCTCCTCTTTATACTTAAATGTAAGCATGTGGCAGTTACTTTGCGTATTGCCTAATGTATTTAATTTTTAAATGGGGTTGACTATTATATGTGGCTGTTTCAAGGGTGTATTAGTGGACGCAGCGCCGAGGCCGCGCAGGAGTTATTACCGTATAACCTAGTGTTTTCCAAGGTTGTGGACAACAACCACCTATCAGTTACTCCAGAGGGACTTATAGCTCACACAGAGTCCTTTTCGTCAGATGTGGGCCAGCTAATTAATGATACAAGCAATAATATTGGCAGTATTAGTATAACAGGGGGGGTTCTCCGTCACTCATATGCCAACAATCTTCTGGATAAAACAAGTATTAGTCTCCTACATACCCTCCCCCTCCCCTCCCCTTTAGTTTGGGTAGAGTGCAACATGGTGACTACAGGTACGGCATCGGTGTACAGTAACGGGGGAGTCGGCATAGGAGATGGTGGTAACAACTATGTGTTGGCTTTAGTCCGTAGGGGTGTAAACCACATTCTGGTTGAAGCTCGTATAGGGGGGGTTGTTAGCTTCTTAGCCTTAGTTATTAAATCAGTACCTTCCAGTTTTAAATTAGGGATGTCTCTAGTAGGTAACTCAGTTACAGTTTGGATGGATTCAGGGGCGGGTTGGGAGTACATAACGGGAACGTCAATTTTAGCCTTATATGATTTTCAGATTACAGGCAACCTCGCAGGATGGGCACCTGCTACGTTTTCCGCTTCAAAAGGAGGGGCAGTAACTTGGGAATTTGATAATTTAAGGGTCGGGGTTCCCGGCGGCGTTGGGATACGCGATCAAACTATTGTGACCAATGAAGATGGATCTCCTTACTACCCGACATCAAGCACTATCCTATTCTCTGCTACACTACCAGATGCACTCGGAGCGGCATACGCCGGTATCTTTGAATTAAACCTTGATGATTATTCCTACCATCAGGTTGGAGCTATACTGGTACAAAGGGGGGGTAGCATATACGCGGATTTAGTTCCTCATATAATATATTATCCCAACGGAGATAGACGGATACTTATTGGCACATGGGGGAATGGCTTCGGGAACGATATTCAAGTATTGCATAAGTTGGAAGAGGGGCGGGAGATTTTGTATGGAGTAAATGTTGTGGCAGGAATGACACAACTCTCATTACCCCAAGCGGGACCTAGTCCAGGTGCTTACGATGCAATGTTAGTCAGGGACGCAACTAATAATAGGTGGTTGATCGCATATTCAATGACACAACGCACTGATTTCTTCGGAAGTCCATTTTACGCGGCTGCCGCACACTCAGCCGACCTTATAACTTGGACATTAATTGGGATTGATACTTCGTCAGGCTACGAGGGGACTAAGATTCTGAAAGTTGGACCTGGATACTGGATTGTGGCAGGTGGCCCAGCGGGTGGCGGTATATCTTCTAGGGTGTTCGACTCTTCTATGGCATATCATGGGACACTCAATGCTTTATTTGAAGGGGGCACAGATACTCAACCGCACCCAATGATTTTCCCATATGGGCGTAAGCAAATAATGATTAGTTTTGACAATACTAAACACGGAACCGGGAACTTCACTTGGGGAAATTTGCTTGTTTACGAGGCCAGTAGATATTGATATTAGGGTTGACTCTACCAATTGGCAGCTTAGGAACTTTATAGAGGGGGTTTGACCCCCCTCTTTTTACACTTAGATGCAAGTATCAGGACGGAACTTGGTGGGCAGATCACCGCCTGTACAAGTCCACTCAATATGGCCAGAATCCTTGAACTCAGGAACATAAATGATAGTTCCTTTCAGGTCTTTGGCATCAAACTCAGAAGTAATCTCCCCTGTTTCATCGTCAATAGTAATACTCTTGACCCACTTCATATCCGCAGGGGTAGTGAACGTAGCACCATAAGCATCACCTGAGATGTGATCCAAATATACTTGACGTTTAGCATCTGCTACTACGTTAGAAGCTTCCATAACCTTAGCGCGTGCAGCGTACTCTTGGTAAGCAGGGATAGCCATGGCAGCCAAGATACCGATGATAAGCAACGTAATCATCAATTCAATCAGGGTAAAACCTTGTGTATTCTTCATAAAATATTCCTCTTGTTTAAGTTTTGTCCAAAGGACGTTAAGTTAATACAATAATGCTTTATTGCATTATTTTGTCTACTCCCTTCCACTTACTTGTAGAACTATCTCCTAGTCCATGCTTCTTCTCCCAAGCATAGTTTAACACTGATTCGGAAGCAAGCTTCCTAAATTCCCCTCCCTCGTAGTAGCCAGTGTTTAGCCACTCCTCATCTGCCCTCTCTTCCCCATATACCACCCAAGTATAGCACAGTTTAGTTCCTACACGAACCATGCGCTCCATAGTGTAGTAATCTTTCCCTTTTGTGTTCATCCCCAAGGACCACAGAACTTCCCTCTTAGCTTCCTCTTTAATATTACTCCAATTGAAAACATCATCCAACTCTTTTACTGTGAAGTGCTTCTGGATATTGAAGTTCTTATTATTCACACTCTCATGGTACGCCACTTGCTTTTCCGGTACTAATCGAATCATATCAAAAGCCTTCTGCCGGGGGATACCAGATTCTACCCAGAATGTGAACAACTCCCTGTTCTCAGTACAAATGCTTTCCAAATACAACTGATCTGCCGCTGCCTTAGCTGCCGAAGCAGATTCATAATCTGCCACCATAAACCGGGTAGAGTCTGGTAGTCCATTGGCATTGGGGTGTGTTACCTCCCACCCTTCTACAGTGCTTAGCTTCTCTTTAATTTCTTTTAATGTGATGACAATGTGATTATTTTTACTCATAAGGGTCTCCTTAGTATTTTCTTTTGCTGTGTGCGATTCAAGATTCAAGTGTAGCTCCTTCAATTAGTAATTGCACTATTTATTTTTAGTAGATAGCTTATCATTTAGACTTTTCACGGGGTTTAACCTCCTCTTCCCATAGCCAGTCCCACACTGGCTTGAGTACCTTACTGATTACATAAGCTGTAAGCCCTAGGGGTAATAGTAAGAATATCCAGAAAGGGCCTAAATAAAGAGTGAGTACGATTACCGCTTTATAGAGTGGCAGTCTCTCAAGCTTTTCAAAAGTTGATTGCGTTAAGAGCAACCAACCAATAAGCACCCACAGTACACTGATTAAGCCGAAAATAAAGAGGGAGATATATAAAGACTCATTCATTGTAACACCACCTTGGGGACTGGCGCATAATGCGTCACATCCCCGTCTGCTTGTAGGTAAGTATATTCGTCATGCGACTGCACTATCTCATACCAACCCTCGGGTGCATAATACACCCCGTCTTTCTCGTCACAGTCATCCCCATCCACACAATCGGAGTATTCTTCCATCTTAAATTTACCTATCCAACAGCCCATTATCTCTACGCGATAACCTCCCCTGTTGATCATAGATAGTATAAACTTTTTGCCACTTTTGGCTTCTTCGTCTATGGGCTTAAATTCGTAGCTCATTTAAATATCCTCAAGATTAATAAAATTAACAGTCAACTATAGTATGCTGAAATCAATAAAATTTTTAATTTCCTTGTCTGCCCTTGGAAATAGCTTAATACATCTCTTGCATGTGACTTCTTTTTTATCCCCAGTTACATTTAATCCGTCGGGGTCCAAATAGGTTCCGCAATAGCCTTGTTCAGGCTCATCCTCTATGGACCTATGACTATAAGACATGAAAGGGTCAAAATGAATTTTTGGGTTATCCATACTCTAAACCTGATCAAGGCTAATAAAATTAAAATGCAAATTACGCTCGCCCATTCTGTCTTCATCCCAAACACATTCACATGTGAGTCTGTGCAATCCAGCCCGTAGCGTTCTGAAGTCTACCCCGATATGATCCAAGAATAATGCTCCATGTGTCCATGCGTCGCCCTCTTCTACAATGAATTTGAATGTCTCCTCTTGCTCCTCATCAAACAGTAGAGGGAATTGCCAATCATAAATTGCACAGCCAAACCCAACTGCAACTGTAGCTCTGATCTTGAATGTTGTTACCGGCATACAACCCCCTAAGTGTGATAATAAACCATTATTGTGTTTGCTTGAAGTCAGTATAAACAGGTCTTTTAAGCTTTGCAAGCTGCAAGACGGATATTTCTTTACTCTCCGGCTTCAGGCGGTAGCTCAAGACGAAGTTCCCGCATCTTATGGATCTTGGGCAGCTCTCTACTCATAATCTTACCTTGGCGGGTCTTTAGGAGTACGCTATCTCGTATCTTAGAAATGTAACGATTCAACACCACGGCCCTTTCATCCCCTTTCTTCATGTAGAACCCGAAGCTACTGGGATAATGCACATAGAAGCTATAATCAATGTCGTACACATCGGTGTAGCTGTTACGCATAAACTGTGCCTGTTCTAATACAGCCTCATGCACCCCCCGTAAGTAACAATCTGCTAAACCGGCTTCAGTAATCTTGAATAGTTCTTTGTAACCCCCCAACACCACAGTCATGCCATTATGGGTTAAAATTTCAGTATCCCGCCAACCCCTGCCGCTGGCAATCTTGACGCTACGAAGATCAGCTATGCTTTTGACATGAGTCAGTGGTTTATCTCTTGGGGTTAGGCATACCCGGTATCCAAGCATCCCACTGTAAATGTCGGTCTTTATTCGAGTGAAACGCTTATCCAGCTCTCCAGAGTGCATAGTAACCACAACATCCAGATCCCCCCTCTCCAGCATCTCTCGTGTTGTGGTGGCCTCAAATTGGCCTGATAACTTAGTAACTGTGCCATAATCAATACCATCAAGAGCTGCCAACCGCAATGCTTCTCGGAGTAATTCCTCAGCATAGTTGGCAGTGGCATCTCCACGGCTAACCATACGAATATCAGCTAGTCCAGTATTAGCCCAAAAGAGGCACAAGGTTATGAGAATTGTGGTTACAAACTGGTTATGTGTTTTATGTTGTAGATTATTCATACTATGTACCTCTTTGATTAATTACTAAATTTGAGATAATACTAATATTTCAACCCACTCTTCCTCTGTGCAGTGGGTGCAAGCATCTCGTATAACTGCAATAGGTGCGCCGATCATCTGGCCTGAACGTGCAACAGTGCATCGCTCTTCATGTGTTAGGTCTTTCCATTTCGTGAACTTGCCTGTTGACCGTGTTAACCCGATCCTATGTTCAATTTCATTCCATGCCATTGCTAAACATTCGTTGAAATCAACCCCAGACATTACCGCAGCTAGGCGCAATCGCATAATTTGCACATCACAAGCTAATTTTTGCCACTTATCTGCGCTTAACGCTTTAGTATTGATCAGCGTAACAACACAGTCTCCTATTGCATCTTTCAATTCCCCACGCTCTTCCAGGTAGCAGTTGAATTGAGCAGATGCAGAGCTGTATTCGGCAATACGTCGCGCATCTCGCCAACCTGCCAATTTTTTCTCTAGTTGTTTTTTGTTCATTTAGCGCTCCCCCGTACATGATCTTCATTATATTTAATGGTGGTCAGCTCAGCTTGCAGCTGATACAGCCACTCCTCGGCTCGCTCTATCTCCGCAATCTTTTCTTGTCGCATGGCCTCTAACTCTGCGGCAATATCGGCGTTATTGTCTACGCTCAAGTCGGTTAACTCCTTTATACATAGGCCATGCATCACAAATACACCACAAGGTTGCCCCCCTAGTGGTTCGACTCTAACATCGTAATGACACACCAACCCCCCAAGAGTTTTGTGTGCTCGAATTATTGTTGCTGGGGTCTTAATTGTAAATTTGTAACCAACCTCACCAAACTTAGGAGGCTTAGGATTTTCATTTGTCATTTTTGAGTCCTCTGATTTATCTCATTTAGAAACAGGTTTACGGGTAATGATTTGTTTAGTCATTATCGCTCCCAGCATTGGGGCGGTTTAAGAAGTTTTGGAGGACTTGCCCCACGTCATACTCCTCCCCTTCCCTGGTGGTAGCTGGGTCTGAGTGAGCTTTAGCAATCTTTTTGAAAGCATCCGTAGTCAGCATCATGCTAACCATCTCTGGGGTTACAACCCCACTTTGAATGGCACTCTCGATGGTTTTAACAGCGTTACTCACTGCATTCATAATCATACGGTCATAAACTGTAAATTCAACACTACTCATCATTTTTAATCCTCGTAGGCTTGGCCTGCATCTAAAAGTTATGGGATTGGTAATTACTTAGTCTTCGTAGTCAAACTCATCTAGTAATTTGCCATCCATCTTTTCTAACTCCATCAGGTAGTCAATAAGATCGACTTGGGTACCACTGTCATTCTCTGTAGGGTTGCATTCGTTACGGTTGCTCATTATTTAGTCCTCTTGTTGTTGCAATATTTACTGAAGTTTGGATACTTGTAACTCCACGGCTTTCTTACTTTCTGGAACTGATCTTTAAATACTACCCTATCTTTCTTGGTGTTGTCTACCACAATCTTCCAAGTTATTTGAAATCTGTTTCCCACTTGGGTTTCAATGTAATCAGACGCCGCATTGCAGGCAGCTTCTACTACACCTTCGTATAGGTTTCGGTGTTTACCGTAGTAATCCATTACATCATCGAGTAGTGGCAGCTTACTGTATTCACTCCTCATCATCTCCTGCATAGCTCCTACGATGTCGCACTCCTCGTACTTAGCTTCTGTTAACACCGTAATAAGGGGGCGCAGGAAGCTATGCACTGTACCTGTTGGGCGCTTGGCATACTCGGGCAGGTAGGGTGATACGTACTCCCAATCTAACTGCGAGGGTGCTACAGCATCCAAACACTTAATCCCCATTGAGATGATCTTACACCAAGTACGCACCATCTCCTGTGTTGGTCCACCACCAATAGGGTTTTTAAAGTAATCCGGTTTGGAGTTATATGCCTTTAAATACTCCATGCGGTTTATGTATGCCTTCAGGCTAAAGTCTACACCATCATCTAGGGCATTGCAACACATGAGGTAATATGCCTCTGTGCTACGTTCTTCTTTACTTACGACGATGGAATTGAAATCAAGTACATCTTTTACGATATTGTCCCAATCTACTTTGTTCATAGTTACCTCCAATCAATAAGGGGTTTTATAACTCTTTGCTAAGTGCCCAACTATCTCTGCCCAGTTATCGCATATAATACAATCCAAGTCAAGAGGTTTTATGTTCATGTATGGAGTCTTTAGAATCAAGCCTTTAGTTAGGTTCTTGTCAAACCCTACTAAATTATCATGCCTGTCATCCACAATGTAGTCGCAACGAACATCACTCTTCCTCCCACCTAAGCTAATATAGATTGGTTCGTCCAGCATCGGGAAGTATTTTTTCAGTGCTTTACGCTTACTGCTCGCATGTTCTGTGTATATTTTAGACACAGGGAGTAGCCGGAAACCCATCTCAGCCAGCTGCTGACAACCTTTAACAGCCCCCTCCACGGGGAGTGTGTTTTTGTAGGGATCCTCTGATCTCCAATACTCAAAACCATCCAACCCTTCATAATCCAATTCACTTTTAAAGTAAACCGATAAGTCATAATTTGTAGGAGGATCTGTCAGCTTAACCCCCGTGATAGTCTCTAAGTATGCCATCCAAGACTGACCGCTAGCCATTAATACCTCATCGACATCTAAAGCAACAGTAATCATGTTAAACCCCCTTTCCCTTGTATCCGGTTTGCTTTAAAAAATCACGCACAGTGTTTTCCACTTCCCAGTAGTAATCTTCTATGGTCCCATTGTTGTAAATGTCCACTGTAGTTTTTACTACTCCGTCGGGTATGTACCGCCGTGAATCCCCTGTAAAATCTAGTCCATTGCGATGGATACGCAACAATAAGACATTGCTGCCCCCGAGGCGGGATAGTAGGGTGGGTACTTCATCACATTGCAGATTACCGTTGACTACGAAAGCTGCTGAGGAGTCATCGACCATTACCTCACCTTCCTGCACCATGCTAGCTCGTACCTTACCGAAGTAGTCCACTCCAAGGCGAGGTTTAGTTAGAACCTCAGAGACATAAATCATGGCTTCCCGGCAGGATAATAACAGCTTACCAGTTTGGTGGGCGGTAAGGTCAACGTCAATACCGTGAGTACCAGCCAGTAGCTCCCGCCAGTCTGGTTCAAGGTTGACAGTGAAGTGGGGTAACTTCTTTTCTTTCAGCTTTCTGTTGTTGTAAATGTAGAAATATTGATCCTCTGGAATATTGAAGAATGTGTGGGTGAGCCTGTGTAGTTGATCTTTACACGACCTCACCTTAACCCCCTCCAGTTGCTTTTTAAGGTGCTCCACTGCGTACCCCTTACCGCAGGTAGCAGGACCATTGAATAACACTGCTCTAGCGTTGTTTAACTGCATTATATCCCTCCGTATCGGTGGCATTGGTAAACAAGTGATTAGGGCGAAGGCTTATGTATTCGACAAGAAAATCTAGCAACACTACTTCATAATTATACTTATCATCGTATCTATTTACTACATACAAGGAATCAGGGTTGAGTCTATTCACCAATTCGACTGCTCGTATTGGGCAGCACATGTCACAAATATCTAACAGTATTGATATGAGGGCACGCCTCTGCTCTATGTGGCCAAAACCTTTGCAATAAAATCTACGGTAAACAGACTTTACCCGCTGTAGACCATTGTTCGATTTACAAGCCCTTATAAATAAAATTTGTTCTTTAGTTAAGTTAGGCATGCTAGTTTCTCTTCTTTGACAAAATATTTAAAATGGTGTCAAGCTCCACTTCGTCGAAGTCTAGTAATCTGCGAGTACCCCCAAAGTAATCACGGATTTTCCTTCGCTTCTCCTTCAATTCATTCATATTTTCAATATCTTCCAAACTTGCATAGAACTCATATCCAGCGTTAATTCCGTACCCTGAATTTATTGCAGATTGTGTAGCATCTGTAACTGGATCGTAATTGTCCACCCACATAGGGAATCCAACACGCTGCAATGCGACGTACTTAATCTTACGTTTAATTACAATAAATTCGACAGGTTTGCTTCGATTTGGACATCGTACAGCATTATTACCTGTAGGGACGCCGTAAACTATTTCCCCTTCGTACTCTTTTGTAATTTCGATTCGCTTCATACTAAGCCCCTTTGAATATTAAGCTGATGTTTTTAATCTTAACCCATTGCATTAGCAGCAAGCTACTACTTTACACGATTCTCTTTTGTACGTTCCCCGGCAGTTTTGAAATCAATTTTTATACTGCTCTTTATGCTCGGATTGAAGTACACCCCGCAGTGACCACACTCTTTGTCAACGCACTCTATGTACTGAATGTCGGCCAGAACAACACGGAAACCTCGATCTAACCAAGAATTATAAGGCGTTGGCTCGATGACCTCCCCATCTAATATAGCTTGGCCCTGAGGATCCCAAGTGACAGATGAAACGAAAGTATTTTTAAAGGTGTAGCTTGTGCCGTTGGTGTAATGCAGAATTGTTTTCATGTGTGTTCCCCTGTAGTGGACTGTGTAGGGGGAATATTAGAGGGATATTTAGGGGATGTCAAGAGAAAGGTGAGAAGTTTTGGGCGATATTTCACGCCCTCCACTTCCCATTTTTGAATGTGATGATAGCTCGCTTACCTGTGGAGTATGTAACTATATCACTGTGTGACCAGCTAGAGGGGCCGATGTTGTACCCCATGTGCAGCTTGGCTTTAACACCAGCTGTGTAGACGCCCCCGATAATAGAGGCAGTGTGTGTATGACCTGTGTTTATACGGGTGTTTAAGGCAGTGAAGCCTTTAGGGCTACCCCTACTCCCATTAGCACCATTGTGACCATGCTGCCCACATTCTATGCCATTATTTCCGTCTTCGTCTTGGCAAATGACAAAGCTTTCATCCGTCTTGAGAAACTGTACATCCAACGTAGGTTGCAGCTCCTTACAAGCCCACTCAAACAAGCTGAAATTGTCTTCGTTGTTTAGTATCGACTCCAACACCCTAGCTTGGCACTTATGGTAGTAGAGAGCATTCCAAACATTATCTTCTTTAGGGTTGGCTTCTCGTAACCAGCGCATAAATGCTAGGTCATGGTTGCTCTCAACTACAACTGTCCTACACCAATCCCTGTGCATATCAAGAAACTGCTGTACACTGCTCTTAATATTATCTTCTACTAAGTCCTTACCATTGTGGTTAACTTGCAGTTTATACCTGAAATAAGCATCTTTTATATTGTGGTGGTTTCTAGTAGAGAAGTCCAAGGTGTCGTGGGCAAACTGGTACTTCGGTTTAAGTTCGTCCAACATACCGCCAACGCTAAAAGTAGCATCATATACAACATCATCCTTCTGTTCTGCATGAAGATCCCCGTAGTTTATGGCTTCTGTTCTTGCCCCCCTGATTACTGCCTCTGGAGTTACAAAGGTGGTTAGGTCTTGGAAACACCCTGTATCACTTTCAGCAATCAGTTGACGTACAAACCAATCTCCCTCCTCATCTACCTCAGCCACCACGGCACCGAATACATGGTGAAACTCTGCAACCTGCCCTGCTTTCTGTTGTTTGTAATTGGCCTGGGTAATTGCCCCTGTCGTGTACATAATCCTACATTCAGCAGGAGGGATAGTAGCTACTGACTGCAATCTAACTTTAACGTGGGGGACAATACCACTGCACTCTTTAACGTAACTTAGTAAACCACTAAGTGGGTCAACAGCCGTAGGCAGGATATTCAGCTCACCACACCATACCAACCCATCGAATATCGTAGCAGAGAAGTCTTTAATGTATGGCACTATCGCAGGGTCATACCAAGCATCTTCTCTCGGGCCATTCTGAAATCCACTCTTATTGTAAGTGAAAGTACCTACTATCAACTCAGCATTAAACTCTTTACAGTAGTTAAGTAATGCCTTTAGGAAGTTAGCATGAACGAAAGTGTTATTTTGAGCTGCTGTGAATACAAATCTCTTGCCTTTTAATTTAACTCTCCGCTCTTGTGGGCTTAGTGTTGTGCCCCCTGCTAATGGCTTATTGCCATCCCCCTTTGTTTGCTCTGGAGCTTCCTTGGTATTCTTCCAGTAACGAAAGGTTGACTCCGCTACACCTGCATCCCGGCAAGCAGCTCGTTGTGAGAGTCCTTGAGATATTAGATTTTTAATTAAACAGAATTTATCATTAAAGAGCATGCCACCTCCTAGTTTTGTGTTTTTAACGGACGAAGTATACAACGATGTTAATATACCCCGATATACGTTAGTATATTTTGGTATAAGTTATGCTAGTGTTGTTCTGGTGCTGTGCTCCATCGCCCATAAAACCAGTTTATTACACAGCCCACACATGGAGGACCGAAACTCATCACTATGTCGAGTGTTGTCATATAACTTTATCCTTAAAAAGAGCCTCCAACACGTTCAAGGTGTTATCCAGCTCAGCCTCAGTTAGTCCAACTAACGTTGGAGAATCTCTTAAACAGTTTTGAATCCTACTCGTATGAAAGTAATAATACTTAGTCAGATGGCACCAAAAACCGGAGTGTCACTTACGAGGCGCCATTTACCTTCCCCATATTTTGGGTTGTAAGCTGCTACTAATTTAGTCAACCAGTAATCCCCCACCTCAGTTAAGATGTACAGCTTGTTGTAAGCGGCATCTGTATTGAGCCAGTGTTCAAATTCTTTGGCCGCTACACTATCTGCCTCCTCTGGAACCCCCACGAATTGTATAAACACTCGTCCGTTACCTAATAAATTCAGTGTGGGGTTGAATCCGTAATTTCTTGCCTCTACACTGCTCTCTAAATACCTGAGCATCGAACGGGATGGGGCTTCTACTACAACCAGCACATTCAAGGGGAGTTTGGAATTGAGATCATCGTCAAGTTCTTCGTAGATGTCATCTACATCATGACCCAACCCGTAGAACTTCTGAAATGTAGCCGAGATACCCTGTTGTACGGTGATTGCATCCTTAATTCTATGGGGGAGTGCAACAGGGTACCGCACACTCCACTCACTATCTGAGGGATTCCTGCTGAAAATGACAACACAACGTTCTGCCGGGGAGTCACCATAAACACAGAAGCCTTTTATTGTGGTTCCATCGTTACTTACTGATACTCTCATAAATTAAGTCCTCGTCTGTTGTGATGTTATATTCATTTAGGGTTATGCGGCTGAAGGTCTTCTAGCTCCGCTTCAAGATCGACTAGTTCAGCTCGTGCATCGTCAGCATCTCTTCGCAGCATGTCCTTGCATGCAAGCTGAAATTCAATCTCTTCAATGCGTCTGCATATTTTTATTACGCGGTTTGTTTTATCCAATTCAAAATCCTCCGTAGTTAGTTAATCGCTCAACATAACAAGGCGTTGTGCTCGTCTGTTATGTTGTTATATTCATTTAGGTTTATACGGCTTTGGCTCTTTTTGCCACGCAGTAACCTCAGTAGTTTTTCTTGAGCCGCATGACAACAATACCCACATGAAGCAGCCTTCTGGATACTCTGTATAACATGCTTGCCTAACGACTCCGTCAACCGTCACCAAATATTTACCACCAGCCTTTTTCGGTAATTTTGTTCCCCACATATTGAAACCCCCATCAATAAATATAACCAGTCGCAGCAAGCGGACGGAATTAGAGTCGCGCATTGCCTTGGCTTGAGTGTGCCGTCGTTGTACTCGGCGTTCTGTTGATAATTGATTTATTAAATGAGCTTGCAGTTTTCCCATGCTCAATAACTCTATCGTAGTAAACCCGCAGGTAATCACCATAGTGTATTACTGCAACGTCCAAATCACCGCTGTAGTAAGCCTTACCTCCGGCTGGCGTTATTTCAATAAATTCAAAATTTTCAACATCCTTCGTAGTAAGCTCGCTCAACATAACAAGTCGTACGTGCACCACCTCCGGCCGGACAGTCAGCCCAACGCAGTTTTGTTCTAGCGTTTCGTTTACTTCTTGCATTTTATTCTCCAATTAGTCTGGGCTGCCTGCCGCACGACTCGGTGTTATGCTGGTTCTAGCCATCCAGCATGGTACATAACTTCATTTTTATTTTTGAATTGCAGTGTAACATCGCCCATTCTGCATATTTTAATTGCCGTTGTAGTTCTTCCGAAATATTTATCTTTATAGGTGATTTTGTATTTTTTGCCTATTGCAATCTCGTCTGTGCTCATAAATTAAGTCCTCGTCTGTTATGTATTGGTTAGTTTGCTGCTCACAGTCACTTTTTTTTTACCTTGTCTTTTAGATCATGCAGCAAGTCGCTGAGACACCACCACTAAATTGGAGTCCAGCAGCAGCTTGGCAGCCAATAATTTTTGTCATTCTTTTCAAACGCATCTGATCCCATAAAAACTAGCTCGACTTCATTGCCTGAAATTCTGCTGCACAGCTCCATAAAAACAGGGTCGTTCCTATGGCCTTCCTCTTTGCCGAAAAATTCTTCCATTTTTTGTAGTAAGTTATCTACCATTCTCGCTTTCATCACATACCACCTCACTCAAAAATCAAGGTCTAGAGAATATGCGCCTGCGCGAACGACTTTTTCAACGTAAATCAGCAACTCACCATCATCATCCTCCAGCTCGCTCATCTTTGCATAGCCTTCGGCCTCATAAATTCCCGGTACGGACGGCCTATCTGCGCCACATCGTGGCCAACTATAATCTGGAAAATAAGACAGCTCGGTTTTTAGATACCGAGCCACAGTAGATGAACCCTCCGGCTCTTCAATGCTCAGTATAGCCCCACCATCAATAGTCAGACACTTCACAAAAACCATTTTGAACGGGTATTTTGTCATAATGTTTATTCCTCAAATTTAAACGAATAGTTTTTGGCTGGCTCTATAGTCACGTCGTGATAGTTAATCCAGCCGTGGGGGCTCTTGGCTAAGTGCCCTGATACGCGATATACTCCTGGTTTACGTCGATACAAATCCATACCGCCATGCGCAAGCCACTGCGACACGGGAAGCTTGGATATGTCATCACGAACCACACTAGAGCCGTCTGGCTCGATAACCTGCAAAATGGCATCGTCGGTAATGCCACGCACATAAATTACTGTAAATGGGTATTTAGTCACTTTTGTTCTCCTGCGTGTCTATTCTGCGGATTATGACCTCCGTGTCATCGACCACGTACTTTATCGCCTCGTATTCCTCGGCACCGCGCTCATCTAGCATCACCGACCCAACAGCGGCAGCGGCGATTAAAATCTCTCTCCTAAATTCGTCAGTGCTTAATCCGGCGTCAGATGCGATTTTTTCCCAATTTATTTCGGCCATTATAGTGACCTCTTTTTATTTAAACAGAAAACGGATGTGTTGTATAAGCCGACTCAATCCTATCTATATGCGCACACACAGTAATGATGCAGCGGAGAAAGCCCTCCGCTTCTATTTCACCCGCTGTAAGGCCGTTCTTTTTCATGTCATCATATAAATCCTGGCCTTCGTCACGCATTCCTCGAATTGTATCCACAAGCCAATTGAATTTTTCTTCGGATTCCTGTACACGAATTGATTTTTGCTGCTCATCAGGATTGTTTATGATGTTGTTCAACTCCACGACTACGTTTTGTAATTCTGCTCTAATTTCATTTATTCCCATCTCATTGCCCTCTTGTTTGTTGCAGCTATGTGTCTCATTTAGGTCGTGGTAAGCATCTAGTGCAAGCCACATGCCCTGCAACACATCATAAGGGACTCCAGTACACTCATTCTGACTGGCGACCAAAGTTAAGGCGTCATCCATTTGTCTGGTATTTTTGTAAGCTTCAAGCATCAAGTAAGCCGCACTTTCAGTATTGGTTCTTTCCATCTCAGTTCTCCTCTTGTTTATTCAAGTCTACCACAGGTCATTCCTGTGTTCATTTTGTCTGCCATCAGGCATAGCTCTGCATAAGCATCGTGCTCGGCTTGAGCCTTGGCTATTTCCGCTTGATCTCCGCTTTTTCTTGCATCGCCAAGATTTTTAGCTAACTGCATCAGTTTGGAAAAGCTGGCAACTGTAGTAATGCTCATTTGTGCTCCCCTGTGTATCCGCTTATTTTCTCAGCATCCTGCCTATTTAACCCATACCCAATATAAGCCATCGGGTCTACATTTAAATCAGTGATAAACTGCGGCATATTATCAGGTAAGTTTTCGCAATTCCAAAACCACCATTGATCCCCCATAAGTTGCGGCGTTGAGTGCTGGTATTTAATCCCCAGCTCTTCCATCACAGTTTGCGGGTGCCTCTTTTCCTTGCATTTTACTACTGCTGTAATCATGTCAAATCGTAAGTGTTTCATGAATTATTCCCCCATAGTTTTATTCAAACAGAACACGGATACTTAGCTGTTACATTCACTCGCTTACCATTTGAAATCTACTTCAAATTCGTGATTGCACTCTGGGCACTCAACTTCATAGTCTTTTGATCGTACCGTGTCGTGCTCCGTCGCCTTAATCCCGCTGCTGCGACAAAAGAAGTCTTCATCCTCTTGCAGTAAATCAAAGTAGTGGTCGCACTTCGGACAAGTGCAATCTAAACTAATTGACCACCGCGCTATATGCTCTGCCATTTTGTCATACCTCCGTAGTTAAAAGTAAATGTAGCGTTGTTTATTCAACTAGCATTTGCAAGTGTCCATAGAGCTGCCGCTGCCACAATTGGAACTTGCCCGTTTCCAGTGGCTTTGTATCGCTCCACCCTTGCGGCCACCCCATCATCCACTCGTGAACAATCGGGCTCGGCCTCCCAAATACTTCCACAAAGTTTCTGCATGCTGGCCATTTTTGCATTGACTGTGCGCAGTAGTTTGCTTTTGTCGTTGGCGTATGCAAGAAGCCAAAATCTTTCCCTTTCGTGGTCAGCACCCAAGTCTTTCGCGCTAAGGGAAAGCATTTCGGTTTTGTAACCCATCGAGGCGCAATCACTTGCCGCTTGCTCAATTGCTCCTGCTGTAACATTTTCTGCAAATACATAATCCGGCTCCACCTCGGTCACTATCCTTTTCATTTCAGGCCATAAATTAACGGCATTATTTTTTCCTCTTGCGGCTGTACTGAAAGCTTGGCAAGGAAACCCTCCACTAACAACATCAATTCTGCCGCGCCACGGTCTGCCGTCAAAGGTACAAACGTCATCCCAAATCGGGAAAACACTGCTAAGCTTTCGCTCATTTTGTCGCTGTGTGAGAACGCATCTGCAATGCCAGTCCAATTCAACAGCGCAGACTGTTTTAAATCCAATTGCTTCTGTTCCAAGCAATCCCCCACCAGCGCCCGCGAAAAGAGCCAACTCATTCATCAAACCTCCATACCAAAATAAACATAATAAAATTACCAAACGGATGCGGCTAGAACACCGCATTATTAATTTTCGTACCGGCACCGTTTATAACGGCGTCATATTCATTAAATCTTGAGCTTTCTAACTGCTATTCAACGCCCCATTGCACCGCCATTGCATCCGCTATGCCTTGGTACGCCGTGGATCGTATGCTGCTAAAATGGCGCGGCTGTACATGGGCATTAAGTAATCACAACATCAATATCATTTGGTATTTTAAATGTCTCACCACATCCATCACACTCTGTGTCACTTCCTCGCGGGTCTGATAAAAACCCAGAGTTCTCGTGTCCGCAATGCGGACATTCAATTTTTGCTAAGTAAGCGCTAAGTTCAAATTCTTTAGCCTCTAACATATTATTTTTACTCCGTAGTTAAAAGTAGATGTAACGTTGCTTATTTAAACCGAAAACGGATAGTCAATACCCCATTGCGCCGCCATTGCATCCGCTATGCCTTGATAAGTTGTTGATCGTATTTTCCAGCGGTCTTTGCTGGGGGGTAGTTTGTTTTGCCCGCCAGCGGTTTGATTCCCTCTGCGAGTTTTTGAATCGCCCGGTAACATATTTGTTGGCGTCAGCGGTGGCAAATTCTTTAACCATAGGCACGTTTTCTTACTCGCATCCTCCCCGAACCACCACGGCTGGATAATTTGATCTGGCTTACGGATTCGACTGCTGATAACACTGACAGGGTTTTCGATTGCAATGCGATTGATTGGCGCATCCATCAACCTCCGAACAAATTCTAGCGCGTCATCGGTCAGCTGTGGGTCTCGCAATCCGCGAGTCGTCCAGTGCATACCTGAGACGGCAAGATAAGTACAGGGCGGGTGTGCAATCATCAAATCCCAGCCATCGCCAATAATGTCAAAAACATCCCCTTGGTAGTGCGGGCCGGGGGAATCACTTGGGAGTAAATCGCAGCTTACTGCATTATGACCCAATTTATTGAATGCGTCCCTCACTCGCCCCGAATACTCACATGCTACAAGAACTTTCATTTAACACCCTCACTTTTATTCAAACAGAAAATGGATATTCGGTTGTTATGGTACCCGTGTGTTCCATAGCTTTATGCAGTGGTCCAGCGCTCTCTTTCGTGTAATCACGCACATTTTCACACAAAGTTGCGCAAGCCTCTCTCTCTTTTAAAGTCGCCTCCATTGCGGCTTGCTTTAATGCTTGTAATAAGCTTATGCTGTTTGGCATTCCAACATCAGCCATGAGCTGCTTATATCTCTCATCTGTTAACATTTAAAATCCTCGCAAGTAAGTCTGTAAATAACAAATCAATCAAACAGAAAATGGATAATCAATTGAATCGCCATGATTCGCTAAACATCCGATCTTTGTTGCTCTTCCAAAATGGATTCATCATAGGCTGGCATGTATCAGCAGTAAATGCCTGAATCAACACCATCTTTTCTGCTTTGTTGACTCGCTCAACTCTGTATAGCAGCCCCCCGGCAGCCGCGAAGCCTGCGTATGCCGGATTTGTAAAAATATCACCTTTTTTAATTTCTGAAATTGGAATCATTTGTGCCTCCTCGTCTGCTCAAACAGAAAACGGATATTCAATTGCTGGATGATGCTTGTAATTGGTTGCTGTAAAATCATCGGTAGTCACCCAAGTCTCAATATCTCGCAGCGTTCTGATGCTCGGGTTATTTCGCAGCGCAAATGTCGGCGCCTCAAACGGCTCCCGCGTCAGCTCTATATCTCTCATCAATGGTAGCTGATCCTCGTAGATATGCGCGTTCACAATCTTGTGGTAAACAGTCCCAGCCTTGTGCCCGGTTATTTGCGCTATAAGCTGTAAAAACACATAACACTGAATCATGTTGAAATTGAGCCCCAATGGCACATCGCACGACCGCTGATAGCTGGTCAAGTGCAGTGTATCACCCAGCAGTGAAAAGGTATGCGTGTGCATACAAGGCCGCAGGCAGCCAAGCTCAAATTCACCCGGATTGTAAAAGGTGATGATCTCGCCACGGTCGTCTATGCCGTTTTTCAGGTTATCCACGACCTTTTGCAGCTGGTCGAGTGTTGTGCCATCTGGCTTGCGCCATTGTCGTGCCTGCACCCCGTAAACGCGCCCCATATCGTCAGGGCCTTTGCGGCTGGGGTTGGCCAGCCAAGCGGCATTCTCGTTGGCATTGGCATCCCAGGTTTTAGTGCCAAGCCTCCGAAAATCAGCCGCACTGCTGTAGCCCTTCAGGTACCCCAATAATTCGGCAATGGCGGGCTTCCAGTAGCTTTTGCGGGTGGTGACTATTGGGAAGTAGTTGTACTCTAAATCCGCATTGATAACCGTCAGGCAGCGCTTGCCGGTGCGTTCATTTTCTACCCATTGGCCTTCATCGATGATGCGGCGGGCTAGGGATAGGTATGGCTTCATTGCGGAGTCTCAACATTAATTTTTATGTCAAAAGTCGACGCAAGGCGCACTAAAAACCCCAGCTGAAAAAACTCGTGTCGTATGTCATTGACATCGAGTGATGCTTCGTACACCTCCTTTCTCATCAAATCGACATCATGCCCATCCTCCATTTCTAGCAGCTTAATTTTCTCTGCAATTACTGCTGCAACTACAAGGCGGGTTGGCGCGGGACCGCGAGGAAGAGCCCTTTCTGCCATCCTGCAGATTGCTGCGCATAAGATCATCTTTAGCTTAACTGATGATGAGTCAAGTTCTCTGCTTAGTTCGTTTTTTCTGTCCATAAATTCGCGTATTAATTGTGCGTCACTCATTCAAATGCCCTCAATAGTAATAATTTTATCGCCCAAGCGCCCTAGCTGCCTGATCTGCCAGCACCCTGGCTTCTAACATCCTGCTGTATACCGCAGTTAAAAATGCCGCCAGACAGGAAAACGAGACAAGAGGCGGCAAATTCATTTCGACAGAGATCATGTTTAGCGCCCTCCTAGTTTCGGTATCAAGTTCTTCAACCCACATATAAAATCCTCTTCACGTCAATAATTTAAGCGGCAGTTATGCCGTACTTGGCGTCAATGTCGGCCTGGGGGTGTCTGGCCTTGCCGATATTTGCGTATCGCTCTACGACACTCTCAACATCTGCGCTTGGGCCAATGGAAAACTCAACCCCATTAAATTTGAAGCAAACATAAGAGAATCCCAACCTCGCAGCAGCATCTTTGGCTTGAGAAACCGCATCTCTAATGTTTGTGCCTGCCATAAATTCAACGCTAATGATTGCTCTCATATTTAATCCTCGTCATCCGATGAAAACTTTATCGGTTCTACAGACCACCAACAATCACCAAGGTCAATATCTGTGATTTCAGATAAAACCCAAATGCAGTCTCCGCTAGACGGCACATAAGCCAATACAAAATCTTCAAAATTGACTGTGGCCAAATACTTTCCGGCCTTCTTCGGGCTGTTCTTTGTGAACTCAATGTTCAGCATATTATTTCGCCTCGCTTGATTGTAGCGGGTCTTTCATGCGCTTGATCCGGGCAAGGCTCTGATTGGCAGCCTCCAGCTTTCGGCGCAAGACCCAGACTTCGTCCAACGCTTCAGCTGTAAGGTATTTTATTGCTTCTTCAAACGAATCGCAATACATGCCAAGCCGAGACTCTTTCGCAACAAGCTGGCCGCTTTGCAATCGAACGAAATTGTCTGTCTCGTGGATAATCTCAACAATTTTCACTTGTTTTTGGCGGTGACTCGCAAAATATTTAGTAGCCATATTAACTCCCCCGTTCTCGGTTTGTTGTAGGTAGCTGGAACAACTCAGTAGTCAGTTCCATTGCTTTAGTTCGTTTATTTTAGCTGGGGTGGGAGATCAAGGACAATAGTTTTTCACTATACGATACCCCAATGTTGATAGCTTCTAAACTATCGTACATTGGGAGGGGGTCAGCTCTCTACTTTCGTCCATGTTTCAAAGAACATGAAGAACTGATTATGACTGTCTTTGTATTGAAGACTTTTAGAAGTGAGATCCCACAGATAGTATTTCCAAGCGGCCACTGGGAAGTATGTGTCTGGGTTATCTATGTCAGCGACTATGCGGGTAATGTGTAGCTTCTGAGCTACTGGCAGGAACAATTCGTATATCTCAGCACCCCCTACAATCAAGATGGGCTTGTTTGAGTTGAGGCGGGCTTTCCTTAAATCTCTCTTCCAGTCGTGCCAGACTTCCACCCCTTCAGCACTCCAGGATTCATCCCTTGTAACGATGCAGTTAGCCCTTCCTTCTAACTTTTTGCCGATAGACTCATACGTTTTCCTACCCATCACTACGGTGTGACCTGCTGTAAGTCCACGAAAGAACTTCATATCGGCAGGTAGGTGCCAAGGTAGCTTACCCTCCTTACCTATAGCTCCATTCATGTCCATTGCCACAACAATCTCAACAGGGGCTAATGGCAAGTACAGAGATTTTATCCAATCTACAATGTCAATTAGTATCGATTTCATAAGATCCTCTATTTAAAGAGGGGGCAAAAACCCCCGTAGTTTAACCCGGCATTTGAGCTACTGCCGAGAGAATAATTTCCATGTCATCTGTAGACCAACTGCATCATATTGCTCGCGGTCTCTATTGTAGGCGCAACTATGATGGATGTACGTTGTGTTAACCTCTACCCGGCGACTCTCAGTTTGCATAAGGTTCAGCCTAAACCCACCATTGCTGGTTAGTCTGTCACTGTACTGCCCCTTGTAGCATTGAGGACTTAACTTATTAGTGTAGTCCATGCCAATATACACTTCGGCATAGTTCAGATAGGTTAGGTCTTTAAACCCGTCTGCCTTGGCACTGGGGGTTAACAGTAATGCCAGTACCAAGGAAGTCACCGCCAAACCAATAAACGCCCCAGTGAACAACACGATGCCCCACAGAATGCCACGGTTCTTCTTGAAATACTCTATAGCCTCTTTAATTGAACCTTTGAATTGCCACGCCAGAGTACCCCCTAAAAGGGCAACAATCATTAATAATGCGAATGTTAAATCAAACATGTTTACTCTCCTCTTTAGTTAATAAATCTTTTATTTGCTTTTTCCGTAACGCTACGTTTTTGTCCGGGGCAACCCCCCGTCCCACTAACCACTCTTTATCTCCACCTTTAACCTTGCATATTGCAATAACCTTCTTTGCAATAGCGGCTTCCTCAAAGTCCATACTATGTCTATCTGCATGACTCTTAATCTTGTGGCAGGGTTTACACACTAAAGCCCAATTCTCTGGTGGGTTAGCTGCACAGTGCCACAGAAAGTCTTCTGCTGTTTCAAAGTCGTAGCAACCCTCGCTTTCCTCTTTGTGGTCCACTTCAAGCTTACTACCTGCAAACCAATTACTACAAAGATAACACTGCCCCACGTTCTTAGTAGATGTGTGAAAGAGTTTAAGTTTCTTCTCTTCTTGAGTCACTGGGCGCAATTGAGAGTTCTTCCAGATAATTCTCAATGGGTTATCACTCCAAGTGCTCCGTAGCTGCGACCTAAGCCATGTGAAATATTTAGCTTGACTGGGTGTACCGTCCTTCAAACACCAAGACGGGACATTCCTGGCTAAAGGGTGTTCCCAAGGCTTAAACACATCTTTCTTATCCGATATTTTCATAATAAGCCCTTATAGGTCATCTTCAATCCACCCCTTATTGAAGCTATCTTCGCCCTCATCCCCAGAAACAAACAAGTCAACCCTGTGGAGCATTCTTCCTGCCCTCTCGACTACTTCTGATGCAATTTTCAGTTTCTCTAGGGTTTCTGGTGAGCATGTTTTTTGGTAGTCTTTGATTTTTTCTTCTATTGTAACTGCCGCGTCGTCCATGCTGCATTGAATGTAATTAAAATATCCTCCACTCATAAGTCTTCTCCTCCGGTTAGTTTTAAACACATCTTTCTTATCCGATATTTTAATTAAACAGCTTCCACAACCAATGAGGTTCAGCTACTGTCGGCTTTAAGCCGGGTAGGTTCTTGCAGTCCTCACCTCCTCTGTTGTTTTCATTCGCCACCTCAGAGGAGGTAAAAGGGCATAGTAGGCTAAACTGCCACTTATAAAAAGCTACCCTAGGGTCTGGGTCAGAGCTTGTACCACACCGCCACACTCCCATAGCTGTATCATAACGTAACCGGGGCTTCATACATCCCCCTCGGTAGTTTGTTGTAACGGAGTTGTGGGGGTAGGCCATTCTAGCATATTAAAGATACTGGTGCGAAATTCCCTAATAAGCTGATCTTCTTCACCTTGGGAGTCAACTTGCATGAGGTTATGCAAAACCCCCTTTAACCAATCTGCCACACTATCGGTCATTACCAGGGTTTGCCTCCCCACTATACTATATTTAGTTTTCACTTTGAAGCCCCCATGTTAAAATAGTGCGATCTGACTTTTTACCCGGCTTGTTTGGGCACAAAATAGTAAACAATGCCCTCTTGTCCCAGTCAACTACTACCAAACTCCCACCCCCCCCCC
>JACCDR010267425.1_pt1 | contig 33453 bp, 30 predicted proteins | sample 7446431 | NCBI WGS metagenome assembly JACCDR01 (sample SAMN15323443, study PRJNA562643) | freshwater metagenome | isolation source: river surface water | place: USA:Blue River Watershed | collected 2017-08-17
AGCCCCAATTTTGGTGCGCCACCGTTTAATAACGTGATGGCTAAAGCCAGTCTGTCTGCCTATGGATTTGATTTTTCTATTACCGGGATCCCTCGGGTGGGGGATACCTTTACGGTGAGATTCAATGAAGGCGGTTTTCGCGATAACCGTAACGGCTTGCTGATGGCCAACCTTCAGAATACCGATTTAGTCAGAAAAACTGCAGTGGCGACTGCGCTGGCCGATAATACATCTAGTTTGAATGAAGCCTATGCCTCCATGGTTGGTTTTGTCGGAGATAAAACCAGTCAAGGTCGGATTGCCGCAGCCTCGGCGCAGTCGTTATTGGCGCAAACCGAATCGTGGTATGAATCGACTTCGGGTGTGAATTTAGACGAGGAAGCGGCGAATTTAATTCGATTTCAGCAGTCTTATGCGGCGGCGGCCAAGATTATTTCCGCATCGCAAACCATTTTTGATACGCTTTTACAAGCTGCGAGGTAGTTGTTATGCGCATTTCGTTTAATCAAAAGTACCAAATCAATTTGGCCGCGATCAACAAAGCGCAGGAAAGACTTCAGCTGGCCACTACGCGCATGGATAACCAAAGCAAGATTTTAAGTCCAGCCGATGATCCATCCGGTTCGGCGCGGGTGGTGACGCTGGATCAGCAAATCAATCAAACCGAGCAATATCAAAATAACTCCATCACCTTAAAAAACAATTTAGGTATTGCAGAGACCGTCTTAACCAGTATTCGAACCTCGATGGATCAAGCGCGTACCTTGACCGTGAGTTTGGGAAATGGCGCTTTCTCACAATTGGATAGAACCGCGGTCTCGAATCAGCTGGGCAATATTCGCTCACAACTGTTTGATCTGATGAACCAGCAAGATTCCAGTGGCGCCTTTTTGTTTTCGGGCTTCCAATCGCAAAAACAACCGTTCAGTTTAGACACCTCCACGGGACGGTACGTCTATAACGGTGATGATGGCCAAAAGAGTATTCAGGTATCACCATCAGTGGCTATTGCCAGTAATGATAGTGGTAAAACGGTATTTGAAGATGTCGATACTCGTTATCAGACAACCGCATTTACTCCGAGCGGTGGCGTCACCAGCGCCAAAGCCCGGATGCAAAATCAGTCGGTGTTCGACAATTTTTTCCGCAGTAATTACGACAGCACGACGCCGGCCAACAACAACTATACCGTTGAATTAACAGGGGCAACTAGCTACGAAATTCGCCGCAATGGCGCCGCGTTAGTGCCCCCCGTCACCGGCACCTATACCTCGGGGCAACCGATTAACTTCCAAGGTTTATCGATTACTCTCGAAGGTACGTCACCAGGTCAGGCCGCATTTAGTCTACAGCCACCGGCAAAGTCTAATATCTTAAATACATTAACCGATTTGATAAATACCGTGGAATCAGGTGCGACTGGCGAGGCGTTAGCAACGCGAGTGGCGGATGTACTGAATCAAATTGACGGCGCATCGCTACGGGTAGATGCGACTATTTCTGCCATTGGTGGCCGACAAAATGTGCTTGATAATGTGTTTGGCGGTAATGAAGATCTGCAAATAACCACCAAAAGTTACAAAGCAGAAATTGCAGAGTTGGATTATGCCGAAGCGATCACCGAAGTGACGAAACAGGAAACTGCGTTGCAGGCGGTGCAAGCCACCTTTAATCGTGTGACAGGCACAACACTGTTTGATTATATTCGCTAGTGGACGCGATACGCTGTTGCGAACCCAGCTTGGGTCTGGCATGCGTTCGTGCTAAGCAGCGTTCATGTAACTTTGCTGATTTTGCACTATGGTGCTAACACAGATTTGATTGATTTCTAATATTCGAATCTGACAGATCAAGTTAAGACTTACTCAGCCAAGCACTTACTCAACTGTGGTTATCTGTTGCGTCATGGTCGGCGCGCGTTTAATTTGATCTCAAAGCATTGGCTGTCTTCCGACGTGGATAGCGCCTGCTGTGCGCCTTTAATACGGCTGTAATGTTCACGTGCATTTGAGCTCCATCCCCTCCCATTAAAAATTGAAGTTTTCTGTAAATGTTTTCCCCCCGCTGACGAGTGCTTTCTCAGTGCCATGATGACGCTCATTTGCGGATGTCAGGTCGCTTTGCACGCATTTGCGTGAGAGTGTGGTGCATGGCTGCAAGCTAACGGCTTGGTGAAAAAAGATCCATAAAGCGCTCAAGTTTTATCCATGCTTTCCGATAAATAAGTATCAGCGCTAAAAACAATAAAAGCTGAATAAAAAAATAGAAAGCTCAGGAGAAACAACATGACTTTATTCGTAAATACTAACGTTTCGGCGTTAAATGCACAGCGTCAGCTGATCAATTCAGGCCGAGCCCTTGATACCGCGTTTCAACGTTTATCATCAGGCTTTCGCATCAACAGTGCTGCGGATGATGCTGCAGGTTTACAAATCAGTAGCCGCCTTTCATCACAGATCAATGGTTTAAATCAAGCTATTAGCAATGCCAACGACGGTATTTCGTTAGCACAAGTGGCGGAAGGGGCGATGGATGAAATTACCACCGCTTTACAACGTATCCGCACCTTGGCTGTGCAATCACAAAACGGCATCAACAATACGTCTGACCGTTCGGCTCTGCAAAAAGAAGTAACGGCACTCATTGCTGAGATCAGCCGTATCGCCACAACGACCCAGTTTGGTGGTACTACCTTGTTAAACGGCGGATACTCCTCACGCTTTTTAGTCGGTGCGAATGCGGGGCAAGTCATCAGCGTGAATATGTCGAGTAATAATTTAGGTGGGTTTGGCTTTGGTGCCAGTGCCCTTAGCATTTCTACATTATCTATCGCCACTGTTGCGGGGGCATCAAGCGCTTTGTCGGCCCTGGATAACGCGATCAAGGCGATTGACAGTAAACGGGCAGACTTAGGTGCCATCCAAAACCGTTTTCAATCCACCATACGTAACCTGAGCAATATTGTGGAAAACGTATCAGCCGCTCGCAGCCGGATCCGTGACACTGATTTTGCGCGTGAAACGGCGGAGCTGACGCGGTCACAGATTTTACAGCAAGCCAGTACCACTATTTTATCGCAGGCCAATCAGCGGCCACAGGCAGCGTTGTCCTTGTTACAAGGTTAATTGAATTGAGTGAATATTGAACACGCTTAGTTCAATATTTAATCTAAAGATCCTGAGCTTATGCTCATTGGCCACAGTTTTTGCTGTGGCCTTTTTTATTATTAAAAATTCTGGTTGTATAAAAATAAAGCACTTGAGCAACAATAGCTAAAGTTTAGGAAAATGATGTCGATATAGTATTTGAGCACGCAATCATAGCGTTAGCTGAATTTGAATACGAACGCTCAGGAGATCACATCATGGCTTTAATGGTAAACACAAACGTATCGGCATTAAATGCACAGCGGCAGCTTATTAATTCTGGGCGGTCACTAGATACAGCGTTTCAGCGGTTATCATCGGGCTTTAGAATTAATAGTGCCGCCGATGATGCTGCTGGTTTACAAATTAGCAGTCGTTTATCAAGTCAAATTAATGGTTTAAACCAAGCCATTAGTAATGCCAATGATGGGATTTCATTAGCGCAAGTGGCAGAAGGTGCTATGGATGAAATAACGACCGCATTACAGCGCATACGTACTTTAGCAGTTCAATCGCAAAATGGTATTAATAATACCGCCGATAGATCTGCACTACAAAAAGAAGTCACTGCGCTTATTGCTGAAATTAGCCGGATAGCAACGACGTCACAGTTTGGTGGTACTACCTTACTTAATGGCGGTTACTCAGCAAAGTTCTTGGTCGGCGCCAATGCCAATCAAAACATCAGTATCAACATGTCAACCAACTCCTTGGGAGGCGCAGGTTTTGGCGCGAGTGCACTAAGTGTATCGACCTTATCAGTTGCGACTGTGGCGGGTGCTTCCGCGGCCCTGGCTTCTTTGGATGCGGCAATTAAATCTGTCGATAGTAAGCGAGCTGATTTAGGTGCGATTCAAAACCGTTTTCAATCAACGATCCGAAACTTATCAAATATTGTTGAAAATGTATCATCGGCACGAAGCCGGATCCGTGATACAGATTTTGCCAAAGAAACCGCTGAGCTTACACGTTCACAAATATTGCAGCAGGCGAGCACAACAATATTATCGCAAGCAAACCAACGGCCACAAGCGGCTTTATCTTTGCTGCAGGGATAAAGTATTCTATTTAAAATTAAATAACTTTATGTAGTTTATAAAGGCTCCTGAGCGTAATGCTCATTGGTCACATCATGCAAATGATGTGGCCTTTTTTTATTTAAAATTCATGGATTTTATTTTATAAATTATTTATTAATTTCACTTAAGGTTGTGGTTCTGATGTCGATACATTATTTGAACAGAGCAGTTTATGAGTTCAATAAAATAGATACGACTCAGGAGAAATATCATGGCCTTAATGGTAAATACCAACGTTTCAGCATTAAATGCTCAACGTCAATTAATAAACTCTGGTAAATCATTAGATACTGCTTTCCAACGCTTATCATCAGGTTTCCGGATTAATAGTGCAGCAGATGATGCGGCTGGTTTGCAAATTAGTAGCCGGCTAAGCAGCCAAATCAATGGTTTGAACCAAGCGATTAGTAATGCCAATGATGGTATTTCACTGGCCCAGGTTGCGGAAGGCGCTATGGATGAAATTACCACTGCCTTACAACGGATCCGTACCTTAGCGGTGCAATCACAAAACGGTATTAACAACGCGGCGGACCGTTCCGCGCTGCAAAAAGAAGTGACTGCGCTTATTGCTGAAATCAGCCGGATCGCCGTGACATCACAGTTTGGTGGCACCACCTTACTGCAAGGTGGTTACTCGTCGAAGTTTTTGGTGGGTGCGAACGCTAACCAAAATATCAGTATCAACCTGTCTTCAAATTCACTCGGTGGTGTTGGCTTTGGTGCCAGTGCTTTGGGGGTATCAACCCTATCCGTGGCCACAGTAGCCGGCGCATCTGCAGCATTGGCCTCATTGGATGCCGCCATTAAATCGGTGGATAGTGAACGTGCAGACCTAGGTGCTATCCAAAACCGCTTTCAATCCACTATTCGTAACCTCAGCAACATTGTTGAGAACGTATCGGGTGCGCGTAGTCGTATCCGTGACACCGATTTTGCGCGTGAAACAGCAGAGCTGACTCGGGCGCAAATTTTACAGCAGGCAAGTACCACCATCTTGTCGCAAGCAAACCAACGGCCGCAGGCTGCTTTATCACTACTAGGAGGTTAATTCAGTCTGATGGCTCCAGGTTCTGGGCTATGGCGCTAGCGATAGTCCACAAGGTTGAAACTTACGTCGTATTTAGTTTTTAACTATGTAAAACCGGAGGTGACATCATGTCATTATTTGTAAATACCAACGTTTCGGCGTTGAATGCCCAACGGCAATTAATTAACTCTGGCACATCACTGGATAAATCCTTCCAGCGGTTATCATCAGGGTTTCGGATCAACAGTGCTGCAGATGATGCTGCCGGTTTACAAATTAGTAGCCGGTTAACCAGCCAAATCAACGGCCTAAATCAGGGGATCAGTAATGCCAATGATGGTATTTCTCTGGCGCAGGTTGCGGAAGGGGCCATGGATGAAATCACTACAGCACTGCAACGGATACGGACCTTGGCGGTGCAATCGCAAAACGGGATTAATAACAGTGCTGACCGCTCTGCGCTACAAAAAGAAGTGACTGCCTTAATTGCGGAGATCAGTCGTGTGGCAACGACAACGCAATTTGGGGGCACCACATTGTTGCAAGGTGGCTTCTCGGCGAAGTTCTTGGTGGGTGCCAACGCCAACCAAAACATCAGCGTGAATTTATCCAGCAACTCTTTGGGTGGCAGCGGATTTGGTGCTAGTGCGTTAAGTGTCAGTACGGTGAATATTTCCACCGTCGCAGGGGCATCGTCAGCATTAACCGCCATTGATAATGCAATTAAATCAATTGACGGTGAACGTGCCGATTTGGGTGCGATTCAAAACCGCTTCCAATCAACGATTCGTAACTTGTCCAACATTGTGGAAAACGTGTCAGGCGCTCGTAGCCGGATCCGTGACACCGATTTTGCCCGTGAAACCGCAGAATTAACCCGGTCACAGATCCTGCAGCAGGCAAGTACCACCATCCTGTCACAGGCAAACCAAAGGCCTCAGGCCGCACTGTCACTGCTTGGTTAACCCCAAGCGGCTGACAGGCCTGGCTCCTCCCACTTGTCTGTCATATCCGCACATACCCCGGCGCCCGCCGGGGCATGCTGCCCGATAAAACGCTTCCTTTCATAGCTTTGTCTTAGGTATATCGTCGTATGCCGTGGTTTTATTTGGTTTAACGGTTCACCAAGATACCTCGTTGACTCTCTGTTTACCTTTTATCGCCTGTCTGACGTTATAACAACCAACAAAATCATCCTCACATCCCGCGACCGACACCCGTCGCCTGTTTGACTTTAGAAATTTTTTTAAATTAATTTTCCTTTATTTTTAATTGGTTAGGCAATTTATTGCCGCTGTCGGAAAAAAAATGCCTTTTTTTACTAAAGTCCTGCAGCGGCTTGCCGATACCTAGGTTAAGCCAAATTGCAGTTTGGCGAAAGTTGCGGAAATCCGCGTGAACCAAGATAGATCGGGCGCTGCTTGCAGGCGGCAAAACGATCGGGGAGTGACTTATGGCTTTAGCAGTTAACACCAACGTCTCATCAATCAACGCGCAGCGGCAATTGCTGAATTCAGGCTCTGCACTTGACAATGCGTTTAAAAAACTATCATCCGGTTTTCGGATCAACAGCGCCGCTGATGATGCCGCGGGTTTACAGATCAGTAACCGTTTATCAAGCCAAATCAATGGTTTAAATCAAGCGGTTAGTAATGCCAATGACGGTATTTCATTAGCACAAGTGGCCGAAGGTGCCATGGATGAAATTACCACCGCACTGCAACGGATCCGTACTTTAGCGGTGCAATCACAAAACGGTATCAATAGTGCGGCAGACCGCTCTGCACTGCAGAAAGAAGTGACCGCGTTGGTGGCTGAAATCAGTCGTATTGCTACCACTACGCAGTTTGGTGGTACATCACTGCTCAACGGCAGTTATTCCGCCAAATTCTTAGTTGGCGCTAACGGCGGGCAGAATATTAGTGTGAATTTATCGAGCAACTCATTGGGTGGCAAAGGCTTTGGTGCCAGTGCGCTCAGTGTCAGTACTTTAAATATTTCTACTGCCGACGGTGCGTCTTCGGCTATTACCGCACTGGATAACGCCATTAAATCGATCGATGGTGAGCGTGCCGACTTGGGTGCGATCCAAAACCGTTTCCAGTCAACTATCCGAAATCTGAGCAATATCGTGGAAAACGTCTCCGCCGCGCGTAGCCGGATCCGCGATACTGATTTTGCCCGTGAAACGGCAGAATTAACTCGGGCCCAGATTTTGCAGCAGGCGAGTACCACAGTGTTATCGCAAGCTAACACTCGGCCGCAAACTGCATTATCATTGTTAGGTTAACTTTGGAGCGGATAGGGTAAAGTCTCTGTCAATTCCGCCGATAGAAGGTAATGAACAATGAGCTCTGCAATTTCAGGTAGTTTAAATGTGGCTATACCGCAGCCGCAGAGTTCTTTTGAGGTTGATAAAACCAAACGGGATGCTGTGAAGAAACCTGGTTTGGCACTAAATCAGCCGCAAAATAACGGAGCGTCGTCGGCAAATGCTGTCGCTGATGCCCAAGTACCAGCCAAAGTTCAGGCTCAGGCGCTTGAGCAAGCTCGACAAGCCGAGGCCGCCTCGAAAGAGGCGAACAAGATACCGTTAGGGGAAGCAGTTCAAAGTTTGAATAATTATGTCAACTCTGAAATGCGTACTCTGAACTTTTCGGTCGATGATGAATCCGGCAAAGCCGTGGTGAAGGTGGTTGATTTTGAAACTCGTGAAATCATCCGCCAGATCCCCGAAGAAGAAGCCTTAAAAATGGCAGCTGCCATTCGCAAGATGCAAGATGACAATGGCGCTTCAACGGGAGGCTCTGCCACAGGGTTGATGATAGATAACAAAGTTTAAGGAGCATATATCATGGCGATATCCGCACTAGGTTCAGCCTCAGGCTTACCGCTTGAAGATTTAGTCAGGCAGTTAGTTTCTGTTGAACGTCAAAGCAAAGTATCGCGCCTTGATAAAACCCAGCGCACCTTAGACGCATCGTTATCTGCCTACGGGCGGTTAAGTGCCAGCCTTGCTAAATTCAATGATGCTGCCAAAGCATTGAGTAAGGATGCCTTAGCCGCTCGGGCTGTGACGGTTACCCAGCCTAAAACCGACAAAACGTTTTTAGAAGCCACCGCTAGTTCAACGGCCGCACCAAGCAACTTTGCGGTGGAAGTAAAAAAACTAGCGTTGGGTACTCGGTTGGAAAGCACCAATGGTGCTTTTACTTCTGCGACTGATGTGGTGAGTGCCACTGGCGGCCAAATGACATTTACTGCCGGCGCCAAAAGCTTTGTAGTGGATGTTACCGCGGGCATGACGCTCGATGAACTTCGCAAGAAAATCAACAGTACCTCTGGTAATTTTGGCGTCACGGCCAATATGATCAATGCCGGTGGGGCCATGGGAACTAAACTCGTGTTTAGCTCCGGTGTGACGGGAACTGCCAACGAATTATCTGTCGCCGTTTCGGATCCAAGTTTGGATAAACTCAGCAGTAGCGCGCCAGGCGGCATGACCATTAAGCAAAATGCGCAAAATGCCGAAATTACCGTCGATGGTATCACTGCTACCAGTGCCACTAACGTCTTTACCAATGTTGTGCAAGACATGACCTTAACTGCTAAGGCGCAAACAGCCACAGGCGAGTCGGTCGGGGTTAAAGTGGCAACCGATACCAAAGCGGTCGAAGACAAAGTCAAAGCCTTCATCGACAGTTACAATACACTAGTCAACGATGTGGGCGAGTTAACTAAATTTCGTAGTCTTGGTAGTGATGGCAAGTCGGTGACGGGCGAGGGTGGCGCGCTTAATGGTGATAGTTTAGCCCGCAGTGTGATGTCGCAAATTGCCAGTGCGATTGGACGGCCTGTTGCTTCGGCTGACCCTGAAGCCAATACACTTTATGCACTGGGTATTACCATGAAAAGTGATGGTAAGCTAGAAATGAGCACCAATACCTCGTTTGGTTTGCCATCAGGCAAATCACGATTTGATAAGTTATTGGCTGAAGATTTTGATGCCATTTCACGCTTTTTTGGCAATGACGACGGCATGAGTAAACGTTTGAGCCAAACGATTGAACAATTTACCTCCTCATCTGGTTTAATTTCCGCCAAACAAACCACTATTAAGTCACAAATTTCAAAAGTGACTAAAGATCGTGAAGTCTTTGACCGATATATAGAGAGTTACGAGCAGACGCTGCGCAAACGTTATGGCAAATTAGATACCACCATAAGTCAGTTGCAGGGCACGTCTTCGATGTTGGCATCGCAGCTTGCGTCTTTGCCAAAGATCTCTAGCAATTAAAAGGGGTTATTGTCATGAGTTATGGCATTAAAGCGTATAAATCGGTTGGTATTAAAGATGATTTAGCAGTCGCTGATCCTCATCGCGTTATTCAATTGTTGATGCAAGGCGCTCTGGAAAATATGGCGAAAGCCAAAGGTGCAATGGAACGACGTGATTTTGCCGTCAAAGCACAAACCATTTCGAAAGCGATGAATATTATTAATGCGTTACAGCAGTCATTAGACATGAGTGCTGGCGGTGATTTGTCGGAAAACTTGTGGTCTTTGTATGATTTTATGACCGAACATTTATTGATTGCCAGTCGTGAAAATAATCCAAGCAAAATTGACGAAGTCATGGAGTTGATGTTGACCATTAAGAGTGCATGGGATCAAATTCCGGTGACTGCACGTGAAGAGGGCTACCGCATGCAAGCACAGCGCAGTGTGGCGGTTGGCGCTTAATGAACGATGTGGTGACACAGCTGACACCATTGATGCGTGAGTTGGATGCGCTCACGCAGCACGATCCATTTGACGAAGAACGTTATACTGATCTACTGCACGCCTGTTGCCTATTGATGCAGCAAAGCTCACACCTTGCCCCAGCCGAACAACAACAGCTGTTGCCGCAGTGGCAGCAGTGGTTGGACGGTCATTTACATATTCTTATGCATCGCCATACCCAAGTGACATCTGAACTCAGTCAAATCCAGCTAGGCAAACGAGGCTTGAAGCAGTATGGTAAGCAACAGTTTGAATAAACGGGTTTTTTTATGTCTAAATTCATCAACTTTAACCTTGCACATGACGAGCAGCTGCAGCACGATGCCGAGCTAAAACGCTCGCGACAGTCCGCCAATCGATTGGCGTTAAACCTTGATGCGTTTAGTCATCATATACCCTCGCTCTATCAGTTATTTCATCAGCATCAATGTCAACAATTTTCACTTTTTGTCAACAAACGCCAACAGTTTGACTTGGTCGATTTTGCCGAAGGGCGGGTCATCTATGGTTTAGATGCGGATATTGCTGCTGAGGTAACATCGTTTTTAGCAAAAGCGCCCGTGGTGTATCTGAATGATAATCCTCACAAATACCAATCGACACTAAGTGGTCGCGTCGAATACGCGGCAGTGCCAAGCTCTCCTGATGTTATTGTCATGTTTGGCTTAGGTTTGGGTAATGCGTTAGTAGAGTTATTACACAGGGTCAAACCTAAATATGTATTGGTGTATGAGCCTGAACTCGACTTCTTCTCGACCTCGGTTTATGTCGCTGATTGGCGCGGATTACTGGAGCACTGCGCGAATATCGGTTGCCAACTGTTTCTACAAATGGGTGATAATGCTCATAGCTTACCTGAAGATTTACGAGAGTTACTGGCGCTTGATCCAAGCATAAGTACGGCCTATTTCTACCGGCATTATTTTGACCCTGTGATGGATGATGTGTTTATGCGTCATGTCCGCTATTCTGCGGATTATGGTCAACTGGTGCCTAAAGGCGTATTATTCGCTGGTTTTAAAGCCTTTGATGATTTCATTGAGCAGCGCTCAGGTTGTCCGCTGGCCAATCAAGATTGGACGTTGGTTGCCGACGATGATGCTGCCCAGCAGTTGTTTACGCAAAATTTAGCCACTTTTCGCCGGCTTTACCCATCCATAGCCGATAATTTTGCGAAGTATCAACCGAAACGTTGGCAGCTGGTGCGCTTGGGCAGTGGTGACACCGCATTATGGCATGCCGAGCGTGGTGCTTTGTTCCAAAGCCCCTCTAGCACACAAACGGAACAGGCGGTGGAACATTTTATCAAGGCGCCGTTTCAACATACGGTGGTGGATGGCTTTGCCCGTGTTTGGAAATTCCGGCACTACATTCACAACCAGTTCAATGACAAATTTTTAGAATTATTTCAGCGCTATCAAAAAAGTCAGCTGCAACTGCCAGAGCAGGTGGAGTCGTTAATATTTTTTGGTATTGGCCACGCCGATCATATTGCGCAAATGCACGCGCGCCGCGAGATCCGCTATTTATATCTGTGCGAGCCAAATCAAGACTTTTTTTATGCCAGTTTGTATCGTTTTGATTGGACTGCCTTGCTGGCCAGTTGGGAGCAGCGCAGTGGCCGTGTGTATCTGAATGTGGGTGATGATGGCAGTAACTACGTGACTGATTTTATGGATCAGTTTTACGTGGTGGGGCCGTATGCGCTAGCAGATACCTATTTATATCAAAGCTATTTTCATCAGGGCTTACAACAAGCGATCCGCAAGCTTACTGCGGATCTCAAGGTCATGTTGGCCGCCGGTGAAAACTTCGATCACGCCCGATATGGCATTGTGCATACCCTGACCGGTATTAAACAAGGCTATCCCTATATGCGTTCGGATCGCTCGCTGCGGCAGTTTCCACTGTTACAGCAGGTACCAGTGATTGTGGTTGGGAATGGCCCTAGTCTTGATGGTTTGATCCCCACACTTAAAGCTATTGCAGATCAAGCAATTATTGTCAGCTGTGGAACTGCGTTACGCGCTTTGCATAAATACGGAATTAAACCGGACCTTCATGCTGAAATTGAACAGAATCGCAGCACTTTTGATTGGATCACACAGGTGCCGGATGCTGCTTATCTAAAAGATATTGTGCTGATTTCCAACAACGGCATTCACCCTGACAGTGCCGCGCTATTTAAAGAGGTATGGTTAGCCTTTAAACGCGGCGAATCGGCAACGGTGATATTCCGCGACTTACTCGGTGCGGGGCCGTTTTCACAACTTGAATTTTGTTACCCTACGGTTAGTAACTTAGTACTGAATTTCTGTACCGCCGCTGGTTTTAAATATTTCTACTTATTTGGTGTCGATTTAGGCTTTAAAGATCCAATGCGTCACCACTCTGCGGCATCATCGTATTACAACGTGAATAATCAACAAATTTATGATTACCAGCGTGTGCATGGCGATGCTCATCCGATCCGTGGCAATTTTGCCCCAGTGGTTTACACCAAACATGAATTTGATTTCTCTCGCAAAGTGATTACTCAGACCATCAAAGCCCATCCAGGGATTGAGGTCTACAACTGCAGTGATGGCGCTCTGATCGAAGGGACAAGACCCTTATTGCCTGATCATATTTTGTTAAGCGCTGATTTAGATAAAACAGCTTGTTTAGCGGCATTAGCCGAGTGTTTCACTGGCTTGCCGGATCAGGTGCTGAGCAAGTTTGAACTGCTGGCCAGTCGCGCTGAAATCGAACAATGCCGAGATGCTTTGTTAGCACTGCTTGAACAACCGGTAGCAAATAAGACCGAAGCTTTAGCACTTGTCCGCAAACAGTGGGATCTGGTCGCGGCACTCGGGCGGCAGCGCCGTGTTTTATTTTTCTATTTATTCTTTGGTAGTTCTAACTATGTTTCTGGGGTGCTCACCAAGTTTGCTAGTGCTTGCACGTCGGATGGGGACGCGGATTTAACATTATTTCACGAAGCCATTGCGTTATGGCGTCAATATTTGATGCAAGCGGTCGATAGCTATTTGGAACAACCTTTGCAACTTGATTGCACTGAGGCGGGCTTACCCAAAGGATAATCGGCGATGACGTTAGCAACAACCCACCCAAAGTTAAGCGTGATAGTTCCGGCATATCGCTTGGCGCCCTACATTCACGAGTGTTTACTGAGTGTTTTGGCGCAAAAAACCAATTTTGATTTTGAAGTTATTGTGTGTGATGACGCCTCGCCAGATCAAACATTAGCGGTGATTCGAACCCTCGAAGCCTTCCCCCAGCTGCGCATATTGCATAATACGCAAAATTTGGGTTTGGTCGGCACCATGCGTCGTTTATTGCAAGCGGCCCGAGGCCAATATATTGCCTACTTGGATGGCGATGATGTGGCCTTGCCTGGTAAATTGCAGGCGCAAGTAGATCACTTGGATCAACACCCTAGTTGCGCCTTGGTGTACCATGAGTCCGATATCTTTGATAGCCAAAGTGGCCAGTCGATCCGACGCTATACCGCCGATTATTACAATGCTGCTTACATCAAACCGCAAGCGACCTTAGCCGATTTAGTGCGCTACGGTACTTTTTTGCAGGCCAGCAGTATTATGTTTCGGCGACATGCGCAGCTGCTGGATGCGCTGGCGCATGGCTGTCAGATTATTTGTGATTTTCCTTGGCATCTACGTAATGTAGGGTATTTACAGGGCAGTATTGACGGTCTACCGCAGGTGCTGGGTCGATATCGGGTGCACAGTCAAAGTTTTGGCGCTCAAACGGGGCGTGATATGCAGCGTCGTTTGACAGTTACCGCGGAATTGGTCAGCGCATGCCAACAAATGGCCGCATTTGGTCTGGCCCCTGACATTATTCAAGCTGGTGTCAATCATAGCTATTGGGCGGCTGCGTTATATTTTTTACAGCGTGATCAAGCCGAGTTGGCGCAGCAAATGTTGCAGCAACCGACCATGGATAGCTGCATCGTCGATCCAAGGCAGCCCGCGTATGTGGCGCTGAGTCATGATGCGACACAACTCTTGCAGTACCACCGAACAATCCATCACACCACTGCAGCAGCACCGCCCGCTCATGTGGCTACGAATGCAATGATGTCGCCCCTGTTATAACCACAGGTAACTTGATCATGAATGCTCGTTTGCACCGTCACCATGTACAGGCACCACTGGTCTCTGTGCTTATGCCTTGTTTTAATAATGCCGCATTTTTAGCGGACGCCATCGATAGCATTTTGCAGCAAAGCATGCCAGATTTTGAGTTGATCTTGATCGATGATGGCTCGCAGGATGCATCCTTTACCATTGCACAACGCAAGGCGAAACAAGATGCTCGGGTGGTGCTGGTACACCAACATAATGCGGGTATTTCCAGTGCGTTGAATCTAGGTCTTGCCATGGCGCGTGGGCAGTTTATTGCGCGCATGGATGCTGATGACATCGCAGTGCCTGAGCGTTTTGCCTTGCAATTGCAGTATTTGCAGCGCCATCCTGACATTGATATGGTGGGTAGCTGGATCCGATTGTTTGGAGCAATTAACGAAACATGGCATTACCGCGCCGAAGATAACTTCATCAAAAATATGCTTTTTATGCGTACCAATGGTTTTGGTCACAACACCATCATGGCGCGGCGCGCGATGTTTTCAACGCTGTCGTACGATAGCTACTTTGACAATGTAGAAGATACCGATTTGTGGTGTCGGCTGTTGGTGGAGCGGCCTGAGCTGCGTTTTGCCAATATGCGTCAAGTGTTGGTGTATTATCGAACCCATCAAACGCAAGGATCACAGCTGTTTAAACAACGTCAGCAGCAGTTGTACGACGAAATTTTGACGCGGCTCTTTAGCCACTTGGGCTGTGTGGTGAATGCCCAAGACATGGCGGATCATCGACTATTTTGCCAAAGTGCCGAGGGGTTGGATCTGGTCAGCATGCAGCGGTTGTATGACTGGGTAACGCGCTTACAGCAGGCAAAAAATCAGTATGTGCCCGATGAATTTGGCGTATTTCCATATTTCTGGCATCGATTATGCTTGAAAAATCAACATCTCGCTTTACCTGCACATTTACAACAGTTGCCTTGGCATCGCGCCTGTAGTTGGCTTCCCGTGCTTAACAATAATAAAGGACAGCCATGTTGAGCGAATTGACCTTCACCGAACTACTGCAGCGGCAACAGCCCGTGGTTCTTGCCCCTAAGAATGAGGTGACGCAGGTGGTCGCACGTTACTTACAGCAATACCAGATCCCGTTTATTGGTTTTTCTGACTCCGTACAGCAGTCTTGGGACTGTATTGCGGTTTCGGACATTCCCTCTGACGCCATCTCATTGATATTTAGTAATAATCATTGGAAAGCTATTGCGCAGCGCTTGGAAAACACGCAATGTTATGTGATTACGGCGGTGGATGGTGGTTATCGCTTTATTGCGACGCACATCTTTGCGGATTATAAGCCCGAGCAACTTCGGATCCATAACAACCTCATTTCACAGCAATTGTTCTGGCAACAGCATATTGAGGCTTATATGGCGCGTGGGGAAGCAATTGAGCGTTATGGCTACAGTTGGGGCGACCCTGAAGCCAGTCAAGATCCGCTTGGAAATTACCGCTGGATTAACGATAAGGTACAGTCGTGGATCACGGCCGATACCACCTTGCTTGATTTAGGCACAATGTCAGGCAAATGGTTGCCATTTTTCCTGCAAGCGAAGCAGATTATTTGTGTTGATATCAATGATGCTTTTGTTCAGGTCGTCCAACGCCGCTTTGCTGAACACCTTGATAAATTCCGCTTTTATCAAACAAGTGGCAACGAACTGCACGGTATTGCCAGTGCCAGTGTTGATGTGGTGTTCTGTATGGACACCTTGGTGCGGGTAGAAAAAAACTTTATTGAAAGTTACTTTTTTGAAATTGATCGCGTCCTAGCACCGACAGGGAAATTTGTTATCCATCTACCTTGTGATGATTACGAGGGAAGCCTGTCACGTAATTTCACATCAATTTCCCGAGCCGAGATTGAACAGATTTTAGCTAAATTGCAGCGAACCGCACGAATTGTGGATGATGTCATCGTGCATGGTGTATTGGTAATTGCGGAGTAGTGAATAATATGAACATTAAAGAATTGCAAAATTTAAAAATTGCCGTTGCACCCTGTAATGATATCTCCATGGCCTTGGTGAAATCCTTGCCTGATTCTGTAACTTTCGTTGGTTACGCCGACTCCTTTAAAACGGGAGATGGTATTTATCAACACCACCAATTACCTCCTTATGATTTTGTTATTGTCAATAGCCCAAATTATTGGCAACAAATTTCCGAAAATTACTCACCGAAAAAAGTATTGCTCTACAAAAAGTTTGGCATGGAGCTGGTAGCTTTAGAAGAGTATTTGGTACTGCTTCGTGAGAAAAAATATTTCGATGTTTTGCTACTGCCATTCAATAAGTCAAATATTACTGATATGGCAATTGTTTCGAGAGAGTTACAAAAAATTGGTATAAGTTCTGCACTGGTTGATACTGGATCCGAATTTGACAACAATATTAAAGAAGGGATACACGAGAACCGTGATGTAAACTTTATCCATAAAGATCAAGTTTCTGCTACTGTGCGTCGAGGCTTAGTTGCATCTATAGATTGGGATTCTGCGTTTGGCCGCCCGCTTTTACAGGCAGAACGCGCCAAAGGTGGTTTAACGATTGGCATTATTGATGGCATCGAGGACTTTGAAGATGCCGACTATCACTACGAACGTAATGCCTATAACACCGTTGAATATGTGTTATTGATGGGGTCGGATGATCAAAAATATTTAGATCATAAACGAGAAAAAACCAGCATTATTGGGTTACCCAAAATGTTCGATTTGTATCATGAGACCAAGCAATATCCCCGCCAACCCAAAGTGATGCTGAACGTTAATTTTACCTATGGTACCTTTGAAGAAGCACGAGAGGGCTGGGTGTCGGGTGCTATCCAAGCATGTCGCGATGCCGGCTTCGATTTTACGATCTCACAGCATCACGCGGATCACGGTGATTTTGCCGCAGATATGGTGTCTGATAAAACTGTGTATGACACTATTCGTGAATGTTGTATTGTGGTATCACGATTTAGCACTGTAATCCTAGAAAGCCTTGCCTTGGGCAAACAAGTTATTTATTTCAACCCACACGGTGAAACCGTGTCGTTATATAAAAATCCGGCAGGCGCATACCAGATTGCAACCTCAGTCGCCGAGCTTTATCAATGTTTATTAAACGCGAAAGCGGATCCAAAACTTGGTCGTGAACAAGCAGTCGCGTTTTTAGATCGCAAATGCAATGTGTCATCGACAGTACCGCCAGGAAAATTAGCGGCTTATCGCATAAAAAATTTATTGGATGAAGCCGGCATTATCGATTACTCACCTCGCAAAACCTATAGTATTGACCCACGTTATGCCGCTCGTATTGAATATCATCATTATGATGATCAAGGTGCGGAAGATGAATGGCAATTGGAAGTGTATTTACATGCACTTGGCCTGATGGTGAAAAATAATTGGCAATCGGTCGCAGATTTTGGTTGTGGTTCAGGTTTTAAACTCATGACCTATTTGAAAAGTTATCAAACCGTTGGTTATGAATTGGATTTGAATGTACAAGCGTTAAAACATAAATACCCGAATCGTGATTGGCGTGTTTCTGATTTTTCTAAAGTCAATGATATAGAAGCTGATGTTATTATTTGCTCTGATGTTATTGAGCACTTAGTAGATCCTGATTTATTGGTCGAGTATTTAAAAAACCAATCATTTAAAGTTTTATTACTTTCAACACCAGTCCGAGAACTGGTATATGATGAACAAGACCCAGCGCGTTTTGGCCCTCCACGTAACTATGCGCATCAACGAGAGTGGAGCTTTGCCGAATTTAGGCATTACATTGAGCAAAGTTTTGAGGTGATTGATCACAGGATCACCAATCATCATCAGGCGACACAACTCATAACCTGTATTAAACGATAGAAACAGGAAGCGCATGGATGCTGAGCATTATAATTCCAATGTACAATGTTGCAGGCTATATCGAGCATTGTCTTGATTCAGTTGTTCAGCAGCCTCGGTTTTCGGATATAGAAGTTATTATTGTCAATGATGGCTCGACAGACGAAGGTTTGCAAAAAGTAGAACCGTATGTTTCTCATTTTAAAAATATACGATTGCTACATAAAAAAAATGGCGGTTTAGGCTCAGCTCGAAATTTCGGGCTGCGGCATGCAACTCGCGAATTCGTATTTTTCTTGGATGCTGACGACTGGATTGCAGCGAATGCAATTGAACGTTTGCTCGGTATCATTGAAACAAACCCTGTGGATATTATTAAATTTAACCACTGTCGTGTTACACCTCAAGGCTTTCAAACCATAGAACGCGCAACAGTGCCAGCTAACTTTACCAATGTCTTATCAGGCGCGTCACCGAGCTCGGCCTGTTTTCAAATATTCCGTACTGGATTATTTTTACAATATGATATGTTTTTTGATGAAAATATATATTACGAGGATGTGGCTCTCATTTTTAAAATCTACCACAAAGCAAATACAATTATTAATATTGGCGATGTGATTTACTTTTATCTGTATAGAGATGGATCCATTACTGCAAGTTATAGCGATAAAAAATTAAACGATCTTTTCTTTGGGTATGAGACAGCCTTGGATTATATTAAACTAGAAGGATTGATCAATGTTCATCAAGATGATTTATGCCTGCGGCTCGTTAGGCTAATGGTTTACGCAATTAAAAAAATATTTAACACACCAGAAAGAGCGGATGTTGTAAAAAAAATAATCGATAAGTTCTCTGAACATTATGTGATTGATGATGTATTGCTGAAGTTAGCAAAGATTGACATGAAAGTGGCCTCTGATTTCTATCGGTTTGTTTGCAATGGGTACTATAACTACCTAAGCAATATTCGTCAGCGAGATCAACTATGTCAGGACTTTGTTTATATGAATAATTTTCGATTATCAGAAAATATAAATGAGCTATGTAACTATTTTAGATGTGTTGTCGCTTTGCATGAACGTTACGCTATTTATGGTGATGGTTTAATCGCCAAATTAGTGAAAACAGTGACCGATAAACCACCGATTGCCATTATTGACCGGACTTTTCAGAATTCAGAAACGAAAGAGAATATTCTGCACTGCACGTTATCAGATGCTTCCGCGCTTGATGTTGATGTTATTTTAGTCACAACACTGGGACGGGAGCGTGATATACAGCAACAATTGCAGCAGTTAGGTGTACCCGCAGAAAAAATTAAGATATTCCAAAGTGAGTTTTTATTTTTTTAACTTTAGACGACGTTCTTTTATGGTTGCGCCTCTTCACCGAATTAGGTCATAAACGATATTGTTAACGTAACAATGTTGTTTGTATTTGTTTTCGTCTTTAACTAGCCGTTGACGGTTCTGGTCGCGGGAACCTTCTATATTTTTGTGAGCTAAACAGCTTTGTTCTTTAAAGTTTAAGCTATAAGCAGTTATTCATACTGCTCTAATCCTCATATGCTCTTCCTCATGAGTTGTATTTCGATTAATACATAGATATCAATAGCTTGCCCTACCTTTTAATAACGCGTATAAAAGATGAATCGCTAGTCGCAGCCAGGATAGCGCGTGCGTAGCGAATCGCTTATTAAAGTTCTGCGCGATAACGCCGATGCAAAGCCTAGGCGCTGACGCGTTTTCGCCGCGGCGTAGATGTCGATGAATAGACGTTTTTCTGGGCTAAGTCGTGGCATATATATTGCTTCAGGCTGGTATTCGCATGATTCCATGCGTTTAATGCCAATTTTATGGCGTGACCCTGCAGTCATTGTCAGCGTGGGTGCTGAGCAGAGCAACACAATTAAGGAGCTGTTATGCATACCTTTATCGCGGATTATTTGGAAACCATGATCACAGCGTTGCGGCGCGTGGATCAGCAGGTGATCGCAGACATTATTCAAGCGTTTGAGCAATGTCATGAGGCGCAGGGCACTATTTATGTGATTGGCAATGGTGGCTCAGCGGCTACGGCGTCGCATATGGCCAATGATTTTAGTGGTGGCCTTAAACTGCGCGGCATCCGCCAATTTAAAGTAGTGTCGCTGGCCGACAATACGCCGTTGTGTACGGCGATTGCGAACGATATTGGCTATGACAACATTTTTTATGCTCAGCTGAAAGACCAGCTGACAGCCAAGGATATTGTGTTAGCGATTAGCTGTAGTGGCAATTCCGCCAATATTGTCAAAGCAGTGCATTATGCCAAATCAGTGCAAAGCAAAGTCATTGGTTTAACCGGCTTTGATGGTGGCCAACTACGTGAACTCAGCGATATCAATTTCCATATTGCCACCGATAAAGGTGAGTATGGCATCGTTGAAGATATTCATATGATGCTCGATCACATTATGTTCTCTTATTTTGTGTCGTTAAAACCCGAGAGTAAAACGGTTTATAGCTTGAGGTAGGTCATGGCACTAAAAGTAGCTATTGCAGGCTTTGGCAAAATGGGCAAAATCCGTGCACGGACCTTACGTGCCGATGCTCGGACCCAGCTCATCGGCATTTATGAAAAAAACGATGCCTTGATTGACAACGACGCCGATAAGGCCATTCAGGTCGACAGCTTCGATGCCTTGCTGGCCTTAAAACCTGATGCCATTTTTGTCTGCGCCTTTAATCATGTTGCGGCAGAGTACAGCATCGCGGCATTAGATGCAGGCATGCATGTGTTTTGTGAAAAACCTCCTGCGCGTGATACCACAGAATTGGCCGCGGTTATGGCGGCGGAGCGGCGCAGTGGTCAGGTGTTAAAGTATGGCTTTAACCATCGCTTACACTACAGCGTGATGGAAGCAAAACGTATTATTGATAGCGGCACGCTAGGCCCATTACTGTGGCTACGTGGTATTTATGGTAAGGCCGGCAGTATTGATTACGGCTCAAATTGGCGTAATTTCAAACAGTATTCCGGCGGTGGCATTCTCATGGATCAAGGGATCCATATGCTCGACCTATTTCGTCACTTAACGGGGCTTGAATATGACGTTGTCAGTAGTGTGTTGACCAACAGCTACTGGCAGGTTGAGGTGGAAGACAATGCCTTTGTCACCCTGCAAAGTGGCGGCGTGGTGGCAACCCTACACTCCAGCGCGAACCAATGGAAACACAAGTTTTTGTTGGAAATGCACTTTGCCCATGGCTATTTAACCTTGGACGGCATTTTGTCGGAGTCACGCAGTTATACCCCTGAAATGCTGATTAGCGGTCGTCGAGAATTTGAAGATATCACCTTTGCCATGGGCAAACCGGCCGAGCAAACCACCTGGTATGAATACGACAACAGCTGGACTTTTGAACTTAATGAGTTTTTAGCGGCAATTGCCGAGGCTAAACCATTTAATGGCACCAGCCAAGATGCGTATCAAGTCTTGCATTTGGTTGAACAAATTTATAAGAAGAGTGGTTTTTATGGCAACAGTGCCTAGCACCAAGCGAGCCTTGGTCACAGGCGGCAGTCGCGGTATCGGTGCCGCCATCGCCGCCGCGTTAACCGCGCATGGCGTCACTGTGGTATGTCCGACGCGGGATGAATTGGATTTAGCTGACGTGGAGTCAGTGCAGCGTTTTATGGGCAACGATGCCAACTTCGATATTCTTATCAATAACGCGGGCATCAATATTATCAAACCGTTGGCCGAGATTAGCCTTGCTGATGTTCGCCGCGTCAATCAAATCAACTTAGAATCGCCACTGCTGTTGATGCAAGCGGTGGTGCCTTATATGCAGCGGCAGCAGTTTGGCCGAATTGTGAACATCAGTTCGATTTGGGGGCAGCGCTCTAAAGAATATCGCACCCTTTATAGCGGCACGAAGTTCGGTCTTATTGGTTACACCAAAGCGTTGGCGCGCGAGTTGGCCTCCGATCAAATTCTGGTCAATGCGCTTTGTCCAGGCTTTACCGATACCGAACTGACCGCCGCATCATTAACACCGCAACAACGGCAAGCCTTGGTCGAGCAAGTGCCGTTAGGACGTTTGGCCACGCCAGAGGAAATCGCGAACTATGTGGCGTTTTTAGCCTCTGCGCAAAATAGTTTTATCACAGGACAAGCCATAGTGGTGGATGGAGGATTTTTGGCATGAACCATGTGCAGATCCCATCACGGATCCATAATTATGACGTTTATATTAACGCGGATTTTTCGCCATTAACAGCGCTGCTGCAGGATACGAAAACCGTGTTTGTGGTAGACGAGCATCTACTCGCGCTATATCCAACGCTGTTTGCCGGGATTGAGCCGGCACGTATCCTGAGTTTAAGTGCGCAAGAGCAGTATAAAGATTTGAGCACAGTGATGCGGATCTACCAGTTTTTGTTGACCTTTGAGGCGAAACGACAACTGCATTTGGTCAGCATGGGCGGCGGTATTATTCAAGATGTCACCGGATTTGCGGCCTGCACCTTGTACCGTGGTATTCGCTGGACCTTTGTGCCAACCACATTGCTGGCGCAGGCCGACAGCTGCGTAGGTAGTAAAACATCGCTGAATTTTGCCGATGCCAAAAATAGCCTGGGCAGTTTTTACCCGCCGCAGCAAATTTTTATCTGCACTGATTTTCTCAAAACTTTACCGTCGGTGGCGATCGACAGTGGCATCGGTGAGATCATCAAGTTTTTACTGTTGACGGATCTCGAGCCACCTTCATTGCCTAAAATCAAGCGGTTAGTGGATGCGGTGCGCGCAGGGAATGTGGTTGAAGCCATTTATGAGACGCATCTGGTCAAAAAGTCGTATATTGCGCAAGATGAATTTGATACCGGTAAACGTAACTTGTTTAACTTTGGACATTGTTTTGGTCATGCGCTTGAGGCCAGCTCACATTATGCGATTGCGCATGGGGTTGCCGTCACCATTGGTATGTGGTTTGCCAATATTATCAGCGTGATGCGTGGTTATATGACAGCCACACGACATCAGCAGTTGGTGTGCGAGTTTTTTGTGCCGAACATCGCCGTTGATTTACCCGCCGAATATTTACAGCCAGAGGCCATTATTGCGGCGCTCAAACGCGACAAAAAGCGTGTTAGTCAGCAGCTGACCATGATCTTGCTGTTGGATGATACCTTGACCGCAGGCAAAAAAGACGATATCGATAGTGCGGAAATTATCGAAGCACTGGGTATTTTGCAGGCACAATGGCAGCAGTTTGTACCGTCCATGCACCGCGCCGCAATAGGATAAACCACGCATGATGCCGACATCATCCTTCTTGCAATCTGATGCGCCGCCACTTGACCCTAAAGTCATAAAAGTTGCCGTGACGTCCAAAGCATTTGCTAAAAATGCCAGTTTAGTGAGCTACTTAGCCGAACGATTCCCAAACTATCAGTTAAATTTTGCCACACGCAAACTGACGGATGCCGAGTTGGTTGAATTCTTACACGATAGCGATGCCGTGATCTTGGCACTCGAGCAGTTAAATCAAACCGTGTTGGCACAATTACCACGGCTTAAAGTGGTGGCAAAATTTGGTGTTGGTCTTGATAACATTGATTTCGCCGCCTGCGCCCAGCGGCAATTACCTGTATTGCATCGTGCAGGTGTCAATAAAATGGCGGTTGCCGAATTGGCGCTGTGTCAAACCTTAATGTTATTACGCCATGTCTATCAGACGGCAAATCTGTTGGCGCAAGGGGTTTGGCACAAAAACGGTGGTGTGAGTTTGATGGGGAAAACCGTCGGCATTGTTGGCTTTGGCCATGTCGGAACTGCGTTTGCAAGTCTGCTGGCACCTTTTCAATGTCGGATCTTAGTCTGTGATGTACTAGATAAAACTGCACAGTGCCAAGCACTGCAGGCAGAACAAGTTAGCTTGGCACAGCTGCAGCGTGAAGCGCAGGTTTTATCATTGCACTGTCCCTTGACCACTGACACGGCGCAACTGATCGATGCCCAATTTTTAGCGGGGATGCGCGCTGATGCCATCTTGATTAATACAGCCCGCGGTGAGTTGGTGGATTTGTCAGCTCTTGAGCATGCACTGAGCACCGGGCAGATAGCTGGGGCAGCCTTGGATGTGTATCCGGTCGAACCCCCGACGGAGTCGAGCTTACTGGCCATGCCGAATGTGGTTGCTACGCCACACATTGGTGGCAACTCGCAGGAAGCAACCGAGGCCATGGGGCGCGCAGCCATTGATTTATTGTGGGATTTTTGCCGAGGATAAACCGGCAGAGTAGGCATAGCTATGTTTTCCCAAGGCAGTAAAACTGCCGTGGATAGCCCTAAGGAAGAGAACCATCGATGAGTGAAAAAAAACCAGTCATAGTAGCGATGATCCCCGCACGTTTGGGCAGTCAGCGCATTCCGAAAAAAAATCTCCGCTTGTTGGGTGATAAAGTACTGACCCAGTGGGTGGGGGACGCCTGTAAAGCAGCGGGGGTATTTGACGCTATTTATATCAATTCAGAGTCCGATGTGTTTGCACCTATTGCGGCGGCATCGGGCTTGTCGTTCTATCAGCGTCCCACCGAGCTTGCCAGCAACAGCGCGACCAACGATGATTTTGCGTTAGATTTTATCAATAAGGTGCAGTGCGATATTTTAGTGCAAGTCAACCCCACCTCTCCATTTACCAAAGCGGAGGACATTCGAGCTTTGGTGGATATGTTTATCCAAGGGCAATATAAAACCGTACACACGGTGAAGGAAGAGCAGATCGAAGGTTTATTCAATGGTAAGCCATTGAATTTTGACCCAGAAAAACAAATGCCTCCTTCACAAGAGTTAACGCCCGTTCAGCTATTTACCTCATCGATCATGGCCTGGGATTGTGCAAATTTCCGTCAAAATATGGCGCAGCATGGCTGTGCCGTTTATGGTGGCGCCCAAAAGACCGGTTATTACGTCATTAAAGGCGAGGGCATGATTGATATTGACCATGAAAAAGATTTTTACTTGGCTGAGGCGATTTTGGCGATGAAATCGCAGCCGATGGAGAAGCGTTATTATGAAATCTGATGCAAATGTGCCCAATATTTTAAAAAAAGATGGTGTCATGGCCACGTTTTTGGATATGGCCAACCAAAGTGTCACCCATATTCCTGATTTAATAGCCAAATACGGTAAAACTCATTCGTGGGCACATACCTTGGTGAATACCGAGTCGAATTCAGCAACACTGATCTGTCAGTTGCCTGGGGAAGGCAACCGACGTCATCATCATCCAGATTGGAATGAATGGTGGTTTATTATTGATGGGTGTTGGGAGTGGGACATCGAAGGGGAAAAGCGGCAAATCGTCAAAGGCGATTTGGTATTTATCGAGAAAAACAAAAAACATAAGATCACTGCCATCGGTGATAGTGCCGCCATCCGTTTAGCCGTCAGCCGTTACGACGTGGCGCATGTGTATGATACGGAAGACTATGCATGAAATTTGTGTTCCCACTAAGTATTGATTTTGCCAAGTCCCACGGGTCTTACCTACACGATGAGTTCAGTGGGCAGCGCTATTTAGATTTATTTAGTGGGTATGCATCGCTCCCTCTGGGGTATAACCATCCGATATTTGATGCCAGCTTTTACCTCGAGGTGCAACAGGTTGCTGCGCTGCGGATGACCAACAATGTGATGTCCAGTGCGCCACTGCGGGCGTTTTTGCAGGAATTTGTGCCGCATTTACCAAGCGACAAGGTGCACTTTACCTGTACCGGTGCCTTGGCGGTGGAAGCGGCCATTAAAACCGCTATGACACATGCTCACCAGCATCGGGCCATAGAACCATCGCAGATGCAAGTATTATGTTTGCGTGACTCCTTTCATGGCGTGAATGCATGGGGATTTGCCACCGATCGCGTAGGTGTGACCGCCAAACGTATGGAAGACTACCCGGACGCAGGCTGGTTGCATCTTTCCATCGATGAGGCGTTGGCGTTTTTGTCGCATTCATCCGCGGCACAGCGAACGGTCGCGCTACTAATCGAACCTATTCAAGCTACCAATGGCGATATTCATTTGCCCAAAGCATCATTGCAGGCACTGGTTCAGACGGCGAAAGCGCAAGGAATTTGTGTGATCGTCGACGAAATTCAAACCGGTTTTGGTGTGACGGGTACCATGTGGTACAGCCAGCAGCTGGGCATTGCCGCCGATATTTTGGTGTTTGGCAAAAAAGCACAGGTGTGTGGCATTGCGGTGGCTGAGGCGTTTGCCAGTATTTTTAGCAGTCCGTACCAAAAACTGGATGTTACCTTTGATGGCGATTTGATCGATATGATCAGAGCACGCTACGTGTTAAAGGCGTATCGTCGTGATGGTTTGCTGGAAAATACCGCCAATATTGCGGCGTTTTTTCAACAGGCGTTGACACCTTTTATGCAGGATGTGGCTGTTCCTGTCTCCAAAGATAGTTCCTTTACACAAGGCTTATCGCCAACGAGTTTACCGACAACGAGTATAGCGCCAGCTACGACAGCATCGCATGCTCTGACATCCCCATCCATGGCTGCAGTGGCCAGATCCGCCGAACAAAAAACTACTGAGCATAAGCGACTGTTAAGTCATTTTCGTGCCGCAGGCTGCCTGATTGCGTTTGACTTTGATGATACCCAAACGCGCGATCGATTCGTGGCGGATTGTTTCACGCGGCGCTTGTTGGTGAATAAAGCCGGCGCTCGCGCGATCCGTTTGCGACCCAATTTAGCCATTTCTCCGGTCGAAATGGCGGCTGCAGCTACGATAATGACGGAGGTTTTGGCGCAATTATAATGGTGAGGCGCATTAACGCCTCAGTGCGCCTTTATCTGCGAAAACAAGCATGACGGGAGCGGGCGGTTTATCGAGTGCGCTCGGCATGTTCTGCCCATTTTTTTTCTGATGTTTACATCTATGTTGTATCAAAGTGCTGTTGTATTAAAGTGTTGTATGACTGCCGCTTACTGCAGCCCAGTTTGGCCATTGTGTTTTCAATGAGGTTGTGGTGTGCTTTGCGGTTGGTCGTAGCGGATAAACCGCGTTATCGCAGGTTTGGCCTTGGCATACGATTGGTGGGTTAATTGCTGCCATTGCCAAGTACGACCATCGTCGGAAAGTTCTTGTTGCATGTTTTCATAACCACACTGCAGATTAAACCGCAGCGCGGCGGTATTGGTCGCCAACACAATGCTTTGCAAGGTGTGCAGTTGTAATTGTTCGAAGGCAACGTCATGCAGGGCAAAGGCCACACAAAATGGCACAATATTTTGCCGATAGTGGGCAGGGTAAATGTAAAGACCCGGCTCCGCGGTGCCTTGCGATGGGTTGATACGAGCCAAGGATGCCACCCCGATAGGCTCTTGGCGAAAATAAATCATCCAGTATGCCTGTTGCCGATCATGCTGAATTCGAGTGAACCACTGGCACTGTTGTTCTGCCGTGATCAATGCGGTACTTCGCATCATATTGGCGATGGAGGGATCGTTTCGCCAATGGCGAATCATCTCAAGTTGCGAGTGTTGGATCGGCGCGAGTGTGACGCCGTAGCGACTAAATTCAGGTGGCCAGGCGAGCGCATTCATCCGATTAAATCCCACTGCATGGCGGTGCCTTTTTTTACATCCCGACGGATGGTTTTACCCAGTAGCATAGGTAAATATTTGACGGGTAACCCAAACCCAGGCCGAATGCTGCGCAGATTTTGCTCGGTTAAAACACTGCCTGCGGGCAAATCACAGCTGATGTATAACGAGCGTCGATGTTCACGTGAGCGCAGCTCGGCTTCGGTCGCGCCGTAATGCACTTTGCCCACGGCGCTGTGGGCGCGCCGACATTCATCAACCAATAGCCGCAGTTCGGCGGGCTCGAGCGAAAATTCAGCATCCACACCGCCCTCGGAGCGATCGAGCACAAAATGTTTTTCAATCACAGTGGCACCCAATGCCACCGCCGCGACTGACACTCCGATGCCCATGGTGTGATCGGATAAACCGACATGACAGTCAAACAAGCTGGCTAAATGTGGCAAGGTCGCTAAATTGGCATCCACCGGATCCGCCGGGTAGTGGCTGGTGCATTTTAGTAAAATAATGTGCTGGCAGCCATGTTGGCGCAGGACATCGACAGCCTCTGCCAGTTCGGCTTGGCTTGCCATGCCGGTAGACATGATGACCGGTTTGCCTGTGACGGCCACGGCGGCTAGCAAACGATGATCGGTATTTTCAAACGAAGCAATTTTATAGCAAGGCACATCAAGTTGTTGTAAAAATGCCACGGCGCTTACATCAAAGGGGGTGCTAAAGGCCAGCATGCCGTGCGATGCGGCACGCGCAAAAATAGCCTGATGCCACTCCCAGGGCGTGGACGCCACTTGGTACAGCTGATACAGCGATTGGCCATACCAAAGACTATCTGGATTATCGATGAAGAACTCGCCATGATGCACGTCGAGTGTCATGGTGTCGGCAGTGTAGGTTTGTAATTTGATGGCATCCGCGCCTGCGGCTGCAGCCGCGTCGACCATGGCGAGCGCTTTGTCTAGCGATTGATCATGGTTCCCTGAAAGCTCGGCAATGATAAAAGGGGCGCAACCCTGACCGATGCGTTTGTGACCAATATGAATGTGTTCGGCTGTCATGGAATGTTCTCATCGTTAAGATTTACCGCATAACTCGGCTGTGATTGCTTAAAACCGCGTTGATGTTCGTCGCTTCGTTTCTCACATCATTTTTGCGCACCATCTATCCCGAGGTGACTGTTATCGTATGTCGGTAGCTATGCCGCCATATGAAATGAATAACCGCAATACATCAAGGCCTCTATGATGGGTAAAGTTTCATGCCATGGTGCGACATTTGGCACTGTTGTGTTATGGCCATAATCACCGCATCTACGCCAATGATTTTACACGAGAATTCAGCATCGGCTGAATTCTCATTCGTCGCAGCAACGAACACGCGACTCGATGCGGTAGCCATGTGTTGCAACCCTTGCGGGTTCATCAACACAGTGTTGATGTGAGTTGCTAATGCGCTTGCGCTGATGGTATTGTCGCCGGCATCAATACAAACCCCCTGTTCTGTCAGCATCATGGTTGTGGCAGTCTGGTTCTGTGCCGTGCGGACCACAATCGCTGGCAATTGTAAAAAAGCCCGCTCCCAGTGCGTACTACCCCCGGCGCCGATCATCAGATCGGCGCTCGCCATTAATTCGGCCATGCGTGAACTTTGGATATGCAATGTGTAACAGCTGGCATCTTGGCAGCGTTTGGTAATCTGCGCACGCGCCGGATGATGACTACCAATTACGATATCGGCATGCCAGTGATTTAACTTTAATAATTCCAATGCATCCATAGCGCGAGTGGTTAAATTATCTGCATCAGCACCGCCAAAAAACAACAACAATTGCCATTGTGTTGCGGGTTTAGTTAGGGTGTTGGCAGCTGCGGCTATGGCGCGGCTTTTTTGTGAATAATCACGCGCTGGAACTGCGACGCGATAAAACTCATCGCGTAATAACACATAGCGTGGCCCCAGCAATTGCAGGCAATTGGGCGTTACCCAAGGCTGATAGCGCTGTTGAAAATCAGGCACAAGGTTTTGGTCGAGCAAAATATCGCACTGATGCGGGCGATTGGCGAGATCATCAATCACCATCAAGGTGGTATAGGGCCAGCGTTGTTTTAGCAAACGCTCTGCTAGCGCATCAAGTTCATAGTGGTCAATCACCACCAATTGCCACTGAGTATGCTGAGCATGGGGTGGTGCTGATGATAACAAAGTATCGTTTGGGCTGGATTTTAACGCGATGGCACTACTGGCCGTTGCCAAGGTCGTGGTTTCGTCTGGCGATAAACAGGACGCACCTTGATTGTTCATCAATTTCAACATCTGGCCGGCGTTCCAGTGGTTAAATTCGGTTAACAGTGCATGCATCTTTGGACGAGTTGCATCGCTAGCCACGGGGTCCATCGGCAAAAATTGTGCTGCAAGCGCGATGCTGTGATGCAAAAAACCAGAGCCTTGCAATAAGCCTGCACTGCTATCGCCGGGCCAGGCCAGGGTCATAAAATGACATTGCCAACCCAGTTGTTGTAATTTTGTTGCCAACACCATGCAGCGCATCAGGTGACCTTGGCCACAGCGACGGGCGGCATCAACGCGAAACAAGGCGCGTGGTGGCATATTCGGTTTCATCGGCTTGCGTTCACTCCGGCAACGGCGTTCAATATTGCGTATTCACAAGGTCAGAGGTGCTGAGGGTTAACATAGCGTTTTAAAAATCAGCCAGGCCTTTAAGCATCAACTGCCAACATCACGTCATTGACATAAAATACTGATGCAGCGCTTCGGCTCTTAACCAATCATCAGGTTCATCAATATCTTGCACCACATAATGCGGTAATTCCAGTAAGGCGCTATGCGGCGAAAACATGGCTTTGCCCTTCAGCCAACTTTGCGCCGGTCCGATATAAAACTGCCCGGCATCATGAAAGGCCGGAGACAAATCTTGTGAGCGTTTGGCGATGCTCACCGTATCCACTGGTGCGGTAGTGCCGTCAGCATGCCGCCATAGCGCCCGTTGGATGGGAAAGCTAAATCTACAACCGGAAAATACAAAATCCAGGGCGGGATTTGCGTTTAACATCTGCTGCGCTTGCTGTAAATACGTCGGTTTCAACAGCGGCGCCGTTGCGTAGATACAAGCGACCTGTAATTTTTCGATATCAAATTCGGGTGAACCCGCCAGAGTATTAGCGGAGATCTGCTGACGGATAGCATCGATCGCATGCACCACCACGGGCCCAGTCCCGGTGTAATCATCGGCCAGCGTGGCTGGGCGAATAAAAGGGACTTCAGCGCCATAGGCTTTGGCGATTTCTGCGATTTCAGCATCATCGGTAGATACAATGACATGGTCAAACAACCCTGACGATAAGGCGCATTCGATACTCCACGCCAACATGGGTTTACCATTAAATAGCTTGATGTTTTTGCGCGGGATCCGCTTACTGCCGCCACGGGCTGGAATGATTGCCACCGATTTCATGCATCGCATCCTTAAAAACTAGGTTGATGTTACCGCCAAAGCGCGTTCAAGCACTTGGACAACCTGCAGCTGCTCGTCATCTGACAAACTAGGATGTAATGGCAAACTGATGATTTGACTATAAAACTGTTCTGCTTGTGGAAAGTCACCCCAACAAAATCCAAGCTGCTGATAATACGGCTGAGTATGAATAGGGATGTAGTGCACGTTAACCCCTATACCTGCCTGTCGTAGCTGATCAAACACCACGGCGCGGCGTGTATCATCATGTAAGCGGATTATATACAAATGCCATGATGAACGTCCTTGAGGTGGCTGAGAAGGCAAGTCGAGCGGTAGATGTTGTAAAAGTTGCTGGTAGCGCTGCACCAAAGCATGCCGGCGCTGAATAAAAGATTCAAGTCGTGTTAACTGACTGAGGCCCAATGCCGCTTGCATATCGGTCAGGCGATAGTTAAAACCAAGATCCAGCTGTTGATAATACCAAGCGCCATGGCTGGGCTCTGTCATATGGGCTGTATCACGTGTAATGCCATGACTGCGCAATTGCATGACTTTTTCTGCCAGTTCACGGGTTTGCGTCATGAACATCCCGCCCTCAGCAGAGGTGATCAGTTTGACCGGATGAAAACTAAAAATGGTACAAGCGCTATAGCGACAAGCACCAACAAAAGCCACGCCATCGTGGGCACCAACGGCATGTGAGGCATCTTCAACAAGCGCAATGCCATAAGGGGCGGTAAGTGCGGCAACCGCCGCCATATCCATACTGTGACCCGCCAAATGCACCACCACGATGATTTTCGGCAATTGCTGCCGACGTGCGGCATCCTGCAGTTTATCGGCCAACGCATCGAGGCTGATGAGGCCGGTTTGGGCATCCACATCTATAAAATCGACGTCTGCTTGGCAATAACGGGCACAGTTGGCTGAAGCGACAAAGCTGATTGGGCTGGTCCAAAGCCGATCACCCTCACACAGTCCGAGCGCTAAACAGGCAAGGTGCAGCGCCGAGGTGGCGCTATTACAGGCCACGGCGTAACCTGCGCCAACATAAGCAGCCATAGCGTTTTCAAAGGCGGGCACCATTGGACCTTGTGTTAAAAAATCAGATGTTAACACCGCGCTCACGGCGGCTATGTCATCTGACGTAATCTGTTGGCGACCATAGGGGATCATAATTGCGCGTCTTGGTTAAATTTTATAATTTCATCAAGGGTCAGGAAATGTGGATTGGTATTAGAAACGTACTCGCAGCCTGGTGTTACTGGCTTCCCGCGCTCCTGACAGGCATTGATGGTAAAATCATTGCTGCGATTAGAGAATAAAATCGAAGGTGCAATGACAAAATGATCGTCATATTCATAAGTGTTATAGGACATATCTCCCGGACACATCATTTCGTGCAGTTTTTCGCCGGGGCGAATGCCTATTTCCCGAAGCGGTAAGTGAGGTGCCATGGCCTTGGCCAGATCTGCGATACGAACCGATGGGATTTTAGGCACGAAAATCTCCCCACCGAGCATGCGCTCAAAATTTTTCAACACAAAATCCACCCCCTGTTGCAGGGTGATCCAAAACCTTGTCATTTCCATGTGCGTGATGGGCAAATGGTCACTGCCTTGACGTATTAATTTTTCAAACAAAGGCACCACCGAACCGCGAGAACCGACCACATTACCGTAACGCACGACGGAAAAGCGGGGCTTATCACCGCCAGATACGTTATTGGCCGCAATAAATAACTTATCCGAGGCGAGTTTAGTCGCGCCGTACAAATTGACGGGATTGGCCGCTTTATCGGTAGATAAGGCTATCACCTTGCCTACATTGTTATCTATCGCGGCATTAATTACATGTTCGGCACCATTAATATTGGTTTTGATACATTCCATTGGGTTGTATTCGGCTGCCGGTACTTGTTTCAGTGCTGCCGCATGGATCACCAAATCAACCCCATGCATGGCTCGGATCAGTCGCTGCTGATCACGTACATCGCCAATAAAATAACGCATACATGGGGCGTTAAAGCGTTGCTGCATTTCATACTGCTTCAGCTCATCGCGTGAAAAGATAATCACCTTATTCGGCTTGTAACGGGCCAGTATGGTTTGGGTTAATTTTTGCCCAAATGAGCCGGTGCCACCGGTAATAAAAATATTTTTGCCATCAAACATACTCGCCTCGTTACCGTCGGAAAATTGACGGAGCCGCATCGGAATACCAAAACCATAGCATAAAATGTTCCACAGACAAAAAAACCATGCAAATAAATGGTTTAGACGGCACCGTTCTTATCTTTTCGGTCGTTAATTGGCGTAAA
>JACCDR010231582.1_pt1 | contig 33432 bp, 36 predicted proteins | sample 7446431 | NCBI WGS metagenome assembly JACCDR01 (sample SAMN15323443, study PRJNA562643) | freshwater metagenome | isolation source: river surface water | place: USA:Blue River Watershed | collected 2017-08-17
AAGAACAACCGCCTCCCGGACGGCAAGTCCACCAAGCAGCTCGATGCCGAAGGGTATTTGCTCTTGGGCGAAGGGGGTGGTCGGTGGGATGAACATGGTCGAAAGGATGCGAATAAAACATGTTGCGCGATGCTGGTGGCCGTGTATCTTAACGTCCACAATCATCCGCTTCTGAAGAGTTTTCTTCAGGAAGTCGTCGAGTTCGATCGTAATCCCAATGCTACCAAGACGTGCTTGGCCAATGTAATGAAAGAGGCGTTTGTAGCACGTCGTCGGCCAGTTGAAAAAATCATCTGGTGGGCGATCGCTGCGGCGACCGATCTCGTTAAGTGGCACATGGCCAAGGATGCGAAGATTACGGTTGATGTCCAGGCCTATAACGATGTTTTCCTCAAGGCGTGGAATGACGCTGCAGACCGCAAGGTCTGGGATGATGACATGTATGCTCGCGCCATGAAGGATTTCTCGGCCGCGACGCAGAACGAACGTGTTCTCTACACCGAACTCTCCATGGTCTACTACGTCATGGTCGCTGTAAGCGGCAAGGACGAGGCGGACTACTGGCTCGAGCAGGCAGCGTTTGATTCGATCCGTTATCAGGAAATCTGGTTTGCAGCACGTGCCGAGTTCCTCAAGAACGCAGCCGTGCTGACGACGCAAGCCTTGGTCAATAGCGAGGCGCGGGATATCCGGATCGGCTGGATCGTCTCTGATGCAGAAGTTATGAACTCGGTATGGCGGTCGGCTGAAGTGGTCAAACGCTTCGGTCGGCTCGACGTGCTGGTTCAGAAACGTCGCATCACGGGCAATGTGGCAATCTTCCTCAACCACGCATCGAAGCTCCACAGCGACGACCTTGCTCGGATGCTCCGGTGGGCGGAGATCGACCTTTCGGGTCGGAAACTGCCGCAGTGGGAGAGTCTTGCTCGAGAGGAGGCTCTCGACGAGGCGCCCGAGTGGTATTACCACCGGTCGAAGGAAGTGGGCAAGAGCGCTCTCTACAACGGGAGTCTCTCGCATCCGCACGTGCTTCCCACGCGGATCTCTGTTCAAGGCCTGCAAGACATCGTCTGCCACGCGTTCCATCCCGATGGGGTGAGGATCTGGCGGCGAAATCACAAGGCCTACAACGAGATTCCCATGCAGATGCCCAAGCATCGGCCGATTCATCGCCCGGCTCATGCCGACGTTAAGAGTTCGGTCACGCCGAAGATCAATGTCGTCGAGGGACCCTCGAAAGAGAGTCTTGAACGCGAAGTGATCATCGGCCAGATCCTCGACGGCGACAAGGGGACAGTAACTGCGATCGTCGGGACGACTGCTGCTCCTGAAGGAGAATAAAGCTGAGACTCAGAGTTAAACTCTCGGTCGAAGCCTCAAGGCACGGATTAACACCCCGTGCCTTTTTTATTTCACGAAAAGTGCTATAGTCCGTTTGGACCTTTTAAATGAAAAAAATAATGTTAGCGGGGTATATCGAACAAGCAGATGCTATGGTCGATACCCATGTCAGTTCTTTTAGGTACAAGCCAGGGGAGTTTCCAGATATAGGTATCGGTGAATGCGCGGGGAAAGTCGTTGATTTCCTGCGAAAGGCCGGTGTTCCAGTAAAGGGATTTACAGTGAAGATCCGTGTGATCCTCACGTTGCCGGTAGCAGGTAAAGATCCTATTATCGAAGAAATACCAATAAAAGAGTCGAACCCTATTGCGATGACGAGAGATCTTCTCCGTATGACGGTTGATGATTTCTTTATGAACCATGGAGCGACACCGAATCAAAAAATCGAGTGTAAAATCCTGTTCCTCATCGACGAGACTCAACTTGAAGAATAACAAGCGCCTCTCAGCACGGAGGCGCTTTTGTTTTATTTTCCCGTAACAATACAGACGACTGCGCCGCGGAATACCTTTCCTTTAGAAAGGGCTTTTATAAGACCCGCGAGAGCAAGGGCGCCGTTGGGGGTGGATTCTATACCAGCCTTTGACATAAGAGCCGTCGCTCGTTCTATGAATTCGTTTGAAGCTATCCAACCTTTTCCTCCTGTTGCAGAGATGGCTTTAAGGAGAGTGTCTTTGCGGTGAGCAATTTTATCTACGATAGCGTCGGCGAGGGAAGGGAGACCTTTTTCTTCTTCCTCGTTCCATGTTTTGGCGAAAGGGGCGGTCGAAGTGGTTTGCACTATATGAATTTCAGCGTGCTTATTTTCTTTTATAAAATATTCACCGATTGCCTGCGCTGCTGTACCAGAAGACGTGGCAATAAAAACTGCGTCGAGGTCAGGTGTCTGAGCGAGTTCGCGTGCAAGTTCCGTGTACCCTTCGAGAGCAACAGGGTCATTTGATTGACGAAGACTTACGACATTCTCTCCTTTTAGGAGATTAAAGAGCGCCTGAAGTGGACGTTGCGATTCTTCGATGGTGACGCGTGAGTCTTTTACTTCATCAAGGAGCATCTGCTTCTTTTTGGGGTTCATGTGTTCTCCGATGAGGACTTTCAGAGTGATGTTGTCACCATTCTGATTTCTTGTTTGTATGTGTCGTATGGCAGCGAGGGCAGCGTTACCTGATGAAGAGATGGCAAAGCTACGTGCACCTTCTTTAAATTTTGTATCGATCATTACAGGAATAGAGCGGCCTTTGTGAGAGCCAAGAGGGTGGAGGTCCTCTCGTTTGAAATAGAGCCTAGGAATACCAAGCTCCTTTGCTATTTCAGGCGATTCTGTTTGTGGGGTAACCATAATGTATTTGTATAATAGCCAATTCCAAGTATTATATAAAGCACTTCACTTTAACGAAACGAATATGAAATGCGTCTGCCCAGAATGTAAAAACGATATAAATATCTCAAACCATCCAAAGATTGCGGTGGGTTATGTTATTGAATGCGATACGTGCGGTATCGTACTTGAGGTTCGGAAGATTGAAAATGGGGTAGTGGAGACTGAGATTGTGGATGAGGGGAAATAAATCTTACCGTCCTCAGGCAGTCCTCGGCAGCAAAAACGTCAAGGGAAATACCTTGACGTTTTTGCTGCCTGCGGGGCCTTCGACCGGTAAGATTTATTTCCCCTGGAAGGACACGTCTCCAGGAAAATAGGGGGAAGGAGAGGGGGAGGTTATTTGCCGATGGCGAGTTTCTTTACTGTCTCTTCAATCATGCCACGGAAGCCGTGAGAGCCAAGGAAGGCAATTACGTCTCCTTCCATTCGACCTTTTGTAACAAACTCTACGAGCTCCTCATCATTATCGAGATAATGAACCTCTTTATGGTTCTCTTCGATTACTTTAGCGAGTTCATCTCCATCAAACGTCTTATCTGGGTTAGCTGCGTCTACTTTGAGTTTTGAAAGACGAGGAATTACGACTGTATCGGCATGCGCAAAAGCGTCTTTATATGACGATTTTGATTGAGGGGTGCGGTTTCCTGTGTTTGGCTCGTAGACAGCAACGATAAGTCCTGGATAAATCGAGCGGAGGGTTGCGAGAACAGACTTTGCTTTCTCGGGCGAGTGAGCGATGTCGTCGATGACAGTTACTTTATTTTCATAGCGCTTTTCAAGTCGGCGCTTCATGCCACGAAATTCTTTAATTGCGTCTGTGATATCAGAAGGTGAAATACCAATCTCTCGAGCCATAGCAAAGCAGCCTGTTATGTTCTCTGCATTGTAACCGCCAAGGAGGGGTGACTTGATTTGATACTTTTTTCCGTGATAGACGATGTCGAATTCCATGCCGTCAGTCGAAGCAAAGATATTTTCATATCGATACATCGCATCTTCAGATTTGCCATACGTTATATATTCCTTCTTTGCCATTTTAAGGAGAAGGGGAAGGGTTGGGTAATCTATACAACCGACAATAAGACCTTCTTCAGGTATTTGTGTAAAGAGATTCGAGAAGGCATCAAAGAAAGATTTCTCTGTAGGATAGACATCTGCGTGATCCCACTTTACTGCAGAGACGAGGAGGTGTGTTGGTTTGTAGTGAGCAAACTTTGGGCGCTGATCCCATTTTGCTGTCGTGTACTCATCGCCTTCGACAACAGACCAATCACCTTCGCCTAGAGCAGCTGATGGAGAGTTGTCTTGGGTAACACCGCCGATCATGTATGACGGCTTCATGTTTGCGTGGCGGAGGATATGAGAGAGAAGAGCTGATGAAGTGGATTTGCCGTACGTCCCAGCGACTACGATCGAGTGAGGCTTGATGAGATACTTTCCCATAGCTTCTGGGTACGACATGTATGGAATTTTATGTTCCTGCACATAGAGGAATTCTGGATTCTTTGTTGCAATCGCATTTCCTACAACGACAAAATCCGGCACACCACCTTCTATCATTTTTTCTGGATGCCAGCCTGAATAATAGGAAATACCGAGATTGGTAAGGTTTGTCGAAACAGGAGGGAAGAAGCCTGCGTCCGAGCCGGTTACTTTAAAACCCTTCTGCCACAAAGCAGTAGCAACGGCACTCATGGCGACGCCGCAGATACCGATGAAGTGAACTTTCTTTGTTTCGGTTGTTTTAGTCATTTAGGTTTTAAAGATAGCAAAAAAGGCCATAAATGGCCATTTCCGTAGAGATTTATTCGTGGTGATACTTTTCGTTTTTTAATATCGAAAACGCTCGATAGAGCTGTTCAAGGAAAATGACCCGAACGAGATCGTGAGGAAAGGTCATTTTGGAAAGGGCCAGGGAAGAGTCGGCTATCGCTCGAACTTCTTCACTAAAGCCAAACGGACCACCGACAACAAAGGCGATATTTTTCACGCCTGAGTTCATTTGTTTGTCTATGAATACCGACATCTCCATCGACGTGTATTCTTTACCTTTTTCATCGAGCAGGAAAACACGGTCGAACTTTTCAAGCACTTTTACGAGCTTTTCATCTGAGGTGTCAATCATCTCGAATCCGCAATAACGTGAAATTCGCTTTGAATAATCCAGGACAGATTCCTGTAAGTCTTTTGTTTGAGTTTTACCGACTACGACGAGAGTGATTTTCATAAATATTTTTAGATGGTTCCCTGTAAGTGCGAAAAGGATAGCTAACCGAGGATTTCTTTTAAAGGTTCAGTATCTACCTGCCACCTCGCTCCATCAAACCACTCACCACCAAGAAACTGCAGTTTGTACGTATCTGTCGGGCGTTGGAGTGAACCCATGTACATGTATTCCTTGCCAGAGGATTTTGCCCACTCAAGAGCTTTGGTCATCATGCCAATACCGCGTGAAGGTGCCTCGACATAGAAAGGATAGCTGTAATGAAGAATGGTATCTGACTCATAACAAATGACATAACCAACAGGCTGACCATTTTCAGAAAAGACGAGGAGCTTGTTGAAATTACTTTTTTCGCTCTCGGTAAGGATCTCTTTTATTTTATTCGCTGTAAATACATTGTCGCCGAATTTCTCATAGAAATCTTTGGCGAGCTTGCCGATCTCCCAGCTATAGCCTGAATAGGGGATTGCTTCAATTTTCATTTCGAGCCCTTCGCTTTTTCGCAAAATTCTGCGGTTCTCGCTTGATGGTGCGTATGCCTTCAGATTTACACGAAAAGAACGTGTCTTGTTCATGACGCCTTTGTCGACGCGGGTGAATACATAGCCTTGGTCGTAGAGCGACGCTACGTTTAGTGATGAGAAGTCATTAATGATTTTGGTGTCCCAGTTGAGATATGTCATTGGTTTAAAATTACACTGATGCTTGTTCTAACGCAAATCATCGGGTAGCATCGGAAACGGATGAAAACTCGAGAAATTGATAAGAATCCAGTTGTTCCACGGTTGTCGAAGAGGTCAGTAGAACTGCTTACCGAACTATGCTTTAAGAGAAAGGAGGAGTTGGAACCTGCTGATGTCTTGTTCATATTCGGCACATCACACGGGATCGAAAATATTGCTCATGCTGCAGAGGAGGTGCTCAATAAAGGTCTTGTTTCTAGTGTTGTTGTGGCAGGTGGAGCTCCTGTGTTTCCTGATTCGCCGAAGATGAGTCGAAGTGAGGCTGTTGAGATACTTCATGCGCTACGGACCGAACGCTTTCCGGGGACCATATTTCGTTGCGAGAGCGAGTCGTTGAATACTCAGGAAAATGTAAGGCTTTCACTTAATTTTCCTGAATTCACTAAGGCTACAAAGATAATCTATTTGTTTCGTAGTCATGCGTGCGGGAGGGGATTTCTTACACTCAAGAGATATCTCCCTGGCGCAAAACTTCTGCCGTTATCAGTAGACGTCTCGTACAAAAAGGGTTCTCCGGCGATATCGAGGGAAGCATGGTCTTCTGATCGATTTTCAAGAAGCCGAGTATGGGGCGAGTTTTTAAGAATCGAGATGTATGGTAGTCGAGGAGATATTTATTACCCTCGCGAGACGCAAGATATCGTATTGCAGATCAAAAGAGAAATCACCCGAGCGTAGAGCTTGGGTTTTTTTATTTCTCTAATTAATGAAGCCCTATCCAAACTCCAATCATCACAAACCCAAGGTGAACTACCCACATGCGCATGATAGTTTTTTCCTCGCTCCAGCCTCGAAGCTCGAGGTGGTGGTGAAGTGGGGCCATGCGGAAAATGCGGCGACCAAAAACATGTCGGCCGATGGTTTGAACGATAACCGAAATCGCTTCTGCATAAAACATAAATGCAATAAACGGAAGAATTGCCATCGAATTAACTGCCAAAGCATTAATGGCGAGCAGTCCTCCAAGCCCAAGCGAACCGACATCTCCCATCTGAAATCGAGCTGGTTTTATATTGAAATAGGTATAGGTGAGCAAAGATCCGGCTGTCACAGCATTAAGAACAGCGAGAGCGTCGTAGCCAGCGGTCCAGCTGAGGAATGCGAGCGCACCGAACGTTGGGATAAGCATCCCTCCTGCAAGGCCATCCATACCGTCGGAAATGTTTACGGCATTTGCTGTAAACATTACGATGAGAATGATGAGGGGGATGATGAAAATGCCAAGGTCAAGATATCCGTCCCATGGTAGGTAAATCTCTCTCCAGCTTTCGCCAAGCTTCCAATAGATCCACCATGCAGAAATTCCACCCGCGGCGAATTGCAAGAGAAGTTTTTCATGCACAAGCACGCCTTTTTTCTGCTTTGAACCGAATACGGTGACAGACCTCTTAAAAAGAGTCCAAGGGAGTGTGATCGCAAGCCAGATGCGTACAAGAAAAGATTTGTGAACTCTTATGAGAGTGAATACCTGTGAGAGACTACGCTGTTTACGGTCTGGGCCAAACACATTCATAAGGTCGTCGATTGCACCGAGCGCTGCTGACAGAAGAAGTACTCCGATAGGTACCCATGTATATCGTCGATCCCAATTAAATAAGATGGTAAGGAGCACGACAGTCACGATAATAAGAAGTCCTCCCATAATCGGGGTGTTCGCTTTATCCTGCCTCGACTCCATACCGAGTGTTGCATCACCACCGGCGTGTTTCATCACTTTAAAATGACGAAGCATCTTTATAAGAAAAGGCGCCCAAATGAGGCTTACAAGAGCTGCGATGATGCCTGATCCAATGATGTCGATGAGGCCTTGTATTTGAGAGGGGAGAAAGTCTGTCATGTAGATAGACTATAAGTTCCTGAGCGTTTAGGCAATAAACGCTTTAAGTCTGCGTACTGATACGGTCGCGGCGTTTCGTGCACTTTCAAATGTGTAATTGTCCGAACCTGTCACACCTTGTTCTTTCCACGTTCCGCCGAGAAGATCTTCACTGTGGACAAGAATGTCGCCTTCACGCACTCCATGACCATACACCCCATCAGAAGGCCATGAGTATGAGTGAGCGTAGCTTATACGAGTGGTGTTGCCGTCTCGTTCAATGCCTGTAACAAGCAAAACATGATTATAGAGTTTGTCTTTACCTGTACCTAAAAACACGATTATATCTGAAGGGCGGAGTTCACTTACTTTTATTTCGACACTGTTTCGTTCATCGGCAAAAGTAGAAACCCCGATGTTCTCGGCCGGTCGAAGTTTGGCAATCAGTTTGCCAGCTATGCCTTTCCGCTTCGTTTTAATATTGCTTTGAATACTTTTACCGTTTCGTTCTTGCGAATATGCGTTGAGAACATGATAAGCAAAACCTGAACAGTCGACACCGAGGTCTTGTTCAACGACAAATTCCTTGAGTTTATCTGTAGATAGCTCGGAGATATGAACACGGGCAAGTTTGGCGGCGATCGTGCATTCTTCTGCGATTTCTTCTGGGGTTCCTTTTCCTTTGTCTACACGAAGTCCGGAGCGAATCTTTTTTCGCTTGTTATTAAAGTACGGACAAGAGGGCTTTGTTCCAAAGGGGAGTGCAAGGTATTTGTCGACAACTGCCCGTGCTTTTCCTTCGAGTTTTAATGTTTCTACTTGATGCATGATGAAATGAATTCACCGTTCTCGTTGAACGTGTTGTGGTCTTTCATTATACCTGCAGTTGTCTGGATGCGGAAAAGTTCTTTGTTGTGATCGGTGTTTTCGTATCGCATAACCTCGAGACCTTTGCCTTTAAGTGAGGTGACGTCGACTGTGTAATTTGTTTCTGTCATTCGCTTTACAATTTGTGCACCGCCGGTGATCTCTTTTGCCCGCTGAACCTGAATATCAAGAAGCGATTTTATGTGCGCCTCAAATATGGTCTCGGATTTTTGGAGCCATGATTCAAATACTGCTGAAGCGGGCTGTCGTGCGTTTATTTCGAGAAGGAATGTTTTACGAGTTTTTAGATCAAAGACGACGTCTATGCCGAAAAGACCCTTCCATCCATCTTTTTTGAGTCGAGCGCCTACTTTTTCAGCGAGTTTTTTTGTTTCTTCATACGCGCCTGTGTATTTTGGGTCGTGCGGTAGCGCCCAGTCATTGCCAATCGTTGAAAAGGGGAGATCGGTGAAAGGAGAAATACCTGTTATCTGATAGCTTGGGTTTCCGACTACGATTTTATCTTTGGCTACGACAGAATTTACGGTAAATATGGGACCTTCGATAAATTCCACCGTACGACATTCTCGTTCAGGGAATTTCCGCTTAAGGTGGGTGAGTACTTTTTCAGTATCGATTACAAATGTACCTTCACCTGTGTGCGAATGATTAAACTGAAGAACAAATTTTTCGCCAGTGAACGCCACGTCTTTAACTGCAGAGATGTTGTGCGGAGGTAAAAGTTTTGCATCTTCGGCGAGCCATTTTATTTGCGAAATCTTCTCTTCGACCTTGCGAGCAAGTGTTGATCCAGGGTTAAGGAGATTCCAGTCATTTTCTTTTGCGATGCGCTCGGTGCGTGGGGTAGACATAAAGACAACCACATCGGCCTTGAGGTTTGTAATTAGGTCAAACGTCTCTTTTCGCAAAAGAAGATCGTCGGTATCGAGGATTTTCCTGCTTTGAACGAGGATAATGTTGTCCGGACTCCGCTTTTGGGACTGGCGGCCAAAAGGAGTGTCGTTTGAAACGATGTAGTAATTGCCTTCAGGTTTCATGCCTAAAGCACGCTCTATGTCGCGGGCCACATAGACAAGGGGGTTTTTAAGGGTAGTATTCACTTTGATAGTATACTTATAGTACGAACAATGGCCACTCTATATATAGTAGCGACCCCGATAGGCAACCTTGAAGACATGACTTTTCGAGCTGTTCGTGTACTTAAAGAAGTCTCTACGGTGTTTTGTGAAGACACCCGAACGTCCCGTGTTTTGTTCAATAAGTACGACATAAGGACGCCTTCAGAGAGTTTTCATGCACAAAGTCCGCTTTCAAAGATCGATCGCATCGTCGAACTCCTCACGGAAGGTAAAGATCTTGCGCTTGTAAGCGATGCGGGAACTCCCGGTATCTCTGACCCAGGTATGGTTTTAGTATCAGAGATTCGCACAAGGCTCCCAGAAGCAAGTATTGTTGCTGTACCAGGAGCATCGGCTCTCACTGCAGCTGTTTCTATTGCAGGTAAACCACTTCACGAGTTTGTTTTCTTAGGCTTTCTTCCACACAAGAAGGGAAGGCAGACTTTATTTGAAGAAATCAGGGCAGGAGAGAGGCCGTACATTTTTTATGAGTCCCCTCATCGTATTGAAAAAACTCTCGAAGCTCTTAAGAACATGCCAAAGACTGTCACTATCTGCCGCGAGATCACTAAAATGCACGAGTCGTATGTTTCTGGTACCGCAGAGGAGGTTCTTATGAGTTTTAAAAATAACTCGGGCACATTGCGAGGAGAGTTTGTGGTGATTGTGAGTTAGACTCGAGTTTTTCACATAGATTTATTGTTACGTGAGGTATATACTTGCGATATATAATCTATTTTTCCATGAAGTACAGAAATATAATCATCGTGCTCGGATTTCTCGTTTTCATTCTCCCGATTCTTGGTTTTCCTCAGACGTGGGATGACATGTTCTATGCCGCTTTTGGACTTCTCATAATTGCTTTTTCATATCTTTCAGGAAAAAAGGATGTTCTTAAAGAAACTCAGGTGCCTGTGGAAACTGTTTCGTCTGTCTCGTCTAACATCGGAGCATAACTATCGTGGCTGAGAGATCTCAAAAGAGCGTTCGAGCGTATAGGCTAGGAACTCTTCTTGTGGCCATCTTTCTTTTTTCGTTTATTTTTCAATATACAAGTTGGCCAGGGCTTGGGCGCGTAAGTTATACCGGAACATTTGCTACGACCACTACTCCAGTCATGGTTCCGGTTGAACCAGAAGTGTTGGGGCGAAAACCTACTCATGTCCCAACACCTTCTGCTGTCCGTGGCATATATATGACCTCGTGTGTGGCTGCAACTCCTAGTCTACGAACCAAACTTGTCGACCTTATTGATGAGACCGAGATTAACTCTGTAGTAATCGACATCAAATCGTTTGACGGTTATCTTTCTTTTGAGCCAAAAAGCGAAGAACTTAAAAAAGCGACAGGTGGTTGTTTTGTAAAAGATATGCAGGATTTTATTGATGTGCTTCACTCTAAAAATATTTATGTAATCGGTCGACTTGCTTCATTCCAAGATGCGTTGCAGGTGAAGAATCATCCTGATCTTGCTGTAAAGAAGGCGAGTGATACGTCGACCGTTTGGCGCGATCATAAAGGGATTCCGTGGATAGACGCTTCTGCAAAACCTCACTGGGATTATCTTGTGAAAATTGCCGAAGAATCACATGCGATTGGTTTTGACGAAATTAATTTCGATTACATACGTTTTCCTTCGGATGGAAACATGAAAGACATTTATTATCCTTGGAGCGGCTCACAAAAGAAAAGTGAGGTGATGAGGTCTTTCTTTGAATATCTTTCAGAAAAATTAAAACCTCAGGGTATTGTTATATCTGCCGACCTTTTTGGTATGACGACAACGAATACTGATGATCTCAATATTGGGCAGGTGTTGGAGTATGCTTTGCCACATTTTGATTACATAGCTCCGATGGTGTATCCGTCTCATTATCCAAAGGGTTTCATGGGTTTTAATGACCCAAATAGTCATGTCTACGAAATCGTTTACTACTCGATGAAGACTGCAGGTGATAGAGCTGTTGCGGCCACAACGACTGTCGCTTTGCCTGGCGCGCGTATTGGCACATCGACTCCAGCTATTTATTCAAAACCTTCTTTTGATAGAAAGAAACTTAGACCTTGGCTTCAGGATAATAATTATCCAGTTGTCTACACCGCTGAAATGGTTCGAGCCCAAATAAAAGCTACGTATGATTCGGGACTTGATTCGTGGCTCCTGTGGAACGCAGGGAATAGATATACTCGAGCTGCTTTAGAGGCTTCAAAATAAGATTTGCCTCTTTAGATTTTGTGTGGTTATATAAAGCTGCTTAGCTCTTTGTTCCACCCCAGTTCTATATCAACGATGAATATTATATTAATAATCGTTTCGAGCGTCCGTAAGGCGGTCGCCTCAGTTATCCCTGGTCAGGTCAAGCTCTGTTTCAATAATCTGATCTTTATCTTTCGTCCACGATGCCTGTCGTGCAATTGGAAGAAGAGGTCTGAGGATATGCGGAACCCCGACCTCTGCTACGCCTGCGCGAGCGAGCCCGTCAATTCGAATCTGCGGATGAAGCCTGCCGCCAAGCGAGTCGTTAAGGTTGCCTGATCACCGAGCCGCGTTTAGCGCGGCTTTTTCTTTCCCTAAGATTTGATTTATGCACCTCTTGTCCCTAGACAAATATCCAAGCGGAGCTATGCTTATCTTGTTCGGTCTTTCGATCGAACATTTTTCTAAGAGCAAATGCGCTTGGAAGAATTCAAGAATAGTTCCCCACAAATACATCATACAAATGCACACTCGTATCGATAGACGTCGCGCTGCAATCATTAATGTCGGAAACCTTGGATTCCAAAGTGCCTCGAAACCAGCTGTCTCCGATAAAGGCAACTCAACCCTGCGAAAACCTCCAGTCATCACTGCCAATTCAATTGGCATGGGAATGTGGCGCACCAAACAGGAGCTTGCGTCTTCCGTCAGTGGGTAGAATTTTCAATCGATAACATGTACGACCTTCTTAATCCCTTAAGGAGGTCGTTTTTCATTATCCTTAAGAGTATTGCTGGACAAACTGGGCAAGAGGAGTAAGCTATGACTCGGTAGTACGACTTTGTTCCCGGCATGTCGTCGGGGACTTCGCGAAGTCAAATAAGTGGTTAGGATACCAGCACATGAACAAAAACGACAATACGATTAACAGCGGAGCTTCTTCGGAAGCCCCCTCCGGTCCCAAACGCCATGGCGCATATACGCTCCCGGTGTATACGGAACGACCACTGCTTCAACGCTCACCAGAGCAAGTTCAGGCAGCACTCAGCGGTTTCGCCGCGGGGGTGAGGTTTGACTCTCCCAGGGGTCTTACGGGTCGTCGGCCTACGGGTCGCGGCTGGTAATCGTTTATAAACACCCTTCGGGGTGTACCCCTTCCATATCATGAGTGGAAGGGGTTTTTATTTTAATTGTTACTTTTGTATTTGCCCTTAAACGTGGCATAATCAAAGCAAATGACAAGTGATGATAAAGTTACATATTTCGGCGAAACTGATTCTCGAAACAAGAGGATAAAGTTTGGAATTAAGGCGAAGGACCGTACTCGCCACATGTATGTCATCGGAAAGACGGGTATGGGAAAGTCGACCCTTCTTGAAAATATGGCCGTTCAAGATATCCAAGGCGGTGAGGGATTATGTTTTATCGATCCTCACGGCAAATCTGCAGATCTTCTTCTTGAATACATTCCCGAACATCGCATCAAGGATGTAGTTTATTTTGCGCCTTTCGATATCGAACAGCCAATCGCTTTTAACGTCATGGAAGACGTGGGTTATGACAAGAGGCATCTCGTCGTATCGGGCCTTATGTCGACGTTTAAAAAGATTTGGGTAGACGCATGGTCTGCTCGAATGGAATACATTCTCTCAAACACACTCCTCGCACTCCTCGAGTATCCAGGCGCAACGCTTTTGGGTGTGAATAAAATGTATTCAGACAAGGTGTATCGCAAGAAAGTGGTCGACAATATAACAGATCCTGCCGTGAAATCTTTCTGGGTTGATGAGTTTGCAAAATATACCGAAAAATTTGCAGCTGAAGCAACGCCAGCGATTCAAAACAAGATTGGACAGTTTACAAACAATCCTCTCATCAGAAACATCATCGGTCAGCCGAAGTCGTCGTTCGATATCCGAAAGATGATGGATGAGCGAAAGATCATGATCGTGAACCTTTCGAAAGGAAGGGTGGGCGAGTCGAATGCAAGTCTTCTTGGAGCGATGCTTATCACCAAGATTTACCTTGGAGCAATGTCTCGTGCCGATGCGACAGAATCGCAGCTCCGGTCGCTGCCGCAATTCTATCTTTATGTGGACGAATTCCAGTCTTTTGCAAACGAATCTTTTGCAGACATTCTTTCAGAGGCGCGAAAGTATAAATTGAACCTCACCATCGCTCATCAGTACATTGAACAAATGTCAGATGAGGTGCGTGCTGCTGTGTTCGGTAACGTGGGAACTATGATTGTGTTTCGTGTGGGTTCTTATGACGCAGAAGTTCTTGAAAAGGAATTTTTGCCGCAGTTTACCGCAGAAGATATTGTGAACCTGGGCCAGTATCAGCTCTACTTGCGTTTGATGATTAACGGAGTAGGCTCTCAACCATTCTCTGCGCGAAATCTTCCGCCTATCGCACCACCAGCTCAGTCGTTTAAAGAGCAGGCGATTTTGAGCTCTCGTTCAAATTACGGACAGGTGAGAGCGGTTGTTGAAGAACAGGTAAGGATTCAGACTTCAAGCGATGAGCAGGTAAAACCTCCTGCGGTTGAAAGGCGTCCAGATACACGACAAGAGCCACGAGGGGATTTTAGGCAAGATGATCGAGGTCCACGTCGAGATAGTTTCGACAGGAGAGAGATGCCTCGAGATAATCGCGATAACGCCCCACGAAGAGACGAGGGGAGGGCCCTTGCGTCGACCGTGCAACAGCCTGTTGCAGCAGCTGCACAAGCAATTCCTCGAAAGGAAGCTTCGCAACCTGCAATGTCGGCGTCTGTGTCTTCACAGCAACATTTTCCGGATAGTGGTCGTGCGCCTCGCGACGACAGACGAGACGATAGGAGAGATGACCGAAGGAATGATCGTCGAGATGAAAGGTCTCCACGAGTTGAGCGACCAGCTCCACCTCTTGAAGAAGGGGATGGTTTTTCTGGTCTTGCAAGCCTAAAAGCAGTTCTTCCTTCTATTGCCAATTCTGCTCCTTCGCCGGCTCCACGTCCGATAAATACAAACAATCGTCCCCCAGAAAAGAAGGGAATCACGCAAGAATCTCGAAATGATTTAAAGGCGGCCCTTGCATCGCTTATTAAAGAAGTTCCGAAACCCGTAGAAGCAAAGGTGTCAGAACCTACTCACAAAAGGGAAGAACGACGAGAGGAGTCTAAGCCTCAGGTGGTTACACCAAAAAGGGAGGATAGGTCTCGCGAGGTGCAATTTGATTCTCCAAAGGATCATGTAAAACAGGAGGCGTCTAAAACCACTCATTCGTCGAAGGGTGTTCCAAAGAGTGATGTTGCGTCTGGCCCAAATGAAGTACCAGAGGATGTGCTTAAAAGGATACTTGAGATGTAGTCTATTTCACGTAACCTTAAGGGGTGTTGGAGGATTATAAGAGGAACCAACTATACAGATATGGCAAAGCGAGCGCTCATATTTTCTTTTGTTTATTATCCGCGTTTTATCGGAGGAGCGGAGATAGCTATTAAAGAAATCACAGACAGGATTCCGGATGGCGAAATCGAATTCGATCTCGTTGCTTTGCGTTTCGACAATCGCTTGCCGAAAGAGGAAAAAATTGGAAATGTCACGATTCATCGAATCGGGTTTGCTGGAAAGCAGACGGAAAGCGCAGACTCTCTGCCTCTTCATCTTCACCTTAATAAATATCTCTACCCGTTCATTGCAGCGTGGAAATCTTCACGGCTACATCGCGAAAGAAAGTATTCATTCACATGGGCGATGATGGCAAACTATTCAGGCTTCGGTGCACTTTTCTTTAAACTTTTGCATAAAGACGTACCGTTCCTTCTTACCCTTCAAGAGGGAGATCCGATTGAATACATAAAGAAGAGGGTTGGATTGCTTTTGCCACTCTTTAAGAAGATTTTCACGAGTGCCGATGCCATTCAGACTATTTCACACTACCTCGCAGACTTTGCCCGCGATATGGGCGCAACATGCCCGGTCGAAGTCATTCCTAACGGCGTCGGCGTAGCACATTTCTCAAAGGAAATTGATGAGACAGAAATGCATGCGGTAAAACAAGCTCTTGGTAAAAATGAAGGTGACGTGTTTCTCATTACCACCTCGAGGCTCGTCGTTAAAAATGCTGTAGGCGATATTATTAAATCTCTTGAACATCTTCCAGAGAACGTGAAGCTCGTCATTTTAGGAACCGGCTATCAGGAAGCAGAACTTAAAAGGCTTTCTAAGGCTCTAGGAGTTTCAGAGCGAGTAAATTTTCTAGGTTATGTCGCTCATGCAGACATGCCAAAGTACCTTAAGGCCTCAGATATTTTCATCAGACCTTCTCTTTCAGAAGGGTTCGGCAATTCATTTATAGAAGCAATGGCTGCAAAGATTCCTGTTATCGCCACTCCTGTTGGTGGCATTGTGGATTTTCTCAAAAATAAAGAAACAGGACTTTTCTGTGAGGTTGAGAATCCAGAAGACATTGCCCGTAAAGTCGAGGTTTTTATAAAAGATAAAAACCTACGTGATGAAATCGTTGATCGCGCATTCAAGATGGTTCAGAGGGAATACGACTGGGATCTCGTTGCAAAATCAATGAAATCGAAGGCGTTTGATATACTATCGTCATGAGGATATTACTCGCGACAGGCATATTTCCTCCGCAAATAGGCGGACCGGCTACGTATTCGAAATTGCTCTATGACGAGCTCTCGAAGCATGGCATTAAAGTTGAGGTCGCGAATTTTGGCGATCATCTCGATAAACCTAAAATAATTAGGCATTTCGCTTATTTCTGGGAGCTCCTCGAAAAGGCACCGGATGTAGACCTTATATACGCCCTCGATCCCGTGTCTGTTGGTCTGCCAGCTCTTTTAGCATCTCAGGTTCGTGGCAAAAAACTTGTTCTGCGAGTGGCGGGTGATTATGCATGGGAACAGGGAACTCAGAGATTTGGAGTAACAGATACGCTCGATGAGTTTGCAAAGGGCGAAGAAAAGTATTCGTTGCCTGTTCGTATGCTTAAGAAAGTTCAGAAGTATGTTGCTATGGGTGCGACAAAGATTATTGTGCCTTCAAATTATCTTAAATCCATACTCACTGATTGGGGAGTAGACGATAAAAAAATTACGGTCGTCTATAACGGATTTCATCTCACTGCTCCAAAATCACTCAAAACTTCACTTAGGAAGCGTTTGGGACTGACAGGTTCTGTTGTCCTCACCGCAGGGCGTCTCGTGCCATGGAAAGGGATTAAAGAGCTTATAGGAGCAATGCCGGCGCTTATCGCCCAGATCCCTGATGCCAATTTAGTCGTTGTTGGAAGCGGTCCTCAGGAAGAAGAGCTCAAGGCTAAAGTAAAAGAGCTTGGACTTGATTCGGTTGTGAAGTTTGTGGGCCGACTCGACCAAAAAGACCTCTTTGAATATATAAAAGCTGCAGATGTTTTTGCACTCAACACTTCATACGAAGGACTTTCTCACCAACTTCTAGAAACGATGGCTATAGGAACACCTATAGTTACGACCAATATTGGTGGTAATCCTGAAACCATAAAGCATGGAAAAACCGGAGTGTTACTTAAACCAAACGATATGGAGGGATTTGTAGAGGCGATATCAGGATTGCTTTCAGAGAGGGCGATTGCTGCGATGCTTTCACAGGCGGCAAAAAAAACCGTGGGTAAATTTACTGACGAAGCGATGCTCGAGAATATTGCTCGGGAACTCAAAAATATATGATTAAAGTGTTAATGATATCAACGGACGCAAAGATGTTCGAAAAGGGTTCGGGTGTCCAAGAGAGAATGAGAGCGTATGGAAGGCTTTTCGAGGAGCTTCATATAATCGTTTTCGTAACAAAAGCGAAGGGATGTAAGCCTCTTTCAATAGATAACGTTCATTTCTATCCGACCAATTCACTTACCAAACTATTGTATGTTCCGAACGCAGTGAATCTCGGTTCGCTTATCATAAAAAGCAAAGGTCTTTCACAAGGTCGGTGCGTTATAACGGCGCAAGATCCTTTTGAAACTGGTTATGCTGCGCGAATGCTTTCTGAAAGGTATTCGATTCCGCTTCACCTTCAGGTTCATACAGATTTTTTGAGTCCATACTTTGCAAAGCAGGGAGGCCTTAACATTATTCGTATTGCTTTAGCGAGAAAGAATTTGCGGGCCGCTTCTGCTGTGCGAGTTGTATCTGAAAGGATTCAGAAATCAATTGAAAGTGATAAAAACCTCGGCATAGGCAAAGAAAAAATTTCTATTCTTCCCATCTTTAGCGATCTAAGCGCTATTCGTGACGCGGGTGTTCCTGTAGGTTTCAGTCAGCGTTATTCGGGTTCTGACAAGATAGCTCTTATGGCTTCACGTTTCACCATAGAGAAAGATATCGAAACTGCAATCGAGGCTTTTGCTCGAGTAATAATGGCGTATCCTCAGGCACTTCTCGTTATTATCGGGGCTGGTCCTGAAGAGGCTAATCTTCATGAAAAGGTGAAGAAGCTTGGCATTGAGAAAAATGTAATGATCGAATCATGGGCTGATAGAGCGACTCTTGTCTCGTACATGAAAACAGCGGGCGTGTATGTATCATCTTCGTTGTACGAAGGTTACGGACTTTCAATGCTCGAAGCGCATGTAGCTGGCGCTCAGGTGGTTGCTACTGATGCAGGTATTGCTCCAGACCTCACCGATGCGATCTGTCCGCCGAGGAGCCCTGATTGTTTGGCTGCAAAAATCGTTTCTGTTTTTTCAGGGGAGAGAGTCTCGAGAGAATTTAAGTATGAATACAAGTCTAAAGAAGTCTATCTGGAAGCTTATAAGAATGATTTAGAAAGAGCTCTACACTAAAATATGAAATTACTTTTATTCACACAGGCTCTTGATCTCGATGATCCGGTTTTAAGTGCTTATCACAGATTGGTCGCTGAGATCGCAGGTAATTTTGATGAGGTGACCGCTATTTGTCTGAAAGAAGGGAGGCATAATCTTCCCTCAAATGTTCGTGTAGTATCTTTGGGTAAAGAAAAAGGTAGCTCAAGGCTTCGTTACATATGGAGGTTTTATCGCTATATATTTTCAGCGAAGTATGATTCGGTGTTTGTTCATATGAATCAGGAGTACGTCTTACTTGGCGGTGGCTTCTGGAAGCTTGCAGGTAAGAAGATATACATGTGGAGGAATCATCATGCGGGATCGTTGCTTACAGACCTCGCAGCAGCTTTCTGTGCGAAAGTATTCTGTACGTCTAGATTCTCATATACTGCAAAATACAAAAAAACTGTTCTCATGCCAGTGGGTATTGATACTGACTATTTTAAAAAGCTCGAGGGTGTTTCAAAGATTCCTCGGTCGATTTTGTTCCTTGCTCGCATGGCTCCAGTAAAAAAGCCTCATGTTCTTTTAGCGGCTCTAGAGAGACTCTCTGCAAGGGGTGTGACTTTTAATGCATCCTTTATTGGTGATCCTCTTGATAAAGATGCTGATTATTATGCTGAACTTAAAAAGAAAGCAGCCCACGGTATTGTCTGGAAAAAAGGTATACCGAACAGTGAAACTCCACGAGCGTACTCTGAGCACGAAATATTCGTAAATCTTTCATCTTCAGGCATGTATGACAAAACTATTTTTGAAGCCATGTCCTGCAAAGCTCTTGTCTTGGCAACAAATAGAAATCTTGAAGGACTTATTGATTCAAAATTTATTGGAAAAGAGGATGATGTAGATGATATTGCAATGAAATTGGAGGCGCTTCTGAATCTTTCAGAGCAGGAGAAGATTAAGGAGGGAGATATTTTGCGCAACGTGACTGTGCAGCATCATTCACTCAAGACCCTTGGCCAAAAGCTCGCAAAAGAGATATCGTAATACCATGGACGTAAAACAATTTGAGAATAATAGGTGGACGAGGGAGGATCAGAAGCTCGAGTTTCGGCACAAGGCCGCGCTCTCGATGCTCGACTACGGCAACGTGCTCGATTTAGGTTCGGGCGACGGGCTCATGCTTTCTCTTTTGAAGGGTAAAGGCATCGAAGGTCGAGGTCTCGACATTTCTGATCAAGGAGTCGCGAAAGCGAATTCTCGCGGGCTTGTGACTGAGGTCTTCGACTTCAGCCAAAAACCGTTGCCGTTCGCTGATGCGAGTTTTGATGCGGTTCTTATGCTCGACATTCTCGAGCATCTCTATGATCCTGCAGCCGTTTTGCGCGAAGCTGCTCGTGTCGCTAAAGACGAGGTGATGATCGGCGTTCCGAATTTCAGCTCACTTCCGGCGAGGATACAGGTCCTTTTTGGAAAGGTTCCGGAGAATAATCAGCCGAAGAAAGGCCATGTGTATTGGTTCAACCGAGAGATACTTTTGAATATGGCGGAGAGCGCGGGGCTCGTCCCGTCGGTTATCCGCACGAACGTCGTCTGGGAGAGGGTGCCTGTCTTCAACCTCATATTCCGCGTATTAGCCAGGGTTTTTCCTGGTGTCTTCGCTCTCTCGTTTGTTGTGAAGTTTAAGAAAGCCTAACTCATGAAGATCCTATCCCTCGGGCTCTATCCTCTAAAGAAATTTCCGCGTGACCGCGTGTTTATAGATTTTGCGCGGGAAAAGGGGGTCGAGGTGACGGAGGTGATCTGTGAAGGAAGTTGGGTATCAAAGGCGAAGGCGGCGAGGAGTGCGCTAAAGGAAAGGGAATATGATCTCGTTTATGTTGCATACTCGAGCGGAATTCTCGTTTCTTTTGCGCGCATATGGAGCAAAAAAACAGTCGTCTTTAACGCTCTCTGTTCGATGTACGAAGGTATCGTCCTCGATCGAGGGCAGTTCTCGAAGTATTCTCCTAGGGCGATCTTCATATGGTTTATAGACTTTCTCTCTTTCAATCTTGCGCATCTTTCGTTTGTGGAGTCTCATGAACAGAAGAAATACATTCAGAGATTCTTTAAGGTGAAGGCAGAGAAGCTTGGGGTGTTGTATACCATCGCTGATGAGAGGACGTTTCATCCAGAAACCGTCGCAAAGAGGCCGAAGTTCACAGCGCTCTTCCGTGGAGCTTTCCTGCCGTTCATCGGCGTCGAGTATGCTGTAGCGGCTGCGAAAGAAGCTAAGAGAAGGGGAGAGGCGATAGATTTCCTCATCCTCGGCCGCGGACCTCTCGGCCCGTCGCTAAAGAAAGAGATCGAAGAGAATGGTCTTTCGAATGTTACGATTGACGAGTCGTTCTTCTCGGACGATGATCTTCGCCGACTCATGCTCTCGTGCCATGTATCTCTCGGCCAGCTTTCAGACCATGAGAGGACCTGGAGGACTATTCCGCATAAGATATTCGAAACTATCGCCTTGGGTATGCCGCTTCTCACCGCCCGAACGAAATCTCAGGAAGAATTCCTCTGTGACGGCAAGGACTGCTTATTCTTTAAAGGTGCCGACGTATCGCAACTCGTCGATAAGCTTGTCGCCTTGCGCGAGGACATCGCCTTGCGCGATAGGATAGCGAGGGGTGGATATGCTTTATACAAAGAGAGATTCACGAGAGAGACTATTGGCGAAGGTTTTATGAAAGAGATCAAGAAGCTAGCGAACGAATAATGAAGATATTTCTGATTTTCCACGGCAGGTTCCCGAGCGAGAAGGCTGCGTCGCTCTTCGCCGCTAAGAGCGCGGAGGCTTTTGCCGTTCTTGGTTACGAGGTCGAGGTTGTTGTGCCAAAGCGAAAAGGGGTGGACGCTCGCGAAGCGTACGAATATTTCGGCGTGAAGAGGAATTTCAAGGTTAAGGAGCTCTCGACGATCGATCTTTTTGGTGGCAGGCTCAATCGATTAGCTTTTTGGGCGAGCTTCATCGCTTTTTCGATATCTTGCTTCTGGTATATGAAGAAGAACGCGCAGAGAGGGGACGTCATCTATTCGAACGAGTCTCTGCCGCTCTTTCTCTCATCGTTCCTTAATCCGAACACATTCTACGAGATGCATGATTTTCCGGAGTCGAAGCTTTTGCTTTTCAAGATGATGCTCAAGAGGATGAAATGGATCCTTATCCATAACCGATGGAAGATCGAGAAGGCTGTCGAAACACTCTCTCTTTCGAAGGAAAGTATCTTGTACGAGGCGAATGCTGTCGACATAGGCTCGTTTGATATAAAGGAGAGCTTTAGGGAGGCGCGCGAGAAGCTTAGGCTGCCACTTAACAAGAAAATCATCGTCTATACAGGGCATCTCTATGGCTGGAAGGGAGTGGATACTCTTGCGCAGGCTGCGCGAGACCTCTCTGAAGAATATCTCGTCGCGTTCGTCGGCGGTACGAAGTCGGATGTTGAGGTGTTCAAGTCGAAGTACGGGAATTCGGACCGCATCTTGATTGCCGGGCACCGCAAGCATGATGAGATACCGCTATGGCAGAGGGCGGCAGACGCGCTAGCACTTCCCAATACTGCTAAAGAGGCGATATCGGCCTATTACACCTCTCCTATGAAGCTTTTCGAGTACATGGCGTCTAAGCGTCCGATCATCGCGACCGATATCCCTTCGATCCGTGAGATCGTAGATCCTAAGAGCGCAATCATCGTCTATCCTGACGACCCTCAGGCTCTTCGAAAAGGGATCATACAAGCCACGTCGGCTGATCCGAAGATCGAAGCGATGGTGGACAAGGCCTACGAGGACGTGCTCGAGCATACGTGGATCAAGAGGGCACAGAGGATCGTGGACTTTATGAAAAAGGCCTAGAACCGATTATTTGTCTTTTGGTCGTTTCACCACTATTATTAATCCCAATGATTGATTTCCTTATCCGGCAGTTTAAAGAGCCGAAGCTTATTTTTAAGTATGTGATATCAGGCTCTATCGCCGCTACGGCGCAGATAGGTATTCTTGCCGCGCTCGTCGAATTGAAGAGCTTAAACCACCTTGTGGCCGTTGCGATCGCTTTCATACTCTCTGCGTTCGTTGCTTTCGGTTTTCAGAAGTTCTGGACGTTTCGCGACTCATCGATGGCGCATTCTCATTTTCAGATGGGGCTTTATCTTGCGTTGGCGGCGATTGCACTCTCGCTCAATATCTTCTTCATGTATCTCTTTGTCGACGTACTTCATATGTGGTACATCTTTGGCCAAATACTCACCATCGGTATCGTTACTTCGATAACGTTCCTCTGCAACAAGAATATCGTTTTCAGGAGGGGTTTTATCATCCCACACGTGCCCGAGAAGATATGCAAATAATATGAAGAAGCTTACGATTGTCATTCCTGTATATAACGAGAAAGACACCATTGCACAGTCGGTGGCGGGAGTCCTTGCGCTGAAGCTGCCGCATGGATATGAGAAAGAGGTCATCATCGTGAATGATGGGTCGAAGGACGGCACTGCTGATATCGTGGACGCAATCGAGGAAGCTATCGTACTCCATCATGAGGTGAACAAAGGGAAGGGCTCGGCCGTTCGTACAGGTATCGCCGCATCGACGGGTGATTACATAGTCACGCATGACGGGGACCTTGAGAATGATCCGCAGGACCTCGTCCGTATGCTCGACGAAGCGGTGAGGAACGATCATACCGCGCTCTACGGATCGCGTAGGCTTTCTGGAAACGGTCTCGAGGGAGGACGCATGTCTTTTTATGTAGGCGGTGTTTCGCTTTCAATCCTTGCTAATATACTCTATGGTCAAAACATCACCGATGAACCTACGTGTTACAAGATGTTTAAAGGAGATTTTTTACGCTCACTTCCTCTCAAGTCGAAGAGATTCGAATACTGTCCCGAAGTGACCGCTCTTACGGCCCTTAAAGGCGTGAAGATAGCAGAGGTTCCGATCTCGTATCGTCCTCGAAGCGCGCAGGAGGGAAAGAAGATCCGTTGGCGCGACGGGCTCGAGGCGGCCAAGGTCCTTGTCTTCTATCGACTCAATAATCCATTTAAATAATGAAACGTTTCCTCTCGCAGCATAAGTCTCTCGTCATCATATTCGCGATCGCCCTCGTCGCGAGAGTGATCCTTCTTCTGGTGAACCTCCATGCCGCGGGCGGAGATTTCCAGCTCGCAATCCATGGTGATGACGGCTATTACGAGGTGAGCAAGAACCTTGTCGAAGGAAAGGGTTTTAGCATGGACGGAATGATTGAAAGCCCGATACACGTTCCAATCTATCCATACTTTCTCGCCGCACTCCTCTATGTCTCGGGAAGCTATGTCTTTACGATAGCCGTACAGATACTTATTGGCGCGCTTATACCGGTACTCGCTACAATCCTGGTTCGTAGGATATTCGGCAAAGGTAGGATCGCTCTCATAACCGGCATTATCCTCGCGATCGAGCCCTACTTCATGTTATTCTCGACGATCTTTTACACCGAGACGCTTTTCATATTCTTCTTCCTTCTCTTTGCCTTGGCGTTCTTGAAGTATCTCGAGAAAGGGGAGATGAAGGTTCTTCTTCTCGCTACGTCGCTTCTCGGTATTTCGTCTCTTATAAAGACGACCGTACAGTTCTTGCCAGTCCTTATCGTTCCTTTCATGTTCTGGGCTTTGCGAAAGGTTTTGCCGTGGAAGAAGATTTTCCTTCATGCCGCGGTCCTTGTCGCAGGCTTCATGCTTATCCTGTCGCCGTGGCTCTATCGAAGCTACAAGGTGTTCGGTACTCCTGGAATGACTGTCATGCCGACGTATAACCTCTATACCTGCTTCGTGCCGTCGGTCCTTTCAATCGTGAACAAGACGAGCTTTGCTATCGAGCAGAAGAAGTTCATCGCCGATAGGAATATAAGTATGGCCGATCTTACGCCGAGCAATGCACATGTGTATGCCGAGGAGGCGATGGATGTCATAAAAGAGCATCCTGGGGCAATCATGAAAGTCGCTCTCATAAACGTATTCACGTTCTTTACTCATGACGGCGTTCTTACGTTCCTCGGACATGCCGGAATTCATCCGGATTCAACCTTGGGCAAGCCTGCAATTTTCCTTTTGTTCTCGTCGCCGGTTGAATTCTTAAAGATGCTCGCTCACTTTGCGGCTTCGCCGTTCCTTCTTCTTATCATCATGAGAATATTCTGGATCCTTGCTGCAATCTTCTTCCTTAAAGGTATCTACTTCTTTATTAAGAAACGCGGTCTCGAGAAAGGGTTTGTATTCCTTCTCGTCCTCGTTCTTTATTTCGCGATCACGACTCCATCGAACGGATTAACGGTAAATGCTCGTTTCAGGATGCCTATCGATCCTATAATTCTTATGCTTGCTGGATACGGGTTAAGGAACTCCTATTCATACTGGAAAGGAAGGTGGGACCGCAGGAAAAATTCTAATAGTGGACCATCGTCGAATGCTTGTTAATGAAAAACTCTTTTTTGCCTTTTAAATAAAGCCAATCCATCATTTCTTTTTTCATGACGATGTGAGGGATGTTGCCGATATATGCAGCAAACGCACCAAAACTTGAATCGGAGCCAATAATAGCGTTGGTTTTTGAAAGCAGAAAGAGGTCTTCAACTGCAGTGAGTTTGGAAACTGCAAAATTAAGGCCTGTGAATGCTTTTTCATCAACTTTGCCATCTGAGCAAATGATAAAAAAGGTTTTATCTTTTACTACGCCGGCAATGCGGATATATTCTTCTATGATTTCTCGTGTTCGATTCTCGTTTATAAGGTAGCGACCGTCCTTGAATGTCTTGTAATCGCCTTGGCGGATGTGCACACCTACAATATGAGTATAGTCTGCCTTATCCTGCAAAAATGAAGTAACGCTTTCTTCGATCCATTCTCGAGGGCGAAATGCTTCTACAATCTCATCTCTGTATTCTTCTAAACCTCGAGGGTTTCTGAAAAGCCAGCCCGTAAAGAAGAGTTCTCTACATGGATTGAAATGGGGAAGCAGAACTTCAGTTGGAGGAAGGTATGTTGGTGTGTTGGAGGAGTTTTGAGATGTAATCACACATTTCTCGCACATCGTTTCTTTTCTTTTCGAGAATAAAAGATAAATGAATCTACCGATTCGGTTTATCGGATGAGTCCTTCTTCGAGGGACGGTAAAGAAAGAAGAGAAGATTTTAGTCCAAAAAGATTCTTTGGGTAGAAACCTGAAAAAAGAATGATATTCGAAGAAGGAAGGGTTTTTAAGAGGGATGTCAGCATAAATGCTGTATGCGTAAATCGACGCATAGTTCCAGAGTTGATTAGCGAGTTCGCCTCCCCCGTGTCGTAAAATAATTGCTTTTCGTGGCATTGACCCAATCCTAGCATCGTTTTTAGCTATTAGAAATGGGCCATATTTTCATGATATAGTGGTCGATATGAGTGAGAAATGGATACGAGATACAGGTCTTGTGGGGGCACTAGTTCTCCTTTTCTTGGGAATTAAATATAATCCAGGGTTTCTTGTGGCGTCCTTCGTATTTCTTCTTGTGACTCTTCTCGTACCGAAGGCTCTCTATCCAGTTGCATATCTGTGGCTCATGCTCACAAAAGTTTTGGCGGCGATAGTGCCAAAGATATTTTTCGGCATTGTCTTCTTTGTGGTAATAGTTCCGGTGGGAATCATCCGGAGGATTTTAGGTAAAGATAGGGTAATAAGAAAGGGAGGAGAGGAGAGTGTGTTCTTTATTCGCAATCACAAGTACGTGAAAGCTGATTTAGAAACGCCGTTTTAATTTTTTAAATATTATGGATTTCATAAAAGATATTTGGGGCTTTCTTAAGGCAAGAAAAAAATTCTGGCTTCTTCCTGCTATCATTGTTCTTGTGGTTGTGGGAGCAGTGCTTGTGTTTGGAGGTTCGACTGCAATCGCGCCGTTTATCTACACCATCTTCTAGAATCGGGCCATGAGAGAGCAACGACCAAAGCAGACTATTATACTCGGTGTCTCGGCTTATTATCACGATAGCGCCGCTGCTTTAGTTGTTGATGGCGAGATAGTTGCCGCCGCACACGAGGAGAGGTTTTCACGAAAGAAGCACGACGATCGCTTTCCTGTGAACGCTGTTAAATATGTGTTGGGTGAGCGAGGTTTATCGATTGAAGACCTCGACGCCGTCGCTTTTTATGACAAACCATTTCTCAAATTCGAGCGTCTTCTCGAGACGTATCATGCGTTTGCCCCAAAGGGTGTTGCTAGTTTCATCGTCTCGATGCCCGCATGGATTAAAGATAAACTCTTCATGCGTTCGATGATCTGGAAAGAGCTAAAGAATATACACGGTGCAAAATTCAAAAAGAAACCTCGACTTCTTTTTCCTGAGCATCACCTTTCACATATAGCGAGCGCATTTTATCCTTCGCCTTTTGAAAAAGCTGCAATACTTACAATCGACGGAGTGGGTGAATGGGCGACAACCACGATCTCTAAAGGAAATGGTAAAGAAATAGAGATACTGCGTGAAATGAGATTTCCTCATTCTCTCGGTCTGCTCTATTCAGCGTTTACATACTACTGTGGTTTTAAAGTAAATTCCGGTGAGTATAAGCTTATGGGTCTTGCTCCTTATGGTAAAAAGGGAAGTGAGAGGGTTAAGACTTTTAAAGAGAAGATCTATTCTGACCTTATCTCTATGAGAGACGATGGGTCGTTTTCTCTTAACATGGATTACTTTACGTTCGCTACTGGTCTTCGTATGTGTGACGATGAAAAATGGGAGAAGCTTTTCGGTATTGCAAAACGTCCTTCCGAAAGCGATCTTACCGAGGAGCATTCAGACATGGCGCTCGCCATTCAGGAGGTTACGGAAGAGATCTGTTTGAAGCTAGCCAAGACGGCTAGAGAACTCACTAAGGCCGAGTATTTGGTGATGGCTGGGGGTGTTGCTCTCAATTGTGTTTCTAATGAAAAGATCCGCGAAGCGAAGATATTTAAAGACGTGTGGATTCAGCCGGCGGCCGGAGACGCGGGAGGTGCGCTCGGCGCAGCTTTGGCGGGATATCACATCTGGGCTGGTGCCGATCGAAAGATCGATGCGAAGAAAGAAGACGCAATGCAGGGTTCGTATCTCGGACCTGAATATTCAGGAGTCGAGATCGAAAGAGCTTTTCGAAAATACGGAGCATCGTTTGAGAGGTTCGAGAACTTTGCTGCGCTCGCAAAGCATTCGGCGTCACGCCTTGCTGACGGTGCTGTTATAGGCTGGATGCAGGGTAGGATGGAGTGGGGTCCGCGAGCGCTAGGTAACCGAAGCATCTTGGGCGACCCGAGGATCGCGGACATGCAAAAGAAGCTCAACCTCAAGATCAAGTATCGCGAGGGATTCAGGCCATTTGCGCCATCGGTTCTTATCGAGGATGTCGATCGATATTTCGAGACCAAGAAGAGCTCTCCGTACATGCTCTTTACGGCGCCGGTCGCAAAGGTTCGCAGGAAACCTCTCGCATCTCTCGACCTGCCTCTCTTCGAGCGTCTCTATACTCCACGATCAGATATCCCTTCCGTGACACATCTTGATTATTCGGCGCGCATCCAGACCGTAAGCAGGGAGACTAATCCTCGTTATCATGCTCTCATCGAAGCATTTAAAGAAAAGACGGGTTACGGTGTCATTATCAACACCAGCTTCAATGTAAGAAATGAACCTATCGTCTGCACTCCTGAAGATGCTTTCCGCTGTTTTATGAATACCGAGATGGATTGCCTCGTCGTTGGCGACTATTTCCTTGAGAAGGAAGAGCAACACATCTATCCTGAAGGGACTTTTGATCTCAAAGGCCATGAGATGGATTAAAGAGAACTTTAAAAATATCCTGCTTTCGGGTTTGAGTGTTCTTGTGACACTTGTTTTTTTGGATATGGTACTTCACCTCACGACGTTTAAGTCGCTTATAAAGCGCGACGTCTATCCTCGATATTATTTTCAGGCTGACGATGAGCTCGGCTTCGTCATTGCTCCGAATCAGGAAAAGAAGGAACATGTCTTCTTTGACGCGAAGATGGACGTTATGTCGAACTCGCTTGGCTGCTTTGATCGCGAGTACGAGGGCGGGAAGCCTTTTATGTATCTTACAGGCGATAGCTTTGCTTGGGGCTTTGCGCCTCTTGATAAGAAGTGGGGCAAACAGATCGAAGCGTTCCTGGGGACGAGGGTGCTTACCTGCGGAACTGGCGGATACGGCACCACTCAGGAGCTTTTAAAGGCAAAGAGGGACCTCAAAGATCTACCTGCGCCTTCCATGATCGTTGTAGGCTACCTTGGCGGCAACGATGTCGAGGATGATGCTAATTTTCCTAATAACAGCGTCCATGAAGGCTATTGGGTGACAAACCTCGCGAAGCACGGTAAATCCAAAGAAGAGGCTTTGGCAAAGTATGAGGATTTCGATAGGTACTGTACGCTCGAGGCTCCTTCAAATGCGGTCGTCCAGGGCATTCGCTGCTGGCTCAATAATCATTCGATCCTTTATAATGTTCTAAAAAACAATGTTCGACCATTTCTTGTCGCAATTTTTCCCGACACTATCCTAAAGAAAACAGGGGTAATTGTGGAAAAGTCGAAGCCTGTATCTGTTGTAGATGAGGATGAAAATCGTAGGTATGCTCCAAATCTTCTAGCGGTAAGTGGTTTTAAAGAATTTGCAGACAAGAAAGGTTCCAAGCTTCTTTTCGTGCTTATACCTTCGAAAGAGGATACTCGATCAACCACCGCCGTAACAAACAATGAGAAGCTCAAACCATACTTGCAAAAGGAAGGTATAGAATACATTGATTTACGTGCAGAGTTCTTTGCGCGGGAGAGGCTACCTGAAACCTCTTTCTATTGGACGGTTGACGGTCATTGGAACGAAAACGGTGACCGCCTTGCCGGCTTGCTTGTCACTAAACACATGATCGAAAAAGGATATGCCTCGAGCACATCCTCCGTTGCTGATATTGAAGCCTTGATAGAGAAGGAATTTCCAAAAGTCCGTTAGGTTTTTTTGAAATAGTAGAGACCGGTTCCAAAGCCTTTTCTCGAATCGTAGGAATTCTCTATATTTCTACCGTAGATATATTTCTCTTCGACGAGTTTGAGGCCTGGGAAGAGCTTTATCACATGATCTCGGGTGAACGCGCGGTGGGCGTTGAAATAGACTTTGCTTTCTTTGTCGATCGGAACCGATATGTAGAGCGAGCCGCCTTTTGCGAGCACCCGCGACAGCTCCTTGGCGGCTTTTTCCGTGCCGAACGGATCGAGCGGGTCGCCGTAGCGGCCGAGGCCTATGTGCTCTATCACGCAGATAGAAGAGAGAGACGAGACCTCTCCGTCTTTAAACGGAAGCGAGGTGATGTCGCCTTTGACGAACGAGAGTCCAGGAAGAGAGATGGAGAGCGATCGAATGTCAACCATAGTTGTCGGTGCGAATTGAGAGATGATGCCCACCATAAGAGACTGCGATGCAACGTCGACGTGCTTTGTAGGCTTTGCTTCGAATACTTTCTTCGCGCACCAGCATCCTTGGATGAAATAGATCGGATCGATCTCGTGATTCGAGGTCTTGTCGTCGATGCGAGGGAAGAGGTCTGCTGTATCGAGCTTGAAATCCGGATTCTTGGCGAGCTTCTTGTAGTTACGATAATCAGAAAGGTACCACGAGAGGCTCTTCGCTCGGGCAAAGAGGCTTGGCTTGCGTTTAAACGCTCGCAAGACAACTACCGCATATTTGGCTGGCGAGAATGCTTTGAGTTTATCTTTCATGGGAGATCTTAAAAAACGGCTTTCGGGTTGGGAATAATATCTTGAACAGGACATACCAGAGAGGGGAAAGAGGTCGGAGCTTGTTCGATAGGATCGAGACGAGCCTTACCTTGTAGGCTGCGATACTTCTCTTCGGCATGATCGAGGCCTGCTCGTTTCGATATTTTGTGTTCTGTGAACTTATTTGTCCAGGGCGTATGCGGAAATAGGTCGTATGCTCGCGAATCGATTCGAGTGGAGCGTGCTTGGCGAACTCGATGCCGAGCCAATAGTCGCCGGCTGATCGGAGGTGCTCTGGAATAGGAGCGACTTTTCGCCAAAGCTCTGCTCTCCAGAAGGTGCTCTCTTGCTCGACGAAGTAGGTCTCGCGACCATAGATTCCTTTTGCGAGCCAGTCTTGGTAATAGGTTTTGTAAATTGCTTCTTTTATAACTTTGTCGTTCCCGTCGATGAAGCCGCAGAGACCTTTGAGCCACATCCGCTTTGAGTCGCCCAAGAACCACGTGGCAACGGATGCGAGAGCTGTATCTGGGGAATAGAGATCGTCGCCGCCAAGCCATGCAAAGACGTCGCCGTCTGCTTTCGAGAAACCGTTATTTATTGCCGCATACATGCCGCGGTTCTCCTGGAACACATATTTCAAATCGCACTGAGTCTTGATCTCACCTCGCTTTATCTTCTGTTGGTAGTCTTTGATAATCGCCTCCGTTCCGTCTTTCGAGCCGTCGTTTACGATGATGTACTCGAGCTTGAAATCTCCGCGCTGCTTTAAAACGCTCTCGATAGTGCGAGCGATGTATTTTTCCATGTTGTATGCAGGCGTGACGATCGAGATCTTCATGTTAGTTCGTTATATAGCTGTTGAGGTTGCCATTGTATTTCTCATTCTGCTTGTTCTGTCGCCAGAGGTACATCGGCACGAAGAATACGTAGCTATTTTTGTAAGTCTCCGCCACTTGAAAGTTCCAATCGCGATCGGCACCGCGACCCATAAATGAAGGCCAGATCCTGTCGGCAAGCTTCCGGAATTTTACCTTGTCGATCACCTCGCGTTTAAAGAGCGGGGAGTTGCCTGTGCCTGGATATGAAGCGAGCGAGCCGAAGAAGAATTTATTAATCACTCTTGCGCGCTTGAGCTCGAAATCAATCTTCGTGTGAAGGTTGCCGAATGCTTTATGAAAGATACCTTTGGTCTTCTGCGAGAGAGCATAGAGCTCGTCAGGACCGACCATACCAGGAGTATCTTTGAGGAATCGCTCGCCGTCGAATGATTTGCCGAGATATCTCTCGTCGTACATTTGCCAATCAAGCGTCACGTGCGTCGCATTATGCTTTATAAGAAGGTCGTATTGAAATGCGATGCGGTTCTTAAACGACGCATCGTCCGCGTCCTGGAACGTAACGTATTCGCCTTTAACGAACTCGAAGGCGAAGTTGCGGGCCATATAGCCAGCGTTTATGTTGCGACCGCGTCTGTTCACTCGGTGAGGATCATCTACGGTCAAAGCATGATATGAGACACGAGAATCGCGTTTTATGTATGAAAGCACGACTTCCTTTGTCGAATCTTTGCTGTTGTCATCAGCTACTATCACCTCGAGATTCTTCCATGTCTGGTTGAGGATCGATTCGATCGCCGTGCCTATGGTACCTGCTGAATCGTGCGCAGGGATTATGACCGAGATAAGAGGTTCTCTCATAGCTTTACGACGTTATCGAGGAAGTTTCCGTAGTTTCGGGTGAACGCTTCGCGAGAATGGTTCTCATGAGCAAATTTCCAGGTATGATGAGCCATTTCCTTTATTTTTTCAGGGGGGAGAGCAGCGAAATCCTTTACGGCTTTTTGGATCTTCTCGACCGTTGGGTTCTCGATCACGATTCCACCTGCGCGTTCGTCGATACCGGAATTCGGGGTGACGATAGGGACGAGAGCTGCCTGCATCGCTTGAACGACCGAGGCCCCGGCTCCTTCTGAGGCGGACATGAATACGGTCGCCGCACTTTCATTAAAATATTCAAGAAGGTCTCGGCCTTCGACGAGCACCTGTCCGTCAGGAGTTTCTTTTGGGCGGGGGAGCCTTTTTATGTTCGGAAGGGAGAGCTCCTTTGCGAATGCGTCCGAGAACTCTTTTTCATAAGCAGAAGGACCAATGATGGTGAGAGTGAATTGAGGCATCGCTGCGAACGCCTCGATGATGAGGTCGAGGCCTTTCAGTATCGCTCCGCCTCCGCCAAACCAGAGGAAGTTAGTTCGAGTTTTGGCGAAGTCTTTGTTCTCCGGGAAATCATAGGTGTCTCGGGTGCCTACATGGATCTGGGTGATCGGCTTTCCGAACTGGCTAAAGGTTGCATGAACGGTCTTGTTGCCGTAGCCCTCGATGAAATCAGCGAACTTGGCGTTTTGCGACGGCTTCTCCGGGCGCTTCATGCTCATTTTTATACCACGTCGAGCTTCAAGTGCTTTGATGCGTGCTTCTTCGGCCTTTGTCTGGAATTCAGGATATGAAGAGACAATATGTGCGATCTTCTTGCAATCAGGGCCAAGAAGAGGGGAGAGTCTTTCGAGATTCTGCTGAAGGTCGATGCACGCGACGTATTTTTTCTTCGGAACGAACGTCGAATTACCCCATTCGATGACATCTACGTTGTAGCCTCGTTTCAAAAGTAGTCGGGCAATCTCGGTGCATGCCCAATAGTTCGGATGTGGATCAGTGAACCTCTCATGAGGGGCGAGCGTGAAAGGTCCTGTCATGAATGAAAGGAGTACCGTACCTTTCTTTTTCCTATCGGTGCGTAGATGCACGACTCCGAAAAGTTTCTTCCAGATTTTTCTATAGTAAGCCCTTATGTAGCCCCAGAGTTTCATCGGTATTAGTTATCTTCTATAAGCGAAAGTGTAGCATATTTGGTTACTTTTTCTGCGCTTAATTTATTATAGACAGTAAGGCTTCTTGTGCTATCATTCAAAAATCAGATTAATCTTATAATATGGCCACTTTAAAGGGTAAAAAGGTGCTTGTGACCGGAGCGGACGGCTTTATCGGATCAAATAT
>JACCDR011208715.1_pt1 | contig 33425 bp, 32 predicted proteins | sample 7446431 | NCBI WGS metagenome assembly JACCDR01 (sample SAMN15323443, study PRJNA562643) | freshwater metagenome | isolation source: river surface water | place: USA:Blue River Watershed | collected 2017-08-17
AGTTGTTGGTGAGTATATGGTTTATTTGATGGATTAGGGAAATATTCCTCATCATTTGCTGGATACTTTGGAAGAAGATTTACGTGAAGAAGTCATCGAGATCTACCGCAAGGTGACCTATGGCCATTTAAATTTAAAGTCTTATCTCGAAGCTCAGAATCAAAAATCTAAAAAAGTCCGCGTCAGCTAATCTTTCTCAATCACACAATAATACATCGGACCAAATCCAGTGACATCCGGCCAAAGCTGAATTCCATACTCTGTCCGCTCAGCACTTTCTACAGGCAATTCGGTTTTGACTGTGCGAAAGCCTTCTTTCTTTTTTAAAAGCTTGGCAATCACGCCGTCATTCTCCAAAGGAGAAATGCTGCAGGTCGAATAGACCATACGACCACCTGGTTTCATGGCAATCAGGCCCGCCGTGAGCAATGCGTACTGCCTTTGAGCCAATTTTTCTGAACGAGTTTTTTTCCACTCTTTTATTGCCGATTCATCGGCAATGAGATGCCTTTCCCCTGAACAGGGAGCATCAATCAAAATGCGATCAAATTTTTCGGCATGAGAAAGAGCAAACTTTCCCCCATCTCGGCCGGTCACCCAAACTCGGTCGCGCACGTCTCGAGGAATATATTGCTGAATGACTTTCTTGAGACGCTCTCTGCGAGCTTCTGATAATTCGTTGGCCGTCAGCTCTCCCGCGGAGCCCATCATCTCGGCCAGAATCAAACTTTTGCCTCCAGGAGCAGCGCACATATCTAAAACCATGTCGCCGTCTTGAACACCCAGAGCACGAGCTACAAAAATGCTAGCCAAATCCATCACGTAATATTGAAGAAGATTATTTTCATCTCGAGAAATCTCAGAGACTTTTTCATAATCAAAATAAGTTTCTTCGGGGATGCCTGAGGCAAAACGATTCCAACGAGCCACACGTTGCTCGTCATTTAAAAGAAAAGGCCTCAGTGTGTTCCACCGAGGCCCAATCAAAGATAAGTAAAAATCTTCTATTTCCGCCGGAATCACTCGTGAGAGAGATTACCAGTTAATAGAGTCCGCATCAAATCCCCAGTTAGCTAGAGATTTTTTATACATGCCTTTGATGAATTTCTGAGCTTGAGCTGGTTTTAAACCCAAGGCTGAAGCAGAACGGTTCGTCAAATCACGCATTCCGGAAACGTCGCCTGCTGTCAAATCTTGCACCGCCGAAAGAGCAGAACCGTACTCGACACCAAAAACTGATTTGAATGTTTTGTTCATGTCAGCTGTTGTTGTGAATCCGCGCTCAGCACCGGCAACTGCCCAAGAATTCAAAGCTGAAGCGACAGCTTGAGCTTTTTGTTGGCTGAAACCGTATTCTTTAACCAATTTCGCAGCGCCTGCTTTAACAAGAGCTTTGTTTGAATCTGAATTCAAAGCTGCAAAATTAGAGTCTGAAGCTTCAGAAGCGTCTTTATTGTTGATCGCTTCACCGAAATTAGATTCACCCGGATTTGCAGAGTAAAGTACTCCGTTTTTTCCAAGCCAGTATGTTCCGCCAGAAACGTTTTCCCAGAAAAGACCCGTCGTACCGACACCGATCGTGTTTCCACTCACGTATCCTGCGAATTGGCTGATGCTACGAGTATATTGGTAGTTTCCAAGATCATCGTAAACTTTACCGTTTCCATAAGAATCGAATTTAACAAACCAAAGATCATCTTCATCATAACCATAACGGTCAAAATGAGGATCTTGAGTCACTGTCACACGTTGACCGTTTGAACGGTTAAACGTGCAACCAGGAGCGACTTCACGACCGACACAAGCCTCACCGTAAACAGTCTCATAAGGACCATAAACGATCGGAGCTGAACCGCCACCGCCGCCGCCTCCACCAATTCCACCACCGCTGCCGCCGCCAGTTCCGCCACCACCACATGCAGTGAGTAGAGCTGGGATTGCTAAAGCTGCTAATGCTATAACTACTTTTTTCATTTTTATTTCCTCCAAATATGGGTTTTTAAAAACACTTGTTACTTAACTTATTTTTTATTTATTCACATTCTATTTAGGACGTTTGAAAGTTTTTACAAAGCTAATTGGCGCCTGCAAACTAGGACCCTGTCTTGTTACTTTCACAGTCAATATATGATCTCTATTGAACGACAGCTTGTTTGGCAGAGTGAATTTCTGAGCCACTTCGGCATTTGCGACGACATTCAATGCGCCGACTTCCGCTCCTGCACTGTCTTTTACAGACATTTCATAAGTCGTCTGAGTGCGACCTTTTTTACCTTCATCGCTGAACACAATCACGCCGTCTTGATTTTCCATGATTTTTAATTTCACACCAGTGACAGATTTTTCACCCATCAACTTGGTATCGATCACAACTGGAATTTCTTCTAAAATCAATGTCGCGGTTCCACCTTGGATGACTTTGTCGATCACTTTGTAATTCGTGATCTGAGTCAGAACTTTCAATTCAACATCGAGGACTCCATTTTTATCGATCAAAGTAACCTGAAGCTTCTCAATTTCACCTGGCAATAAAACGGAGCCAGCTGGCATCTGGATCACAACTTTCAAGATATCTTGACGATCAAGAACATCTTTATATTTGGTAACGCAGCATCTTTCTTCTGTTCTGTATCTTGTCACTTCACGAGTGCGCGCTTCTTGACGGTATTTAGTGACTTCGCGAGTCCGCAACTCTTGACGGTATTTCGTCACTTCTCTGTAACGAGTCACAGGGACTGAGCGACAAACATTCTCATAACCGCACTCGTTCTCGTAACGAGTTTCACAACGACGCTCTTGAGTGCACTCTTGACGGGATGAATTGTCACATCTTTCAACGTAATCGCAGTCTTCACGGTCAGGTTCTCTGTCACAAACTTTACGAGTTTTGCAGATACGCTCACCTAAAGCATTCGTTCCGCACTCTTCCACTTCCTGACAACGCTGCTGACCAGGAATTGGGCGGCAAAGTCGTTCTTGACGGCATTGACGATCCGGAACTGTGTGGCAGACATTTTCATAGCCACAGTGTTCACGAGGGCGGTTGTCACATTTATACTCTTGGCTGCACTGTTGATCGTAGTCTGTGTAAGATTCACGTTCTGTGTAAGGAACATCTTCGTAATAGGTTTCAGTGGTTTGGTAAGGAATGTCCTCATAATAAGTTTCTGTCGTCTGATAAGGGACTTGGACTTCGTAATTCGCCTCGTAAGGTTCTTGGCGATATCTATTTTTGATCAGAGTCGCTTCTAATGGATTTGCCGAAGTCTCTGTTCTCTCTATGATTTGAACTAACTGCTCTTGATCTCCCGCGGCTTGAGCCCCAGCGATGCTTCCAGCGGCTCCCCCAGAGGTTTCAGCTGCACAGGCGCTATTAAAGAACATCGTCACGGCAAATAAAGCGCGTACGATTTTTAAACGAAAACTTTGTGGTCTCATTATGCTCCCCCCAGGAGTGGTGTATTTTAACAAAATCTTGCCGAAGCCTGTCTTAGCAAGGGGTGTGCCTAGCCTTATTGGGCACTTTTTGACTCTGATTTTATAAATTTTTCCTTAAAGCCTTGGATAAACAAGGATAGTCTCAAACATATGAATAAAGAGAAAACAGGCTTTCAGGCCCATGTCTTTATATGCACCAATAAGCCCGACAATCCCAACAAGTGTGGGTCTAAAGGTTCTGAGGACTTAAAGGCGGAGCTCAAAGAGCGCTGCAAAAAAGAATTTGGTAAGCGTGTGCGCGTGAGCTCATCGGGTTGCCTCGGCTACTGCGAGCATGGCATTGCTACTGTCATCTATCCTCAAAATGATTGGTATTTAGAGTTATCTAAAAAAGATGGCGATCAAGTTTTTGAAGCCGTGAAGAAAGCTTTACAGCCTGACAGCTTCTAGAAGCGGTCAGGATTGTAGATTTCGCGGTTAAGACTTGTCGTTGAGCCCGTCATCAGATCGGCCACCAGAACTCCTGTGCCTAATCCTGATTGAAGACCCAACATTTGGTGACCGCAAGCAAGCATCAAATTTTGTACACGAGATGAATAACCAATCAAAGGCACACCGTCTGGCGTACAAGGTCTTAAACCTCTCCACAATTCACGAAGCTCTAAAGCTTCTGGAACCGGAAGATATTCTCTCGCCCCGCGAATGATGGCCTGAACACGTCGATGGGTGATCGTAAAATCTTGATCCACCAGCTCCAAGGTTCCCGCAATTCTGAGAGAATCTTTTCTCGGAGTGATGGCGATTTTTTTCTCAACCAGCATCAAAGGATATTTTGGCTGAGTGGAAAGCGGAGGCACGATCATCGAATAACCTTTACCACCTAATATCGGAATCGAAAGGTTGAGACCTTTGGCAATTTCTTCTGACCAGCTTCCTGTTGCCAGAACATATTCACTGGCTGTCATTTCACCTTGGCTTGTCAGGATCGATTTGATTTTTCCGTTTTCAATATTGGCTTTAAAGAACTCAACTCCTTCGATGACTTGAACGCCCAAAGAGCGAGCTTTTTTCTCGAGAGCTTGAACGACTTTCAAAGGTTCTGCGTGAGCTTCATCTGGAAAATAAACTCCCCCACGCAAAGGTCCACGCAGGCTCGGCTCCATTTGGCGAACTTCGTCGGGACTTAAAAATTTTCCCGGAATTTGATGCTGCTTCACCAATTCCATCTCATCCACGGCAGCTTGAACTCCGCCCTGAGTGTGAGAAACCATCAAAAGACCTTTTTTCTCGAAAGCGACTTCGGGAAATTCTTTGGCCAATTTTTCATATTCATCCAAACTGACTTTGGAAAGAAGAACCATGGCCTCGATGGCTTTATTCGCCTGAGTCTGATTCATCGCCAGCATAAATCTCGTCAGCCAGTGAAACAGCAAAGGACTGACTGAGGGCTTGATATAAAGAGGACTTTCCGGATTCAAAAGCCATTTGAGAGATTTAAAGAAAAGTCCCGGCATCGGGAGAGGCATTGCAAAACACGGGGTCATCCAACCGGCATTTCCGTAAGAACAACCAAAGCCCACTTTGTTTTTTTCCAAGACGACAACCTCGGCCCCTTTTTCAGCCAATTTGACTGCACAAGAAAGACCGATGATTCCGCCACCAATAATGATAATTTGTTTTTTTTGATTCATTTTATACTCACTTGAGACCGCTGCTTAAACCACTGAAGTAGCTCTTAGATCAACGAGTATATCTAGGACTTGGGAAAAGAACAAATAAACTCAGAGCCTTGCCCCAACTGGCTTTTGACCTGAACCGATCCCCCGTGACTGTGCATAATATGCTTCACGATGCTTAAACCCAATCCTGTGCCCCCGACATCGCGGGAACGGCTCTTATCCAGGCGGTAAAAGCGCTCAAAGACACGGCCTAGGTGCTCTTCATCCATGCCCGGACCATTGTCAATCACATGCAATTTAACAAAATTCCCATCTTCAATCCAACGGATCAGCACCTGACCCTGGCTTGGGATGTACTTGATGGCATTGTCCAAAAGGTTTTGCAGAACCTGCTCAATTTTTAATCCATCGCCCATAAAAGAGGCAACTTGGATCTCGGTCTTAATTTCGATCTTTTTTTGCTCAGCCAAAGATTTGAGGCGATCAATCATATCCTGAGTGATGATTTGGGGGTCCACCACTTCTTTTTGCAGCTTCACGTCCGATTCCAAAGAAGACAGTGTCAGCATATCGTTCACCAGCTCGGACAAGCGATCCACATTGCGGGAGATGATATTTAGAAAATGGGGAAGCTGCTCCAAGCGCCCTGCTTGAACATCTTCTTTCAAGGTCTCAACAAAACCCTTCATCGAGGTGAGCGGTGTTCTCAATTCATGGGACGCATTTTCCACAAATTCAATTCGAACTTTTTCTACTTTCTTCAAATCTGTCACGTCATGAAAAAGAGCCATCACCGCATAGACGCTATGGCTTTTTTCATCTTTCAAAGGAGAAAGCTTAATTTGGTAATCTCTTGTCATTCCGTCGATCTTTGAATGCAGTCGCATATTCACGGCTTGATGAGCCCCCAAAGCAAAGCCTGTTTCAAAAAGGCGAAGAATTTCGGGTTCTCTTAAAACTTGAGCCAGTGGCAGCGAATCTCCGCGCGCGAGAGCATCAGATTGATCTCTCGAGAAAAAGAGATTGGCAAATTTTGCGTTGAAGAATTTGATTTTCGAATCGACGCCTACACTGAGAATGGCATCATCTAATGAAAGCATCAAAGCTTGAGATTCAGCTCTTTCGATAGCCAGCTGTGCACGACGCCTTTTCATCTTGCGACGAATTTTATCAAGAGCGACTTCGAGCTCAAAATATTCGCCCGGCTCTTCTTGAAGAATTTCTTCCATTTCATCAAGGCCATCGACACGTTTTTTATTGGCCATTCTTAAGGCTTTGAGAATGACTCGTCTCAAAGGACTGGCGAAGCGATAGGCAAAAGCCAGTGAAGCGACGGTGGAAAGAGTGAAAAATAAAAGAAAGAAAACAACAGGAGCCGATGGATTGACGACCATCGCCATCACGAACGCCAGATTTGATAATATCAAAAATGTAAAAAAGAATTTCCAAAAAAGACGCCAAGGGAAAAAAGAATTCATTCTGGTTTTACACGGTAGCCGACGCCGCGGATTGTTTCAATCCAATCTCCGGATTCAGATAACTTTTTTCTCAAACCAAAGACATGGGTATCGATCGTACGTCCCGTCACCGAAATTCCTTCGCCTTGAACGATTTCAATTAAATGCTCTCGGGTCATCACACGACCCCGGTTTTGAGCCAGCGTCGCTAATATTTTAAACTCAGAAGGAGTCAAATGCAGAGGGGCCTCGTTTTCAGTGACCTCATAAGAAGCCAAATTCATTTTCAAGGGCCCAATTTTTAAAATTTCATGGGACTGCTGCTGACCCGCCAGCTGGGCTCTTCGGAGCAAGGCTTTGACTCTAGCGGTAAAAACCGAAGGCTCAAAAGGCTTGGTGATATAATCATCTGCACCTGAATCCAAAGCTGTGACGATATCAGCAGGTTCTGACTTTGCGGTGACCATCAAAACCGGTGGCTTTGCAGGGCCTAGGCTCTTCAAAAGATCAATACCGCTATAATTAGGCAGCATCCAATCCAAGACGACGAGATCAAATTTTTCTTTTTTGAGATGCTCAACAGCTTCGATGGCGGACTTGCATTGTTGAACGCGATGACCTTGTCGCAATAACAAAAGAGAGATGAGCTCTAAAATTTCTGCTTCATCCTCAACGACGAGTATTAAAGCCGTTGTATCAAGAGTATTTACCGCCATGACGAACATCCTTCCCGGTCGAAACGAAAATCACGTCTTCCGCGATATTCGTTGCATGGTCGCCGAGTCTTTCTAAATTACGTGCAATCAAAATAAGATCTAAAGCCGCATCCACATTGCCCGGATTGAGCTTAATATAGGCGGTCAAATCGGAGAAAACTTTGCGTTTCAACGAGTCGACCTCGTCATCCATCAAAAGAATGGCTTTAGCCTGAGTTTCATCTTCACGAACAAAACTGTCTAAAGAATCTTTGACCATCTTTCGAGCCAAGACCGACATCCGATCGATATCGACGATGGATTCTGCGATGGGCTGACGAGAAAGATAATCTTTTCCCGTATAGGCGATTTTCACAGACTGATCGCCCATGCGCTCAAGGTCTGAATTGATTTTAATAATCGAAATGATCAAACGAAGATCGCGTGCCACGGGCCCCTGTTTTGCCAAAAAAGTCATGCAGGCATTATCCACGCGAACATGGTCTTCATTCACATGATTTTCGATTTCATGAACTTTTTGAAAAGCTTCAACATCACGATCTTTGAGAGCCTTGATTGCGAGCTCGAGAGCTTTTTCAACGGAGCCACCCATGGATAAAATAAGATTTTTCAATTCAACGATTTGGCCATCGACCTGACGCTCTGATTTATTGGCGTTTTTCGTAGGATTTGTCATGGTATCAGATACTCTTTTCACTGGTTAAGTTTTCCCCTGATCCTAGAGGAGATGGCAAGCGGTTGCGAGCAAAAAAACCAAATCCTGACACAGACTTTTTGAGTTGAGCGCGGCGCGGCTCGAGCTTGATCATCAGGCCCTTATAAAGACAGAATGCTTAATGGCCAAAACCACAAAGAAAAAAAGCACCAAAAAGGCGACAAAAAAGCCTCAACTGAAATCCAAATTCGCCAATCGCATTTTTATTGGTGCCATCGATATCGGCAGCAACGCTATTCGCATGGTCATCGCCGAGCAAAGCATGGGTCAGCTGCGCTTAGTTAAGAAATTCCGCTTCCCCATCCGCTTAGGGGCTGATGTTTTTAAGGACGGAAAAATCTCGACCAAAAATTTAAAGCTTTCGGCTCGAACATTTAAAAAATTCCATGAGCTCACAATTAAGTACGGCATCAAACTGATCCGCGCAGTCGGCACCAGCGCCTTGAGAGAATCAAAAAATAGCGCAGCCTATATTGAATTCATTCGTCGAAAAAGCGGCATTCAAATCGAAATGATCGACGGGGTCGAAGAAGCCAGGCTGATCCATTTAGCTGTGGGCCGAGAAATTGATCTTAAAGATCAATGCGCGCTTTTGATCGATATTGGCGGCGGGAGCGTGGAGCTGACTTTCTCTGAGAAATCCATGATGACGGCCACCCACAGCTTTCCTCTTGGAACAGTCCGGGTTCTCGAAGCGATGAGAAAAAGAAATCTCTCAGAAGCTCAGCTTGCTGTGATCATTGGAGATTTTATTGCGCCTATCACGCACTTTATCCAATCCAATGATCCGGGACATCCGCTCACTTTTTGCGTGGGCACGGGCGGAAACTTGGAAGCTTTAGGTCGATTAAAGCCTTTGCTTTTGGGTGAGCAGAGCCCCACTTTTCTTTCTCTCAAAGATTTGGGAGACATCATTTCAAAATTGCAAAAAATGAGCATCAAAGAGCGTATTGAAAAATTAGAGATGCGTCCTGATCGCGCGGATGTGATCTTGCCGGCAGCGCTCGTCGTGCAAACAGTGATGCAACAATCGGGCTTAAGCAAACTTTTGATTCCCCACGTGGGATTGAAAGAAGGTATTATTTGGACATTGGCCAATCAGAAAAATTATTTTAATACCGAGGCTGGCTGAACAATCCATTTTATCTGAGCTGAGCGCTCATGGATTTCAGAAATGCTCTCTAATTCAAGACAGACAATTCCTGATTTTTTGATTTCCAAAAATCCCATCGTCGTTCCTGCCGTAGCCCATGAAGCAAAAGTACTGAGATGAGGCTCGTGCCCCACAATAATGATCTTCGTAGCATCGGTGATATTTTTCTTCAACCACTGTTGAAAGGCTTGCGGTGGAGCCGAAGGAACCAGCTCCGAGCACTCGACAACTTTTTTCGAAAGACCAAAAGCGGTGGCAATTATTTTCGCGGTTTCCCGCGCTCGGACATAGGGTGATGTCACGATGAGATCGACCTGATCATCCTGTTTTAAGAGATACTGAGCCATCTTTAATGTTCTGCTTCGGCCTTTTTCGGTCAAAGGCCTATCAGAATCTTGTATTCTCCTGGCTTGGGAATCGACACGGTCCATGGCCAAGCCATGACGAAAAATATAAATCTTCACGGCTCTCAACTTTCTAGGATTCGGTAGTTTCCTCGGTCGAAACCGATTTCTGTTTTGCTAAATTCATCAAGACCTGCTGAACCCCAGGATCTTGGCCTTTTCTTTGTTGATAAGACCCGTCCGAAGCCATATCCCAGGTCATTCTCTGATCTTTCAAATACGCCTGCAAAGCTTCCCACAGTTTCTCTTTCAATGCTCGGTCTAAAATAGGAACGATACATTCCACCCGCGCATGGAGATTTCTATACATCCAATCGGCAGAACCGATATAAAAATCTCCATCAATCGGATCTTGAGCTCCGTTTCTAAAATAGAAAACTCGGGAATGCTCGAGCATGCGACCAATTGAGGACATCACACGGACTTTTTCACTCATCCCTTTGACACCTGGACGCAAGCAGCAAAAGCCCCGAACCATCATGTCGATATCAACACCCTGTTGAGAGGCATTGTAAAGAGCGATCGAGATATCATTCTCTTCCATATTATTCATCTTCGCGATGATATGCCCGGGTCTTCCCGCTCTAACGTGCTCGATTTCTCTCTCGATCATCAAACGAAACTTTTGAAACATATTTACAGGTGCTACCAAAAGGTGTTTGTAATCATTTTTGAGAGATCGGCCAGTGAGATAATGGAAAAACTCGACGAGCTCCGAAGTAATTTCTTCTTTCGCCGTCAGCAAGCCAAAATCGGTATAGAATCTCGCCGTCGCCACATTATAGTTTCCTGTTCCAATGTGAGCATAGCATTTCAAACCATCGACTTCTTGCCGAACCACGAGAGCTGTTTTTGCATGAGTTTTAAGACCCACGATTCCATAGACCACGTGAACTCCGGCATTTTCTAAAGCTTGAGCCCAGTAGATATTTCTCTCTTCATCAAAACGGGCTTTCAATTCCACCAAACAGACAACTTGTTTTCCCATTTCAGCTGCGCGAATCAGATTTTTAATAAAGGGACTGTTGTCGCCAGTGCGGTACAAGGTCATCTTGATGGCCAAAACCTTGGGATCTTCGGCCGCCGCACGAATGAATTTCTCCACTGTCGCGCTGAAGCTCTCAAAGGGGTGATGCAAAAGCTGATCTGAAACACGAATCACATTAAAAATCTGTGTCGGATCTTCGTCTAAAAATTGAGCTGGTACGGCCGGAGACCATTTTTCAAAACGAAGCGATGGAATAGGCAAATCGGCGATCGTCGATAGACCGACGAAATCCAACTCTCCTGCATGCTCATAAATATCATCTTCTGTCAGCTCCAGCTCATCCATCAAAAATTTCAAAATCCAAGGATCAGGCTTTGGACCATGCTCGAGACGAACGACCTCGGCAAACCGGCGCTGTCTGAGCTCTTCTTCGATCATCTCTAAAAGATCTTCTGCGTCCTCTTCATCCCGAGTGATATCTGCATTTCTTGTTAGCCGAAAGGGCATGATGCTGAGGACCTGCATCGAGGGAAAAAGATCTTTGATATGCTCTTGAATGACCTCTAAAAGAGAAACAAATTTGTATTCGTCAAAAGCTCCTGTCTCCACACGAATCCAATTGGAGAGAACTTGGGGAATTTTCACTCGAGCAAACAGTTTCTCTTCACTGTTCGGAGCTTTTAAAACCACACCCAAACTGGTCGACAAATTTGAAATAAATGGAAACGGATGCCCCGGATCCACAGACAAGGGAGTCAAAACCGGAAAGACATTCTTTAAATAGAATTTCTGAGCCTGAGCTTTCTCGGAATCGGACAGATCTTTCCATTTCACAATGAAAATTTTCTTCTCAGCTAAGGCGGGCTTCAGCGTTTTAATAAAGCAATTAGCTTGGTCAACGATGGCGACTTGAGCCAATTTTCTGATTTCTGCCAATTGCTGAACCGGAGTTTTTCCATCCGAAGATTTTGGCGAAATTCCAAAGGCCACTTGGCGTTTTAAACCGCCGACTCGCTTCATAAAGAATTCGTCTAAATTCGAAGTACAAATGCTTAGAAATTTCAGCCTCTCTAAAAGCGGAGTTCTTGAATCTTCGGCTTCTAAAAAAACACGACGATTGAAATTAAGCCAACCAATTTCACGATTGGTAAATTCCACTTCCGAAGACCTTGGGTGTTCGATCACCTTGGGCTTGCGGCCGCGGCGGGCTTTGGGGAGACTCATTTTGGGATTTGATTCAGTTCGACTTTTCTTAGTCATGGTCACGGATCTTTCTTTTCCTTTATAGTGTCTCATTTCCTCTATCATTATGATATATCCCCGTCTCAATTGTATGCAGGCAGTCGCATATCCTAACCGAATCCTCAGACAGTGTTTAGGTCTCCTGGACTTTGGCCGATAAGTTTTATGTCATGAATGGATCATTAGCCAAATATCATTCTCGAGCCCCTCGTTATCTCTTGCAGCCACAGGACAATACTTTGATTCGTGTCGCAGGACCTCAACAGACCCCTTGGGAAGAGGGCACGGAGATTAAGAATATTTCTCTCTCAGGTCTGGTTTTTACTGCTCACGCCGAACTCTGTCCAGTGGTGGGCGAATTTATCAAAATTCAATTCCAAGTTCCTGGCAATCAACAGATGGCCTGCTTCGGTCTCGTCAGTCGTTTAGAGCCCCATGGCAAATCGGAAATGCTTGTCGGAGTGCAATTCTACAAATTGGAAATGCCTCACCGTATTGCATTACTGCAAGGCTTAGCGCAAAGATTGAAAGATCAAATTCAACAGGAAGCTAAATTTGAATCGCGAGTAGGTCGAATCGAATTGATTAAAGAGCTCTCAAAAAATAAAAGAGCATGGTTCATGATGCTCTTTCTTCTTATCGCTTGGATGTCGCTGACAGTCTACAGCTGGAGATAAAAAGGTGCCAGGCACCTTTTCTTCTCACCCCGCTTCTAAACTTTATCCATCATTTTATCGAGAATCTCAGCAGACTTAATAAAGTTCACTCCGGTTTTTTTACCTTCAGCCCAGACGACTTCGGCATTGAGATTATGCTTGCGATTAACCGCTTTCAGAATCACGGTCATGCGAACAAGGTCGCCTTTGTTCAGTGGAGCCTGATCTGCCGCCCAAGTGAGGCAAGCACCCGTCATGCTAATATTCTCCAGAGAAGCGATAAAATTTCCTTCTTTTCCGTAAACTTCAATCGCCGCTTTTTCCTTAGTCGCATAACGTGTTGCTGGCATAAAAACTCCCTTTATTATTGTATCGGAAAATGCAGGGATTATGTAATGGGAAAGCCTTGGAATTGCTGACTTTATATCTTGGTAAATGTCGATGTTTTTGACAGGACCTTTTTGGCTTGGGCCTAAGTACCAAAATAATCTTTGAGTGAATTCCAAATTCCTGTTGGTTTCTGTTTTGGAACGGACTCCACAATTTCTATTTCTTTCAGTCCCAGACCGGCAAGAGAATCTTCTCGAATAGACTTTAAAAGATCAGTGAAATATCCACGATACCAATCGTTCTCACGACTCAAATCCAAGCCCATCTGCAAACGATCATACTTTGGAATCTGCAGAGCAAATCGACTAGCCGGGCTGACATAAATTCTCAACTTTTGGTCAACACTGTATCTCACATTACCGCCGACCCAATGTCTAATTGTCTGGATTTTAAAGCTATTGGTATCGATTGTCATCCAGCCCCAGCCCCTCACGTAAACGGCTGTGGCAACATGATGTCCCCAATTCTTTTCACTGCCAGGGTTAGATTGTTCACCCACAGCCCAGATTTTTACGACTGAAGATCGAGATAATCCCATCTTCAGCATCATCAAATGAAGATAGGCAGCCCTTCCAAAACAATAGCCAATTTCTACATTTTCAGGCTCATATTTTTTTCTATTTTGAGGTGCCACCACAGGGTGATTCCTCACAACATCCAAAAGTCGACTGACTTCTTGCATAGAAATAGATCCTGCTCTTTGAGAACTCTGTTCAGGAATATAAGCCTCGAGTTCGCGGATCACGCCTTCGTTGAGATTTTTGATCTGTTTTGGCGAATACATCTCGGCTTCTTTTCTTTGGAGTGCCAGCAAATCAGCAGGCAATTCTTTAATGAACTGAGGTAAACCCGAGGAAGAGGTCTTTGGAGAATCTTGGTAAACACGGCGGCAAACAGTCCCCTGACCCCAAGCCGAAGAGACTGTCAAAACACTAGTCAGCAAGACGCAAATCGAGCGAAGGGGTAGGGCCATTAGAGAATAGGAAAGCCATAAGCTAAAGGGTTTCATTCATGGGTATGGGAATTCAATGTTTATACCAAGAAAGCTTAGACTTCGATTTGACGAGCCATCCAGTTTTTGAGCTCGCTCAAACCATCGCTGAGATCGGGATACCGAGCTGAGATCGCATTGAAAACTTGCTCTATCGAATCTTGAGAATAGGTTTTTCCATTGATACCTGATTTCAAATCTTCGATGAGAGCAGGAAAAAGACAGTCGGAAAAAATCTGTGTTTCTTTGATAATCGCCTCATCAACTTGCAATCGAATATCAAAAAAACCAAGAGATAAATACTCTTCAAAATGATGACTAAAATCCAAAGTCCGCCCATAAAGCCAATCCCAAGAACGAAGCTGATCATGCTGAGCTTTGAGCTCAGGAATACTTTCCATTTGAGAAGCATCTAAAATCTCAATCGGAGCTTTTTGTTCATAATATTCTTCAAAGCTGTGAATGCTCGCTTTGACGAATTCGTCGTGATTGAGACCCGGAGCTATTTCATTCAGATTGAGAACTCTTGCACGAACCGATTCTTTGCCTTTGGCCTGCATCTTTTTTGGATGAGGAGTGAGATACTGACCAAGCCTTGTCAGATCCGCATTCATCAAAACAGTGCCATGATGAAAAGCTCGATCCATTTTCTCTCGAAAAGCACTGCCACTGAATTTTCTTGGACCGTCAACCGCAGCCACGGTCAGATCATTGCGACCCGAGATGTCTCCCTTGATTCCAAACTGAGACAGAGCTTTCAAAATGATATTTAAATTGGCTTCTCTTTTGTAACCTGCTTTAGGTGAAAGAAATGTAAAGTTGGTATTTCCCAAATCATGAAAAACAGCTCCCCCGCCCGTTGTTCTCCGAGCGAGGTGAATTTTATCGGCTTTCATTTTTTCTAGATTGCACTCAGACCATGGGTTTTGATTGCGACCAATCACCACCGTATTTTCATTGCGCCATAAAAAAAGAATTTGCTGATCAGGATTCAGATTATGAAATATCCACTCTTCCACAGCGAGATTCAGGTGAGGATCAAAACTATTGGATAAGTAAACCTGCAAACGTCCCAAAAATTAAACCCCGCTTTTAGACACCGATTCTTTGTAAATATTCTTCGCGTGAGATGTATTTACCACCCATGGCTTTGGTGACCTCGGTCACCATTTGAATATCGATCCATGTATGCCCTTGGGTTTGTAAATGTTCAATCAGCTTCCACAAAACCATTTTTGAGGCATTGCTTTCATGATGAAACATACTCTCGCCTGAAAATAAAAGTTTCCCCGCCACAGTCAAGGTCATCACCCCGTAAATGCCACCGATCAGTTTTTCATTTTCCCAGCATTCACAGGTCAATACGTGGCCTTGTTCAAACATTTCGGTATAAGCCTCTTGCATTTCGGGCAAAATCCAAGTGCCCATTTGCATCTGGCCATCGGGGCCTTTTCGGGGCTGGGAGCGGCAGGCGTCAATCACTTGAGCAAAAGCTCGGTTAAAAGTGAACTGCCAATGTTCATGCTTACGGGCAAACTTTTTCAAGCTATGGGGAATATGCAAATCCTTGAAATCAAGGACCCCTCGAGGATCGGGAGAGAACCATAAAAGCGGCAAACCTTCTTGGGGCCAGGGAAAGATGCCCAATCGATAGGCTTGTTGCAAAGTTTCCACCTGCAAATTCCCACCAACGGCCACAAGGCCTTCAGGGGTGGATTGTCGAGGATTGGGAAAAAGCTCTTGCTTCATAGGATCAAAGTATCATACTTTTCCCCTCGAAATGTCGACGACACAGAACATAGTCATTAAAAAATTCGGCGGAACTTCGGTCGGTTCGATTGAAAGAATCGAAAAGGTCGCTGATCGCGTTATTCGGGATATGCTCAAAGGTGAAAAACCTATTGTCGTCGCCTCGGCCATGTCGGGTGAGACCAATCGTCTTGTCGCATTGGGAAATGAAATTGATCCCAATTATCGCGGTCAAGCCTATGACATGCTGGTCGCATCGGGTGAGCAAGTTTCCATCGCGCTTTTAGCCATGGCCATTGAAAAACGTGGCTATAAAGCAAAGCCCCTGCTGGCTTATCAATTAGGAATTCAAACAGATAATCTTTATTCTAAAGCGCGCATTCTGAATATCCGCACAGAATATCTGAAACAATTAGTCAATGAGGGCATTATCCCTATTGTCGCTGGCTTTCAAGGCGTGGATGATAAAATGAATATCACCACTTTGGGTCGCGGTGGTTCGGATACGACGGCGGTAGCGCTGGCAGCAGCCATGCAGTCCTCTAGCTGTGAGATCTATACCGACGTTCCGGCGGTCTTCTCAGCAGATCCTCGCCTAGTCAAAAGAGCGAGAGAAATTCCCAGTCTGTCATTTGAAGAAATGATGGAAATGGCTTCTTTAGGTTCTAAAGTTTTGCATATTCGCTCCGTTGAATTAGGGGCAAAGTACAATGTGAAAATTCATTTGCGATCGACTTTCGAAGATCGTGAAGGGACGTGGATTCAGGCTGAGGGGAAAAGTATGGAGCACATTTTAGTTTCCAGCGTCACACATGACGCTTCAACAGTGGTTATTAAACTGAATCCGGTTCCGGCAGAGACAGGATTTTTAGCAAATCTCTTCCAAAAGCTCGCCGCCAAAGGCGTCAGCATCGATATCATCACACAGAGCCGTGGCGATAAAGGCCAGCGTCTTGCTTTCTCTGTCACGCAGGAAGATCTTCCGCTGACAAAACAAGTCGTCAACGAAGTTCTCGGCAATAACAAAGACGTTGAAAAAATCATCATGGAAAAAATGGCGAAAATTTCTGTCGTCGGCGTGGGAATGAGAAATCATCCAGGGGTCGCTGCCAGCTTTTTCAAAGTTTTAGCGGCTGCTAATATCCCCGTTCACTTGGTGACAACTTCGGAAATCAAAATCAGCGCTGTCGTTGATCAAGAGCATCTCCAAACCGCTGCCGAGAAATTGCATACCGAATTCCATCTCGATAATTAGGTGCCAGGCTGCCTTTCTTCACACCTTAAGCCCTAGGTCGGTAAATATCTTTTTTGGTTGTGCTCAACTATAGAAATAGTTGTCATAGAGTGACCGACCACAAAGGGGCCACCGAATGGGACGAAAAAAGAAAACCTCTGATCTCCTGACAGACCTTGAAATTAAAATCATGACGATTATTTGGGCCTTGAGATCGGCGACCGTGGCCGATGTTCGCCAGAGACTGAACACGGAAAGCTTCGCTTATACAACTGTCTCCACAGTGATGCGTGTGTTGGAACAAAAGGGAATGCTTTCTTCGGTGAAAAATGGAAAGACCCATATCTATGTTCCTGAAATAAATAGAGACGAATACGAGCTCAAAGCTCTCGATCACCTTATCCAAACTTTGTTTCGCGAAGATCCCAGTCACCTCATGCAAGTTTTGCTGAAGAGCTCTTTTTTGCGACAAGCGGACCTAGACGAAATGCGAGCGTTTTTATCTGAGCCTCTGAGCAGAAAATCTTTTTTGCCTTCCATGGATCTTTAAATCGAGCTGACCAAAAATCCAGGCCTTTTAGGTCTTTGGTCCAGCGATTCCCGACTTTCATCCTCCGATAGAGTTATAGCTCGAGGAGGAAAAGATGAAAACACTCGGAAAATTTTCGACCATGGTCTTGGCCCTTGGCTTCAGCAGCTGCGCTCACAAACCAGCTCCTGTTTCCAGCATCATCCCCGATAAGAGAATGAGTGCATCTGAATTATTCTTTAGCCAAAATCCAAACTTAGACAGATCCACTAAAAACAGCTATTTGGTCATCGAGAAGGCTTTGAGCTCCAACAAATTGCCAGCATGGCCTCTGAATTATTCCGAGGGTCGATTGAGCTATACTGTCTTTGATAAATTGCCTCAGGATCTCTCTCATAAATTGCTCAGTCAGTCGGCTGCAAAAATGGGTTTTGATAGTATTGAAAATTACGCCAAAAACTTTTGGCTGCATTCAAGAGGCGCGCAGGCCAAAGATCTTCAATGCGAGCATATCTCGACGGATATTTCCTTCGTCAAAAACCATGATGAAAAGACCAGTGTCGACTATGCCTCCAGCGTTGAGCTCTTATCTCAGAAAAAATGGCGCCAGTTGACGGATGAATCTTCTTTAGAAAGCAAAGCCGTTAATGGATTTGCTCTTTCTGTCGTTTGCAAAGCGATACTCAGTCAGCAAGCAAAAACTTGTGAGCCCTCGCTGTCACTTTCTATTTTCGTAGAAAAAGATGAGCCTCATTTTCAAAGAATGGGATCCGTCAGTACTAAAAGTTACGTGAATAACAATTGCAACAAAGCAGAGTACGCTTTAACAGGTCGCTAGGCTTTACCAAAGTAATCATAAATAAAAGCTAATTTTTCTTCGTCTGGTAATTGCGCCAGACGGAGCATTTCAAGTAACTTTTCATTGGCAGTTTTTAAACGATTTTTCTGAGTTTGCCCATCTAACTGCTCTGTCGTCGGCTCTTGCACAGCTTCATAACCTAATTTATTGCGAGCCTCTTTCAAACATCCCCAGCGATCCAATAAATTTATCGCCGTTTCGACTCGGAAATCTCTTTTATTATAAAAGTTCAACTGAGCTCTTAAGAAATCCACTCCGTCGTTGGCGAGACCGGGTCCGCCTGATTCAATCAATCGGTAAACCTGCATGATAAAACTGGGATCGGGATTAGCCCATTTGATAAATTCCATCTGGATGGAGACATCATCTTGATCATAGAAAAGATGACATTCGCTGGGTTTCCCATCCCTTCCGGCGCGACCCACCTCTTGATAATAAGCTTCGATGGAATTGGGAATTTCTCCGTGAATCAGGAGACGGACATCTTTTTTGTCCACCCCTAATCCAAAAGCCGGAGTCGCCAAAATGAAATCGCTTTCGCCATTCAAAAATTTTCTCTGAGCGCGAACCCGTTCCCTAGATTCTAACTGTCCATGATAAATTTCATGACGAATTCCGAGCCGGGCAATTTCAGAAGAAATTTTGTACAAAGTTTGAATCAGAGAACAGTAAATAATCGTCGGGCCTGGAACTGAATGTCTTAATCCCACGATCCCGCGGATTTTTTCATCCATCCCATAAACATCATGAGCTTTGAGAATGAGATTAGGTCTCTCGACTCCGGCTGTAAAAGTGGGCGCATCCGCAATGCGAAGTTGCGTGAGAATATCTTTTTGCACAGGCACGGTGGCCGTGGCTGTCAGTGCTAGCGTCGGAGGATCCCCCAGAATTTGACGAAAATCTCCCAATCTCGAGTAATCGGGCCTGAAATCATGACCCCACTGGGAAATACAATGGGCCTCGTCCACCGCGAGCAGGGAAATTTGTAAATTTTTAAGGGCCTCTAAGAACTGAGGTTTGCGAAATCTTTCCGGGGTCACGTAAATGATCTGGTAATCTCCGCGAGCAATCCCCTGCATACGAGCTTCCCGCTCTTCTTGGGTCAAAGTGGAAGACAGATAAGTCGCCTTGAGCCCATGGCCTTGGGCTTTATCCACTTGATCCTGCATGAGAGCGATTAATGGAGAAATAACGACCGTAAGCCCTTGAAAAAACAAGCTCGGCAGCTGATAGCAAATCGATTTCCCCATGCCTGTCGGCATAAGAACCAAGGCCGATTCCCCTCTTAAAACCTCGCTGATGACCTTTTCTTGATCCGCACGGAATTCAGAATGGCCAAAATGTTTTGCCAGTTTTTCGTGCAGCTCTTGGCTGCTGATTTGAAGCTTGTTGTCACAACGCATCGTCTCGCCGATCTGATTGCTAAAAAAGTGAAAGTCTTTACATGGCCTGACCCCCATGTTAATCCCTTACGTTCGCAAATGACAATAGTTACATAAACAGAGGATATTATGGCCAAAAAATGGAATATTCAGACCGTAAGAAATATCGGAATTTCTGCTCACATCGATTCGGGTAAAACAACCCTTTCTGAGCGTATCCTTTTCTACGGTGGTAAAATCCACGCCATCCACGAAGTTAAAGGTAAAGACGGCGTTGGGGCGACAATGGATTCAATGGATCTCGAAAGAGAAAAAGGGATCACCATCCAGTCAGCAGCTACTCAGGTTGAGTGGAAAGATTATACAATTAATCTTATCGATACACCGGGGCACGTGGATTTCACGATCGAAGTTGAACGTTCACTTCGCGTTCTTGACGGCGCTATCCTTGTTCTCTGCGGCGTTGCCGGAGTTCAATCCCAAAGTATCACCGTTGACCGTCAGATGAAACGTTACGGAGTTCCTCGTTTAGCATTCGTGAACAAATTGGATCGCCAAGGTGCGAATCCTTTCCGCGTTTGCGATGCTCTTGTTGAAAAACTTCGCTTAAATGCAGTGATGTTCCAAATTCCAATCGGTCTTGAAGATCAACACCGTGGAATCGTGGATCTTGTGACAATGAAAGCTTATGAAAATCAAGGCGACGACGGCGAGATCATCAAAGAGATCCCGTTGACACCTGAGCTTGAAGCACAAGCGAAAGAATACCGCGCAAAAATGATCGAGAAATTGGCTGACGTTGACGATGTCATCGGCGAAAAATTCTTGATGGAAGAAGAGATTTCAGTTGATGAAATCAAAGCAGCGACTCGTAAAGCTGTTATTTCTTTGAAATTGGTTCCTGTATTTTGCGGATCTGCTTTCAAAAATAAAAACGTTCAGCATTTGTTGGATGCGGTGACTTATTACCTTCCAACTCCGGCTGAAAAAATTGAGCACGCTCTTGATTTGGATAACAACGAAGAAAAAATTCCTTTGGCTCCAGATGATGCCAAACAACTTTGCGCTTTGGCGTTTAAGCTGGCGGTGACTCCATTCGGTCAGTTGACTTATATGCGTGTTTACCAAGGTAAAATGTCAAAAGGTGATTTCATCATTAATACGGCCAGCAAAGAACGTATCAAAATTCCACGCATGGTTCGTATGCACTCGGACAAAATGGAAGATCTTGAAACAGCTCACGCCGGCGACATCATCGCGATGTTCGGTGTTGACTGTGCTTCGGGGGATACTTTCGCAGTTGAAGGTTACAACGTATCCATGCAATCAATGCACGTTCCCGATGCCGTTATCTCTTTGGCGATTGCACCGAAAGATAAAGCCGGAGCGAGCAACTTTTCTAAAGCTCTTCAGAAATTTAGAAAAGAAGATCCTACTTTCCGCGTTCACCGTGATGAAGAGTCCGCAGAGACAATCATCTCTGGAATGGGTGAGCTTCACCTTGAGATCTACGTTGAGCGCATGAAACGTGAATTTGCTTGTGAAGTTGTGGTTGGTAAACCGCAAGTTGCTTACCGTGAAACAATCGGCCAAGAAGCAGCTTATGATTATACTCACAAAAAACAAACCGGTGGTTCGGGTCAGTTTGCCAAAGTTGTTGGTAAAATCAGACCTCTTCCTCCGCAAGAAGACGGCAAAGTTTTCAAATTTAACAACAACGTTGTCGGTGGTCGTATTCCTCGTGAATTCATCCCGGCTGTCGAAGAGGGATTTGCAGAGCAATGTACAAAAGGTCCATTGATTGGATTCCCAATTGTTAATGTCGAAGTCGATCTTGAAGACGGCGCTTACCATGATGTCGATTCAAGCTATATGGCTTTCAAAATCGCTTCGATGGCAGCTATGCGTGAAGTTTACAATAAAGCAAAACCAACAGTTCTTGAGCCGATCATGAAATTAGAAACAACTGTACCAGATGAATATCAAGGCGCGGGCGTGGGTCAGATCAATCAAAGACGTGGTGTTATTATTAACACGACAGCTTTTGAAGGAAACGCGGTGATTGAAGCCGAAGTTCCATTGACTGAGATGTTCGGTTATTCGACGGATTTGCGTTCAGCGACGAAAGGTAAAGGAGAGTTCTCAATGGAATTCGCCAAATACCAAGCGGCTCCTCGTAACATCCAAGACGAATTGGCTAAAAAGTATGCTGAAAAGCGTGCTAACGAGAACAAGTAGGCCCCAAAGCCAGACCTTGGTCATAGTTAAATGCTTAAAAAGCCCAGACAGTGTCTGGGCTTTTTTTTACCTTCTCGCCTCTTCGTCAGCGTGCTAATCTTTTATTCACTTTATGGACCCCGATACCCTTCAAAATACAATCCGCCAATGACGATCATCTCTACTCTTTGTATCGCCATTATTCTGATTTCATTTATCTGTTCACTGCTGGAAGCTGTCTTTTTATCGATCACGCCTTCTTACGTCGCGATGGCCGTCCGTGATGGAAAACGTAGCGGCAAGCTCTTAGAACATCTTAAGGAAAATATCGATCGGCCCATTTCGGCAATTTTGACATTGAATACAATCTCTCACACCATCGGTGCCTCTGTGGTGGGTGCCTTGGTGCAAAGACATTACGGAGACGAATTCGTCACCATGTCTTCAATCCTTTTGACGGTGGCTATTCTTCTTTTTTCAGAAATTCTCCCCAAAGTCATCGGTGCGACTCATTGGAAAGCATTAGCTCCATTTTCAGCCTACGCGATTCAGCTGATGATTTTCTTTCTCTTTCCGATCGTTCGCTTTTCCGAGTTGATCGGAAAATTGTTTGCTCGCCCTGACGAGGCGACTTTCACTCGAGAAGAAATGGTTGTAACAGCTGAGATTGGTGTTGAAGAAGGAACTCTTCACAAAAAAGAATCGGCCATCATTAAGAATCTTCTCATGCTCGGAAATATGTATGTCTCTGACATTATGACTCCGAGATCGGTGATGTTTGCCTTGGAAGCACAAGAAACTGTGGAAGATGTGGCGAATAAATTTCGCCCGATTCGCTTTTCGCGTATCCCTGTTTACGATAGCAATCTCGATAATATTATTGGGCTGACTCATCGTTATATGATTTTAGAAGCTCTCTCGAGCGATAAACATAAATTACAAATCCGCGAGATTACCACACCGATTAATTCAGTCCCTGAGCGCATGACAGTCGCAGCCGTCATCGATCTCTTTGTGAAACGCAAAGAGCATTTAGCACTGGCGGTTGACGAGTACGGAATCGTCACGGGCCTTGTCACCTTGGAAGATGCTATTGAGACCCTGTTAGGTGTCGAGATCGTCGATGAATTTGATAATATCACAGACATGCGCCAATACGCCCTTGAGCAATGGCAAATCCGCAAAAACCAGATTCGTAAACCATCATGAGTGAATTCTCGGTTTTCTATGTCACCTGCCCCGACACCAAGATCGCTGAGAGCCTGGGATTGAAGCTGCTGGAAGAAAAACTGATTGCTTGTACCAATATTATTCCTGGCATGAAGTCTCAATATTGGTGGCAAGGAAAGATCGAAACGGCTTCAGAGGTTATTCTTATCTTGAAAGGCCGAAGCTCTCATAAAACTGAAATAGAGGCTCTGCTCAAAGCGCTCCACCCCTATGAAAATCCCTGCTTTCTACAAATAGAAATCAAAGACGGGTCCGCGGAATATTTAGACTGGCTGAGGTCTATTTAGAGGCTTTTTCGATGCCGGGGCTCATTGGGACCGTCGTTATACGCTGGGTAGGTGCCAAAAGGGCCCAACGCAGTCCCAAGACAAAGACGCTCGTCAACACCGCTAATATAACGAAAAGACTTGCCGTTTGATAATCTGCTTTTCTTGGTGTTTTATCCATAATGCCTTCTTAGTTCTCCACTGCTAACCAGAGAACTGGTAAAGCATAATCTGTGCCTAGAAAGTGGAGCCAGAAAGGAATTTAGTTTATGACAAAAGCCGATTTAGCAAAAAAGATTTACGAGATCTCTCATCTGACCGGAAATTTCAAACTGCGTTCAGGAACCACTTCTCACGAATACTTTGATAAATACCGTTTCGAGTCTCAACCTCTGGTCCTGAAAGAGATAGCCGAGCAAATGGCCGCCTTGATTCCTAAAGGCACGGAGATCCTAGCGGGCCTTGAGATGGGTGGCATCCCTGTCGCGACCGCTCTGAGCCTGAAGACGGGCATTCCCTGCGCTTTTGTGCGCAAGAAAGCCAAAGACTATGGCACTTGTCAGTTCGCTGAAGGCATCGACGTTAAAGGAAAAAAAGTCTGTATTATTGAAGACGTCATCACGACAGGCGGGCAAGTTGTCTTGAGCACCCAGGATTTGCGATCCTTGGGCGCTGTCGTCGATACGGTTATCTGTGTGATTCATCGTGGTTCGGGCAAAGAAGCACAATTAGCTAACATCGGTTTAGATATGCGTCCGCTCATGACAATGGATGAATTAAAATCACATCTCTAAAAAAATTATTCAATGACCAATGTCTTTTCTAGATAGGTCCCATCATCATTCGTGAAACGGAGTGTGTGATTTCCCGACTGCAGCTGGCCGATTCTAATTTCTCGAGAGAACGGCACAAGAACCATGGCACACATGCCAGAGCTCACCCTTGCAATGGCCCGAATCTCATGCTCAATAGCTGACTTGTGATCGATGATAGACTCTTTCCATTTATAACATCCGTTCGGGAAAACTCCGCTGATAATGAAAAACGCGTCAGATCTTGAATCAAAGCCGCCCGGAATAAAGACATCACCCACATTCACTGTGACGTCTTTTGTCTTTGGCTTTACAGGTTCATTTCCAAATGTGGTGAGACTGAAAAAACTGATAAGGACTAAAATTGCAGATAATTTTTGAATCATATTCTATCCTTCCGTGAATATTAAATAAAAAGCTCGGTGAGATACCCATCGAGCAATTCAGGTGCCATTCCTTGCGCCTCTATTTTCGTGCAGATTAATCCCTTTTGCCTCGCATGTGATTTGCGCGAGGCAAATTGACTCAGTTCAAGTCCGGCAGTTTTAAATCACGAAGAGACTCTACGATCTCCTGGGCTTGCTCGCTGTGCGCACAACCTAATATCAATTCCTGAGAGTTCGGCGCTAGGCCGGATATTGATGCGATACTTCCTCGTGCTCGAAGCGTTCCCGTCCTATTTTTTATTTTTTTAATTTCAATGATTCTCTTGTTTACAGTATCAAGGCTTGCAGACAACATGACTTCTTCTTCCTTTAAGGAAAGACTGTCGGCGTAAATTTTGAACGTCTCTAGTTTATCCACCAATTCTTCATACCCATTGAGAGCAATATCTGCATTCTTCAGCAAATAATAACTGTCATGGGATGGAACGTACTTCAAAACACCTTGCTCTTGTTGTTCCATCAGAAATTTTTCAATGGTCATTTCTTCCAAAGAAAAATGAAGCATGTAGTTGTCGTAACTTGAGCTCATTTGGCTAAGGGCAGCCATGATTCTCTTAATGTATTCGATATCAGAAGCACCTTCGCCCGAAATATCGATAAGCCTTCTTTTGTCTGTCAAATACTGTTGAGCAAGAACGTTGCTGTCTTCGCCTTTTTCCTGAGTTCTGACTTCGAATAAATGGTGCATAAATTCATGCACCAAAGTCCAACGATTCGTATTCTCTCTAATAAGGATAGCACCGTCGCCTCTTGTTGAAGGTAATCTTGGATCATTCTTTCCAAAATAAATTCCCATCGTACCCGGGCGGCTCCCAACAACTTCTTTCCATTCTTGGCTCAAATCTGCGGGCATCTCTGCAGCTGACTCAAAAAGATTTCTCTCGCATTGATTTGTCTGAATTTTCGGAGCTTTGTAAACACGGACTCCGGTTTTTGACATGAAAGATAGCGTCTCTCGGACGCTGGCCGAAGCCACCGCCGCAAAGTGGGACATATTGAACTCTTTATTAAAAGCGGCTGTTTTTATCTCGCGATTATAAAGCAAAGAGGCTTGCGCTCGATTTCCTTGATCAAAATCATAAAGGCAACTTTGAGAGTCATAATTATAAACTAAATTTTCTTCATAAGCCTTGTCAGACTTTGGATTACAGGCACCCAGAAATAATGTTAAGGCTGTTGTCGAGAGCAGAACTCCCGGTCCGTTTAAACGCATGAAAACCCCTTCCCATCTTGCAAGTTGTGTAGTTTTAAATGATGGCAGGGGCAATCTCCAGAGCTCTTTGATGAGCCTGAAAAATCTTATGAACTGACCACAGTTTTGACATGTAAAAGGTACCAGGTCCTGTTTGTGAATGCGATGCATTCACAAACAGGACCTGGTACCTATTTTTCAGCGACGATATAGGCGATCCAGGACTCGCAAGCTTCACCCTTTTCAGTCCGAGTGAAGACCCCATTTCCTTCTCCGGATTTGGTCGTGCCTTCCCAATAAACGTGGCTACGAACAAAGCCTGCCTCAGCGAGCATTTCACGCAGCTCAGGAATGCTCCACATCCGCCAATCATAAGTAAAAACTCGTTCTACTTTTTTCTGACCCTTGGGTTGAAAATGGATATGAAATAAGGCTCGATTCGTGACGGGATCAAAACCTGTTTGGTCCCAATAATATTTAAAAGTCCTTAAATTCGTAGTCTCTTCAATGGCATCAAAGCATTGGCTTCCGCCAAAACAATCCAAGACAAAAACTCCGTCTTTTTTGAGACTTTTCAGAACATTGACGAAATACTTTTTCATGACTTCGCGAGTTTTAAAAACAAAGTAGGAAAAATTCATTGCAATCGCCATGTCGGCGCTGGGGAGATTCCAGTGCAAAACATTTCCCTCAAAGAGATGAACTCGTTTTTGCTCATCAGGCTTGATTCGCGGAAGGTTATGCATTCGTCCATACTCGAGAGGCTCTGGATCCAGATCCACACCGAAAGATTCATATTTTGGACCCAGCTTCACCCACTCGCAAGAGAGATTAAAGGTCCCACAAAAATCTTCGCGCATTGTTTTAGGATCTTTTCCGCGAAGCTCTTTATAAGCTTTCTTTAAAAATTGAACATCCCCTTCAGCACTCTGAACCGCTTTCTGATAGTAAAGATACTTGTCAAAAATTTTCTTACGGCCTTTTTTCTGAACTCTTCTTCGAGTGCTGGTTTTTTTTGCCAAGGGGGTCTTCTTTCTATGGTGCTTCTTGCATCATTTGTTCAATCATCTCTGCGATTTCATTTTTCTGCGGGACAGAAGCATCTTCTAAGTTGGGATGGAGCCCGATTCCCGGAAGATTTTTTCCGGCGATGACCTGAGGCCTTGCCAGTAATTCATAGAATAATTCTTGAGTTGTTCTATACACTAAATGTTCTGCAAAATTGGTCACTTCGGTGTCTTCGTTCACAAAAAGAACTCGGCCTGTTTTTTGAATCGAAGCTTTGATCGTCTGCCAATCATAGGGATAAATCGTACGAAGATCGATGACCTCGACTGAAACTCCTTTTTCTTTCAACTCATCTGCAACCGCATTGCAAACAAGCAAATGTCTTCCATAAGAAACAACCGTGATTTGATTTCCCTCACGAGTGATCTTCGCTTGTCCCAAGGGAATAGTATAATCTTGAAGATCCGGCCAACGAGCTTTCCATTTCGAGCGATCACCAATCGGCGCATCGATCATCGCTTTCAATTCTTTTTCATCAGAGGGTTCACCTGGGATCAGCTCATCTCCACGAACACGCATTAACGCTTTTGGAATCAAAAACAAGACTGGGTTCGGATCTTTGATCGCTGACAGCATTAAACCATAAGCATCCAAGGCAGTGGCTGGCATCACAACCTTCCATCCTGGCAAACGGGATGCCCAAGCATCAAATGAATGCGAGTGATAGATAGATCCGCGAATTCCCGCACCTGCCGGAGTCATCACCACCAGAGGCATAGGGTAATTACCATTAGAAACCCACAAAGTGTTTCCAGCAATTTTCAGCAAATCCATCGTATTAAAAATATAATCACAGAACTGGATCTCAGCGACGCATCTCTCACCAGTCATGGCGATTCCCATGGCCATCCCGATGATTCCACGCTCGTCCAGCGGAGTATTCCACGCGGTCTTAAGACCCTGAGTCGCCGTAAAAGCTCCACCCAGTGGCGCTCCCACGTCTTGTCCGAAGATATCTTTGACCTGGAGATGTTTTTCTCCGTAATGCAGAGCCATTCTGATGGCTTGAACCATTGTTGCCATTAGAATTTTCTCCAATCTGCATTTTCATTGTTTACAAAAATATGATCCCAAACTGAATCCGCTGTTGGAGCCGGCTCACCGCGAACTATTCTTTGCGCTTCGACGGATTCATCTTCGTATTTTTGCCAAGTCTCTTTCACATCTTTTTCTTTCAAAAAATCGGCTTTCAAAAGACGAGATTCAAAATCTCTCAAGCAATCCAGTTCGCCCGGAACAAAGTTCGCCCCACTGGCTGAAGAATGGCCATACAACCGAGAAAGATGAGCTTCAATAAAGCTCGGCTTTCCGGTTTTGCGGATGTAATCCATTTCTTCTTTGATCGCGATATAGCTCTCAACAGGATCATTGCCGTTGATGACCCGGGCACGGATGTTAAAGGCCTTTGCCCGGTCAGCGATATGGGTCTCGCCATGCTGACCATCGTAACTGGTCGAGATTCCCCACTTATTATTTTGAACGGTAATGAGCATAGGAAGCTCGTTGCCTTTACGAGAAGCCCAAACCAAGCAGCTAGCAAAATCACCTTCAGCTGTTCCCGCATCCCCACCTGTGACAATGGTAATGCCTTTGGTTTCATTTCTTTGCTGAACACGAGCCGTCCCCAGAGCGATCAAATATTGAACTTCGCTTGGAGAAGATACAGGCGTGACATTCCACTGAGGAAAACAATAATGATTTGAAAAGTTTCTTCCACCTGTCGAAGGATCTGTAGCCCTATTCATAATGAGGCGAATAGAATCAATCATCTCCATGCCCATCGCTACCAATGTTGGCGTTCCACGGTAATGAAGGTGAAGATAATCATGCTTCGGCCCCTGACCTTTATTCACCAAAAGACCGAGCGGAACTCCCCAAGCTTCTTCACCGGGGGCACCAATCCAAAAATAGGCATCACCGGCTTTATAAACCTTAATAAGCCGCTCTTCGAGAACACGGGATTTCACCATGCAATCGTAGATTTTCAATAACAGGGATTTATCAAGGCCGCCAAAAGAAGAAGCCGACCCAGAAGTTGAATTTCTTGTCGGCTTCGCTGCGCTCTTTGAAGAGCTGGTTTTAACAGGTTTTTTCATGTCCCAGATTTAACAAGAATTAGTTTTTCTTGCCAACTGTTTTCGAAGACTCCAGAGCCATTAAATCAGCTAAAATGCTTGCTGCTTCAACTACGTCGGGACGCTTCAAATATTCCTTATCTTTTTCGGCTTTGACCGCATTCTTAGCCGCTTTTGCTTTCTCTTTTTTCTCTTTATTGTCTTTGTCTTTGAGAACCTCAGCTAGCTTAATAGTCTTGCCTTTGGCCTTTGTTTTAGCCAACTCTTCTTCGATTTTCTTAAATTCTGGCTCTTTCGCCACACGAAGCTTTGATTTTTCTGCCAAAGTTTTCAGCCAATCAGGGTTAATTGCTTGCCACTCGACAGCCGCTTCTTTGCCATTTGCCGTCGGAGACAAGAAAGATTCTAATTTTTTCTCAGGCAACGAATAATCCAAAAACTTTTCACCAATATCATCTGTCACATATTGACCAGGGATAGACACGTCCGCATTCACACCACGGTGCTGAGTCGAATAACCACCCGGAGTATAGAACATGCCCACCGTGACTTTGATAGCTCCGAGATTTTGCGGGATCGGAAGAACCGACTGCACAGAACCTTTTCCAAAAGTATGGTCATTTCCTACGATCACAGCACGTTTATAATCTTGCAAAGTTCCTGCAACGATTTCTGAAGCGCTGGCAGAAATACGCGATGTCAAAACAACCAACGGACCTTTCCAGTCGACTTGAGAATCGCTGTCTCGGTAAGTCTGCTCACCACGTCCGGCCTCGCGGCCAGACTGCTTAACAACATTTCCTGTTTGAAAGAAAAGACCAGCAATTTTCACAGCATCCTCGAGACTTCCGCCACCGTTATTGGCCAAGTCCAAAACAATTCCATCTGTCTTCTTCGCTTTGGCTTCCGCGATAATTTTTTTCAAATCGGCTGCTGAAGATCGTCCACCGCGACGAGAATCCGAATAGAAAGAAGGGAAGTTGATAATTCCAATTTTCTTTTTCGCTCCGTCCACATCTTTATCGATATACAATATGCTGGCTGCTTCATCTTCCAGTTTGATTTTATCTCGGACAAGGGTCACGTCGAAGCGTTTTTTACCATCCCCTTGTTTGCGCAAAATCGTGAGACGAACTTTGGTTCCTTTTTCACCGCGGATTTTACGGACCACGTCGCGAAGATCCATCTCAACGACATTGTCCATTTTTCCCTTTTCGCCCTGACCCACAGCGATGATTTTATCCTGCGGTTGAATTTGCTCAGATCTTGCTGCTGATCCACCGGGAACCAAGGCTTCAACCACAGTGAATCCATCTTGAGATGAGAGAGTCGCCCCGATACCCTCTAAAGAGAGGCTCATTTGAATTTCAAAATCTTCTAAAACATCTTTTGAGAAGAAAGATGAATGGGGATCAAGACCGCGCGCAAAAGAATCGAGATAGCCTGCGTAGATATCGTCTTCTTTTGTCTCCACGATTCGCTTCACGGCTCTTTCCCAATTTTTTGTCACATTGGTTTTAGCCTCATTCAATTTCATGTCTGTCGCTAGGTAATTTGAAATTTGAAAATGAATATACTTGCGCAAAAATTCGTTCGCCTCTGCTGCGGTTGTTGGGAAAGTTTTCTTATCTGGATCAAATGTGATCTCAACAGTCGAATCAAACTTATAGTTTTTCCCAAGCATGTCTTTAGCAAATTGAGCTCTCTCTTTCACTCGGTCCACTAGGATTTTTTGAACCGCATCCAAAGCCGAACAATCTTTTGCTTTCAACTTTTCAAAAATGTTTGAGAGCATTTTTTTGATATTATCGACATCGCTCTGAAGAAGATAAATTTTCGTCGGGTCCTGGCGTTTGATGTATTGCTCAACAACACGATCCTGCAATTCTTTGCTGCGCCCCTCGTATTTCACGTGTTGCATGAGAAAGCCATCTTCGATGGAACTCAGAAAACGACATTGCAAATCCTGGCCGTTTGACTTCGGCGGCGCCGCCACAGCAACTAGAGCAAAGAGTGGAATTGATAAAACAGATAGAACAGCGCTTCTCATGGAAGACCCCCAGTCCTATAAGGATAACAGAAGGTGTCTCAGAGGCAAAAAATTATTAGAACAGTCTGATCTGGCTTTGCTCAGTTTCGACGCGACTTCCCTTGAGTCCAGAGAGTCCGATTTCATGTTTCACGAAATCACCCTTTTGCGTCTCGATCATAAAGAAACTCATTTCAGGATAAGTCGCCTTTAAACGAGTCATCTCTTCGATAATGAGTTGGATATTGCGAGGATCATCGTCTGACATTCCAAAACGGTGATGAGGACTGTAACCATAAGTTCGAATCGCCATCTCAACAGAAGCTCTTATGGCGTACTGCTTCAATTCGGCTGTGCTTTTGGTCAGGTCCTGATCACCGAGCATCTGTCGAATACTTCGATTACTGACTGGAAAAATACTGAGATAGTTCGGCTCGTGGGGAAGGTGCTTACTGTCGACAAAAAGTTTCACACCATCTTTGATCGTCTGAGGCTCATGACCACGGGCTGTGATCACGCTCATCGGACGATGATTAAAAGTCGCGTGATAAAAAGTCTGCCAAGAAGGACCCTTCCACTGAAAATCAGGATATCCCAAAGCTTCGGCAAGATCTTGAAGAAAGATTTGTCTCGAGAGACCTAACTTCTTTAATTCGTCTTCGTGGTGATCGCGAAAACATCGAAATGTTCCTGTGATATCTTCCCATCGAATTTCATAATCAGCGTAAGCACCGACTTTTCCGATATTGCTGTGCTCATGTGCCCAGACGCCACTAGAGACATGCTTTTCTTCGCCCGTGATCTTATGAAAGAGAATCAGCGGAGTAGAAAGAAAAGCCACATTATCGTCCAAATCAAAAAAATAAAAACTGCGACCACCCAAATGATAATTGCGATCGACCTCTTTGGGACGCTCGATCTCAATTTCTAACTGGCTGATTCCAGGGGGTATCTTGGTCATAATTGACGCAATGTATCTTAATTGCCTACAAATTTCAATAGCAGCTTTAAAAGACTTATTATCTAAGTGATTTCGACACTTTAGAAGATGCTGATTTCTTCTGAGGCGGAGGCGCCGGCTTCGCGGGAGCCGCAGCTTTCTTTTTCACTGCCGGCTTCTTTTTAGATGCTTTCGCCTTCACTTCAATTTTGTCCGCCAATAACTCAATCGCCTTCGTCAAAGTCATCTCATCCACGCTTGTGCCTTCAGGCAAGGACACATTGGCTTTTCCGCATTTCACGTAAGGACCATAAGGACCATTCATGATGTTAATCGGATCGCCGTTAGGATGAGCGCCCAACTCTTTGAGCGGAGCTGCACGACCACGGCCTTTTTTGGGTTGAGATAAAAGCTCCATGGCTTTTTCAAAACTAATCTCAAACAAACTCTCGGTTTTTGGAATTGAGCGATAATCACCATCACAAACAATAAAAGGACCAAAGCGGCCTAAGCCTGCTTTCACATCTTTGCCTGTGCCCGGATGGACTCCCAAAGTTTTTGGAAGACTGAGAAGCTCCAAAGCTTTTGGCAAATCCACGGTTTCCATAGGGATAGAAGGAGGAATCGAAACGCGTTTTGGTTTTGCATCCTCATCGCCCACTTCACCCAACTGAACATAAGGACCATAGCGACCCGTGAGAACATAAATGGGTAAATTTGTTTTTGGATCTCTTCCAAGCTCATCGGCTCCATTGATTTTGAGATCAATCAATTTATCTGCAGACTCGGCTGTCATATCCGCTGGAGATTCAGATTCTGGAATCGAAGCACAAACCTCGGCGCCGTCTCGCTCAGTGCAGACATAGGCTCCATATTTTCCCACGCGGAAACTGTATTTACCCAAACCTTCCAGAGCGATGGATCTCGCTTCTGCCGGTTCAATTTTCTTTTCTTGAGATTCAACTTGGGCCTTAAGACCCATTTTCCCAAAATAAACGCTCTCAAGATATTTATTCGAATCCAAATCACCGTCAGCAATGGTATCGAGCGATCTCTCCATCTCCGAAGTAAATCCCAAATCCACAAATTGAGATAAATGCTGACTCAAAAGTTTTGAGACAACCATCGCGGTGAAAGTCGGAACCAGAGCGGTTCCATGCTTGCGAACATAACCACGATCAATAATGGTTCCGATGATCGAAGCATAAGTGGAAGGACGGCCAATGCCTTCTCTTTCCATCGTTTGAACTAGGCTCGCCTCAGTATAACGAGCTGGAGGTTTTGTCTCATGATCTGTCGGATCGACCTTGGAAGCTTTCACCGCATCTTTGGCTTTTAATGATGGCAGACGGACTTCACGTTCTGAAAGATCCGCTTCTGGATCATCACTTCCCTCGACATAAGCTCTTAAAAATCCTGGAAATTCAATGGTCATACCACTGGCTGAAAATTGAGTATCACCCGCTTGAATTTTTGCAGAGACTTGCTTTTGCCGAGCATCCACCATTTGACTGGCAACCGTTCTCATCCAAATCAATTCATACAAACGAAGTTGAGTCCCCGATAAT
>JACCDR012148777.1_pt1 | contig 33372 bp, 28 predicted proteins | sample 7446431 | NCBI WGS metagenome assembly JACCDR01 (sample SAMN15323443, study PRJNA562643) | freshwater metagenome | isolation source: river surface water | place: USA:Blue River Watershed | collected 2017-08-17
ATAGCCCTCAATCTACTCCGAAACGATAACACTAGTAAGCAAGGGATCAAAACCCGTAGATTGAGAGCTGGATGGGATGACAAATACCTCAAAAATATACTTAATATTTAAAGGCGATTGCCATGGGGCATCATGGCTATCATTTCTTTTATCCCAGATTTCTTGAACCTCTTCGAGCAGAAACATTTACAATGCTAGAGATAGGATATTTCAAAGGGGCTTCAATGAATATGTGGCATGAGTATTTTCCACATGCTACCTTATACGCAATGGAAATTACACACGGCGCAGCCTATGAAAATTATACAGTCATAAAAGGTGACCAGAGTAAACCAGAGGACTTGAAAAATGTGAAAGAGGTGGTTGGTTCTGCTCGGTTTATCATAGACGATGGCAGCCATAATCCGGTTCATCAAATGGATACGTTCTGTTATCTGTTTGAAAATCTGTTAGAACCCGGTGGAATTTATATTATTGAAGACATTGAATTAAGCTACTGGAACCCAAAATCCTCGTTGTACGGATACCAAGTAGGTAATTTCAGTCTGATTGAGAATATGAAAAAACTCCACGATAGGATTAATGGTGAGTTTACTGGAATCAAAAACACATGGAATATCTCGACTATTTCGTATGGGCAGAATTGCGTCATAGTGACCAAACAGACCCAAGAAGAGGCGGCCTATTTTGATCGGAATTACCGATTTAAGTTTTGTACAGATGAAAGCGTATGTTCCTTGTAATTCCTGATTTCCTGTCGCTACTATTGGCAACGTTCAAAATGTTGTCAATAGTAGTACTTTTATCCACATGCCTGTTTTTTCAGGTAAAAGCAGCATAGGTTTTGTGCCTTTGCGTCCTTGCCGTAAAAACCTTTCCTATTCTGCGAACCACAGACTCATTTTTACTGTTCTCTTTTTTGTTCGTGTTCTTTTTGCGAACTTTAAAGGCTGGTCAGGCATTAGCAAAAAAACATCGTTTACCGGCTTTCTCTTTTTATTTATAATGCACGGACAATCAAACCAATGGCAAAAAAGAAACCAGCTCCCCAACCTTTACCTACCAACGGAACCGATTCCGAAACTATTCAGACATACGATGCCACGGGCTATGAATACATTGAAGTATACGGAGCCCGCGAACATAACCTTAAAAATATTGACGTAGAAATTCCCCGCAATAAGCTAGTGGTCATTACAGGCATTAGTGGGAGTGGAAAATCTTCGCTGGCGTTTGATACCATCTATGCCGAAGGCCAACGTCGCTACATGGAAAGCTTTTCAGCCTATGCCCGGTCGTTTATCGGCGACATGGAACGCCCCGATGTAGACAAGATCAACGGCCTGAGCCCAGTTATTTCTATTGAACAAAAAACCACCTCCCGCAATCCACGGTCTACAGTCGGAACAGTGACGGAAATCTACGACTTTCTGCGGCTACTCTATGCCCGTGCTGGAGAAGCGTTTTCGTATGAAACAGGTGAAAAAATGAGCCGGCAGTCGCAAGACCAGATTCTGGAACACATCCTACAAAACTTTGACAACCAGAAACTTACTATCCTGTCTCCGATTGTCAAAGGACGAAAAGGACACTACCGAGAACTGTTTGTCGAAATAGCCAAAAAAGGCTACACCAAAGTTCGGGTAGATGGCACCATTCAAGACATTACGCCCAAAATGCAGCTAGATCGGTATGCCATTCACGACATTGAGATTGTGATAGACCGGCTAGTGGTGATGGAAAAAGACCGTTTCCGGTTGTCGCAGTCTATTGGTACGGCCATGCAGCAAGGCAAAGGATCCATGTTTACGCAGGACGAGAAAGGCAAAGTTCAGATATTTTCGCAGTTTCTGATGGACTCGACAGGTCTAGCCTATGACGAACCAGCCCCTAACACATTTTCATTCAACTCCCCCTATGGCTGGTGCCCCGCCTGTAAAGGACTTGGCATCATTGAAGAAATAGACCCAGCTACGATCCTTCCCGACCATTCCCTGAACATTACCCGGGGAGCCATTGCCCCATTGGGTGAATATCGGGACATCTGGTTTTTCAAAAAGCTGGAAGTGATGCTGAAACGACACAAGCTGACCCTCAGCACCCCCATCAGCCAATACCCCAAAGAAGCCATAGATGAACTGCTACATGGAGCAGAACACAGGTATAAAATGCCTAGTGAAAAAAATCCGGGTACGGCCTATGAGTTCAGGTTTGAGGGAATTGTTAACTACCTAACCCAACAGGAAGAATTTGGCACTGAAAAAACCCAACAATGGGTACAAGATTATAAAACCATCCGGGTGTGTCCGGACTGCAACGGAGCCCGCCTCAAGAAAGAGGCTTTGTACTTCAAAATGGCGGATAAAAATATCTCTGAACTAGCCCAAATGGACATCCAACACCTGTCCGAATGGTTCAATGATATAGAAACCCGCCTAACCAACCGACAGAATACTATTGCCACAGAAGTATTGAAAGAAATCCGAAAACGCATTGGCTTTCTGGTAGACATCGGCCTGACGTACCTCACACTGGATCGTCCGATGCGAACCTTGTCAGGTGGCGAAGCCCAACGCATACGTCTGGCAACCCAGATTGGTACGCAACTCGTAGGTGTGTTGTACATCCTGGATGAACCCAGCATTGGTCTGCACCAACGCGACAACGTACGCCTCATCCGGTCATTGCAGCAACTACGAGACATTGGCAATACGGTGCTGGTGGTAGAGCACGACAAAGACATGATGCTGGAGTCTGATTATATTCTGGACATTGGCCCTGGTGCCGGACGACACGGCGGTCATGTGGTAGCCAAAGGAACACCTGCAGAGTTTCTGGCCCATGCCGGTACCACTGCAAGCTATCTGAACGGCCTGAAATCTATTGAAGTACCCACCCAACGCCGCGAAGGAAATGGCAAAGAACTGATTCTCAAACATGCCACCGGAAACAACCTGAAGAATGTGACCCTTACGCTGCCCCTCGGCAAGATGATCTGTATCACGGGCGTGTCAGGCAGTGGCAAGTCTTCTCTGATTCACGAAACCTTGTTTCCTATCCTGAACAAGCATTTTTACAATAGTCGTCGGGAGGCTTTGCCTTATGAGGAAATTGAAGGACTGGAACACCTCGATAAGGTAATTGAAGTAGATCAGTCTCCCATCGGACGCACGCCACGCAGCAATCCAGCTACCTACACAGGTGTATTTACCGAGATCCGTCAGCTATTTGCTCAGTTGCCCGAAGCTAAAATCCGTGGTTATAAACCTGGTCGTTTTTCCTTCAATGTAGCCGGTGGTCGTTGTGAAACCTGTGAAGGAGCTGGTGTACAGGTCATTGAAATGGATTTTCTGCCCGATGTGGTGGTACCCTGCCCTACTTGTAAAGGCAAACGATACAACCGCCAAACACTAGAAGTTCGGTTCAAAGGAAAATCTATCTCTGATGTACTGGACATGACCGTGGAGCAAGGTGTCGAATTCTTCGAAAATCAACCTAAAATCCTTCGCAAAGTTCAGACGCTGAATGATGTTGGTTTGGATTATATCACTTTGGGTCAACACGCTACTACTCTTTCAGGTGGTGAGGCCCAGCGGGTTAAACTAGCCGAAGAACTTTCCAAACGGGATACCGGCAAAACACTGTACATCCTAGATGAGCCTACTACTGGGTTGCATTTTCAAGACATTCAACACCTGCTCAATGTCTTGAACAAACTGGCCGACAAAGGAAATACGGTACTCATTATTGAACACAACCTAGATGTAATCAAGGTAGCCGACCATGTCATTGACATCGGCCCTGAAGGTGGCTCTGGCGGCGGACAAATCATTGCAGAAGGTTCACCAGAAAAAGTAGCTACAAACACAAAAAGCTATACAGCTCAGTTTCTGAGGCAAGAATTGGGTATGGAATAAGGATAAGCGAGACGCTTATTGGAATGTGGGCACAAGCGGATGCTTGCGCCAGTATTACAGTTTTTTATATTTCTGGCGCAAGCATCCGCTTGTGCCTATAGTCATTCAAGCGTCCGCTTGAAAACATGCACAATGAGCCGAAAGTACAAATTCAAAGACAATGACAAACTTTATTTTGTTACACTTACTACTGTGTACTGGATAGATGTATTTATTAGAAATGAGTACAAAGACACAGTATTGGAAAGCATACGTTTCTGTCAGCGAAATAAAGGATTGGAGGTATACGCCTGGTGCATCATGCCTAGCCACATACATATGATTATCGGAACAAAACAGAATCCACTAGATGGAATTATCCGTGATTTGAAAGCTTTTACCTCCCGACATCTACGAAAGATTATATCCGAAAATGATACAGAAAGTCGCAAAAAATGGATGATCTGGATGATGGAAGTAGCGGGGAAAAGAAATAGCAATAATACTGACTGGCAATTCTGGCAACAAGATAATCATCCCATCGAACTCCGCGATTGGGAAATGACCCAACAAAAGCTGGATTATATCCATTACAACCCAATAGAAGCAGGTTTTATAGATGAAGCAGAGGCATGGGTATACAGCAGTGCCAAAGATTATAGTGGCAGCAAAGGACTCTTGGAAATAATACCGCTTTTTTAGTGAACGATAAGTGAGACGCTTATTGGAATGTGGGCACAAGCGGATGCTTGCGCCAGTATTACAGTTTTTTATATTTCTGGCGCAAACATCCACTTGCCTAAACCTACCTCAAGCAGGCATTTGTAACCTTAGCTATAGGGTTACAAAAAAAATATATTCCAGGCAACGTTTCTTCGGTTCATTGCGTCTTACACAATAAGAGGCTACTGTTCATTTCATCTCCAGATAGCCACACCTATGCCTATGTGCTACCAAGTATGTACCTTGGATTTAAAATAGGTTATTGGATTGGCGGTTCAGGAAACAAATAAGAAAACTTTACCCTTGGAAATCCTACAGTAACTTTTGGTTGTGTATCAAAATGCAGGATGATTTTTCAAACTGATACACAACCATATACCTTATGGAAGTCTTTCATTGATCGTGACTGTAGAAATATTTTAAACAACTATATTCTTCTTGCAACCTTTTGGTCCATAAGAGTGTCATACTTATCAGAAATCTGATTTTCAGGTCACTTAACCTATTTGTCTATGTTACACTATTTTTTACCTCAGCAATCACTTATCTTCCGCTTGGGTGTATGTTTACTAGCCGGGCTATTTATCAGCAGTTGTATGTCCCTCGATGAGGAGGAAGTAGAAGGTTATCGGCCCGTGTATTCGACACGGGAAGAAGCTTCGGCCATTGCCTTTCAGTCAGCCCAGCCTCTAAAGCAAACAGGAAAGATCTATTCCAAAGACAATCTGATCTTTGTGAACGAGCTGCACAAAGGCATCCATGTCATTGACAACACCGACCCGAAAAATCCGCAGAACATTGCCTTTATCAGTATTCCGGGCAATGTGGACATCGCAGTCAAAGGCAATACCCTGTATGCGGATAACTTTACAGACCTGCTGGTACTGGACATCTCCAATCCACGTCAGGCTGCGGTAGTCAAACGCCTGACCAATGCCTTGCCAAAAGGCATCCAGAACTATCCACCCTACTTCAATGTGCCTTTTGAATGTGTAGATCCACAGAAAGGAGTAGTGACAGGGTGGGAAAAAACCATGCTGAAAAATCCCAAATGCCGCCGCTGATATACTATTCTGTCTGCCGATAGGCAGCGTATCATTTTTTCCATCCCCTTCAGACATTTACATCTATGCCCTGTATGAAAACCTATATCATTTCATTTATACTGCTTGCCCTGCTAGGACTGGGCAGTTGTGAAAAAACAAATGATTCCAGTCTGAATACCAATACTGGAACTGGAACTGGAGGTTCGTTGGCCCGGTTTACTATTTCCGGAAACAACCTGTATGTGGTAGACCAGACCAGTCTGCGAACCTTTGACATTACCGTGGACGCAGATCCCCGCCCAAGTACTACCATTCCTATTGGACAGGGAATTGAGACCGTGTTTCCGTATGGCAACAACCTGTTTATAGGAGCCAGTGATGCCATGTACATCTACGACATTACCAATCCGGCACAGCCCCAGCAATTGTCCCGCTATACACATTTTGTAGGTTGTGACCCAGTGGTTGTGCAGGGCAATTATGCCTATGTGACACTGCGTACAACAGGCTGTAGAACCTGGGTAAATGCCAATATACTGGATGTGATTGACATCCGGAATTTGAGAAGCCCTACTGTTGTCAATACCCTGACTATGACAAGTCCCTATGGACTAGGTGTTCGCAACAATGCACTATTTGTGTGTGAAGGCACAAATGGCCTGCGAGTATTTGATGTGACCAATCCAACTACTCCTGTGCAAAAAAGTATATTGACAGGTCTGGACACGTATGATGTCATTCCATTGGCACAGTCCTTACTCGTCATTGGCCAAGATGGTCTGTTACAATATGACTACACTGACCTGAGTAGCCTAAAACTACTCAGCAAAATAGCTACCACAAAATAACACTACTTTCTTTCCATAATTTCATGAAAAAAAAAATCTTATTTGTTTGTATGTACCTGTCTTGCATGTCTGTATGGGTATATGGTCAGCAATCATCACCTGAATCTGTTGTGGAGAAGTTGCCCCCACGGTGGGCAATCAAACTAGCCCCACTCAGTATACTTGATTTTGTAGACCCTACTATACAAGTAGGTGTGGAATATCTGATTACGCCCAGTCTAGGCATTCAGCAGGAAGTAGGATTTATGCGTGTAAAGAACTGGTTTAATAGTAATAATACAGAAGAGCATCCACGTAACATCCTACGCCTACGTACCGAGTTACGCTATTATTCTAGCCTTGATCGAAAGACTCCCTATATAGCCTTAGAAGGTTTCTACAAACATGTCAGTCAGCAACGAGAACAAGAAATCGACCAAGGAAATTATTGGGAAAAAGTCTCTTACACACAAATACGAAATGTGCTGGGGTTTCATTTTAAAATTGGATGGCAATTTTCCCTCAACCATAATGAACGACTAATCATGGATGTATATACAGGTATTGGTATGCGGCGTATAGTTGCACATACCACCAATAGGGAAAAGGTGCCTCCAGCATTGCTGTCTTCAGATTCTTTTATTGATCTTCAGATCTCAGGCAACAAAACATACACCCTACCCAGCATAGCATTAGGCTTCAAAATAGGCTATTGGTTGTGAATGGAACAGCCAAACTTGGTTGTGTATTAAAAGGTATGGTGATTTTTTAAACGGATAATCAACCACTTGCCCTATGAGAATCTTTCATTGAAAGGTCCACAGACAAAGCAATGGCTAGTTTGAAACCGAGTAAAGAAACGAAAAGTCGTTTTTCCAGATTTTCAGGCGTACAATACCTGCATACACTTTGATACACAACCATATTTTTTTATCTTGCCTATGGTTTATACAAACACAATGGCAGCTCAACCCAAACACGATTTTTGTACCGCTGACGAATACCTGATGCGCGAACGCACCGCCTCTTATAAGAGTGAATTCTTTAAAGGTGAGATTTTTGCAATGGCAGGTGCCAGCAATAATCATAATATTATTGTAGGTACGTTAGTTGGTGAAATATACAGTTTTCTGAAAGGTAAATCCTGCACTGTCTATCCCAGTGACATGCGTTTGCATATTCCAGCAAACAGCCTCTATACCTATCCAGATGTGATGGTAGTTTGTGGTAAAAAAGAATTTCTGGAAGATGCTTCTATGGATACCCTCAAAAATCCGATGCTGATTATAGAAGTACTTTCTGAAAGCACTGAAAGCTACGACCGGGGAAATAAATTCCGCTTGTATCGGGATATTCCTTCGTTGCAGGAATATGTATTGGTCAGTTCCGAGATACGGCATAGCCTGGAGAAATTTTCTAAAAATACGAATGGTATCTGGGAGTTTACAGATACGACCGATCTGAAAAACGGGTTTCTTCACTTACAAAGCATTGATTTTGACTTATATATGCGGGATGTATATGCCCAGGTAGAGACAATGTAAGGCGTATGATTGGTTATTGTTGTGGAGACTAGCTGCAACGATATACAATCATACATACAACGGAGTAGGATTAACTTTGCCTCTGTTCGGCTAATAGGTACTTTCTAAGAAGCTATTAGCCGAACAGAGGCAAAAAGAAGAAACCTAGCATCAGTAAGGCAGGACTTATGGCTTTTTTGGAAGTTTCCAGCTGTTTTTTTCCTGGTATCGTTTAATCCATTTAGCCTTCCAGTCTAGAAAAGAGGAAAAAACAGCAAAATCTGGATATTTGGTTTCTACATAATAGGTAATCATGCGTCTGGAATACATTGTTTTCCTGTCAATTTCGTTGAGGACCTCAATGGCATCTTCATTTTTTTCTTCCAGCATATACAGTTCAAATTTTTTCCAGTAGCCGTTTGTATCTTTAGGTTTAGCCTTAATATAAGCGTCTATCAGACCCATAGCTTTGTCTTTTTCCCCCATCATATAATAGAGTGTACTTCGAAACAGGTTCAGGTAGCTATCGCCTCCCACAATTGTGTCCAGTTTATTTAAATACTGAAGGGTACTTGCATAGTCGCCTTGGGCAAAATAGGTGTTCAGGCTTAACATAGACAAGCTCGGATCGTTCGGAAACAGCTTTTTATATTCACTCACCGTTTGCTGGTAGAGTGACATATCCATGTTGCTGGTAATGTTCAGTTTATATAACATCAACGCCTTCGATTTACGGGTCAGAGCTGGAAAAGAGTTATAGACCTGTAATGCTCCAGCAAAGTCTTTTTCTTCTATTTTTTGTTTCATCGCTACAGTTTTAGACCGATAGTCATCCAGGTCATGATGGGTGCGACTCAATTTGTTTTGTTGCTGTTCTGTCACAATCCGCGTCACTACATCCTGTAGCGTGTAGCTGATGTACTCGCCGGAGGTATAGACATAAACATCCGTAAAACGCAGCGAATCAGCAATAGTACGTACTTCATAGTCGTGGTAATCAAAGCCTGAGTCTGAGGTGAGCCGTAAAAGCAGGTGTGGAACGTTTTTCTTGCGATGGAAACGAACAAATTCGTATTGACCATGATTTTGGGCTACATCCAATGCAACCTGACGAGCCCAGGTAAAGTTTTTTTTAAATTCTTGCTGTGCAAGCGGCGTCGAAAATTCATTGGCCAGTTCTGGACTAGCTATACGTTGGCTGATTTTCTCCAAGATATACTTTAAATCCAGTACTCGGTTCAGGGTATCGTAGCTTCGGGCATTGATTTTCTTTGCAATGCGTTTGCCCAATGCTTCGTACTCCTCCTGCGTAAACTCACGTGAAGAACTGGCTTCCTTCTCCATCTCCGATCTTGTACAACTAACCAGACCTAAAAGCAAGAATCCAACCACCGCAACCATTGTATATTTCATGAAAGTCTTGATTTTTTGTATAAATCGTACAGTTGAGACAAACATGCAATACTACTATTTGTATAGCCAAAAAACAAATAAAAAACAGTCAGATCTGACATAGACACTGTTTCACACCATACTGCATCCGAAAAACCATAGCTGGAATAGCAAACTAGCTTTATATTCTCCAGAAAGGATTTTTTGCCCGTACACCATCTGTCTGCATCACAGAAGAAGTAGAAAAAAATAGGCTATTTCAGGAAAAAGCTGTTATTTTTGAGATGTATCCTTACATTACTCTTTTCAACAAACCAAAATCATGAAGAAAATACTTATTCTCCTCCTATTACTTGCGTGTCCGGTACTGGCTCAGAAAAAACCACTTTCAGATGAGGCTCTGCATCAAAAAGCCAACGAGCTGGCACATAAATACATTCTTACTGATGGCCATGTAGACTTGCCGTATCGGCTGAAAATCAAACGATTCCGGCTTGAGCGGGAATACATGGGCATTCCAGTACAGACTACGGAGGGCGATTTCGACTATGTACGTGCCAAAAAAGGTGGGCTGTCTGCGCCATTTATGTCTATTTACATTCCCTCCAATTACCAGAAGACTGGGCAGGCAAAAGTACTGGCCGACTCCCTAATTGATATGGTACAAGGTATTATCAAAGCTCATCCAGATAAGTTTGGTGAAGGTAGAACCACTCGGCAAGTAGAAGAGAATTTCAAAAAAGGAATTATTTCCCTGCCTATGGGTATGGAAAACGGGGCACCACTGTTGAAACTGACTGATGTTCAGTACTTCTATAACCGAGGCATCCGCTATGTCACCTTGACACACGCCAAAGACAACCACATCTGCGATTCATCCTATGACACCACACATACCTGGAAAGGATTAAGCTCCTATGGTCGGGAAGTGGTTCGGGAAATGAACCGGGTGGGGATTATGGTTGATATTTCGCATGTGTCAGACCATACGTTTTATCAAGTCATGGACTTGTCCAAGGTGCCGTGCATTGCTTCCCATTCATCGTGCCGTTTATATACACCTACCTTTGAACGCAACATGTCAGACGATATGATTAAGCTACTGGCCAAAAAAGGAGGGGTGATTCAGATCAACTTTGGCACATCGTTTCTGGATGAGAAAATGCGGATGGAGCTAGACGAGAAAAAGAAACAACTGCAAAATATTTTGCAAGACAAAGGATTAAAAATGACTGATCCGGCAGCAGAATCCATCACCAAACAGTTTCAGAAAGACCATCCAGTGCTTCTGGCTGATGTCGAAAAAGTAGCTGACCACATTGAGCACGTCATCAAAATTGCCGGCGTAGACTATGTAGGCATCGGCTCTGACTTCGATGGCGTAGGCGACACTCTGCCCACTGGACTCAAAGATGTATCTCAATACCCTAACCTGATTTATGTGTTGCTCAAGCGGGGCTATACCGAGAAGGATATTGCCAAAATCATGTATCAGAATGTGTGGCGTGTATGGACTAAAGTACAGGCTGCCGCAGCTAAATCGTAGAAGGTGCACAGTTTCAGACTTTTGCTGATAATACCAGGCTCTTGATTTTTAGGATTAAAAGATTGCCTAGATTAAAAACGTTAAACCACAAATTCTTTATTTTTCTAGAAAAATAAAGAATTTGTGGTTTTTTCACCCTCTATATTTTATAGTTCTACATGTACGCCTCCTAGAATCAATGTACCTATTTTATCAGACATGGCAAATTGATGGCCATTGGCGAAGAGATTGCGGGCATTGACATACACATTGATATGTTTCTGTACCTGATAGCTTACCTTTGCATTCAGAATCATTTTTCCTCCTACCTCGTCTTGTACGTTATAGTTAGTAGTTGTAAATGGAGGGAAAGGCAAACGGATGGTGTAATCTTCGTGATCCATCGTGTATCGGGCAAAATAATATGAATTGATATTCAGCGTGAGTTTAGATATAGGTCTGACAATAGCCGTTATGCCTCCATATACTGCAGGGGTATTGGTATGCTCTTTATCTTCTGTGCTAGATAAGTCTGCAAACTTAGGAATAAACTTTTTCAAGCGGGTATGCTGCACGGTACCAAATACTTTTAGCTGAACATTTTTCATAGGCACAACGTTGACATTGGCAGTCAAACCTACTTGCTTAGCCCGAGTCTCTAGGTTCTTCACCTTATTAATGGTATAGTTCAGATTATTTCTGGTTTCGTTGCGGTCATAGAGTATGGTAGCAAAATTACCTAGCATGGAATAAAACCCTTCTATATCCAGTGAGATTTTTTCTGTCAGCTGTGTCCGGTAACCGATTTCCAGCATGTTCATAGTTGTCAGTTTCAAATCCGGATTCCCCTCTATTGCCACGCCTATACCAGCTGGAGCAATAGGTGCATCTACCTGAGCATAGGTATTAAAAATAAATGGAGCCGCATTGGCACGAGAGTAAATAAGCCGTATCAGGTTCTTTTGAGACAGGTTGTAATATCCTCCCAACTGGAACGACAGATATGATTTGCTTGGGTCATTGTACTTGTCGCCACGCAGGGCTGCAATGAGTCGGTATTGTTTGCGTGTATAGTCAGCCCGAACAGAAAGAGCCAGATTGGTAAAGTCACCATTAGAAACGCTAGTGGCCCACTCATACGAAGCCTGGTTATAACTGATGCCCGGACGGACAGACAGGTCATGCAAGGTAAAGGTATACTCTGTATTCAAAGCTGTCAGTCTATAAGGAATCGAAACCCCTGATACTTGTTCCTGAGAACCCCACGTATGCGAAAGTTGTGTACTAAATCCGTGGATGGTAGAGGACAGATTCAAATAAGAAGATTTGTTGTCATTGACACTTAGGGGTGTTACACCAATATCTGTAAATATCCGCTGGGCCCGTGAGTTTTGGTGTCCTCCTGTCAGTTCCAGGTCTATTTTGTCTGTTGGCTTTACATGAATGGATCCGTTAAAACCATATTTTTCCATGGAAAGAGATGGGTCAGGATAACGGACAGTAAAGTTGTTATCGGGACTTCCTCCGATGGCCAGTTTGGATACTTTATCTGGCAGTGGCACATACGCTCCACGATCTATGATGTAATACAAATCATCATAGCGGTTGCGTTTTTGATAGTTTCCACTTCCCACAAAACTCCATATTTTCTTTTTGTACCCTACCGAACCATTGCCGATTTGGGTATTGTGGTTACCTACTTGTGTATTAGCCACCACATACAAACCATCTTTCTCAGGATTGCGGGTAATGATGTTAATCACGCCAGCCACTGCATTAGGGCCATACAAGGCAGCCGCCGGCCCTCTAATAATTTCAATCCGATCCACATCATTGAGGTCTACAGGAAACGTATCCCAGAATGTACCCCCATTCAGGTAATTGTACACAATACGGTTGTTGATCATTACCAGTGAAATCAGGTTCTGAGTATCACCGAATGTCAGGTTGGAGGGGACATTATCCATACCTCGCAAGTGTATGTCATAAGAGCCATTGGCATATTCTCGGACAATCAAGCCAGGTGCGAGGCGTAAGGCTTCTGGAATAGAAGTACTACCAGCCTCTAGTATCTCTTCTTTTGTAATAACAGTAGAAGACAATGGGCTCTGAAATACACTTTCCGCTTTTTTGGAGGCAGAATAAATTTCTACATTCATCAAGTCTTGCAAAGACATTGAAAGTAGGTCATCATCACTTTTTTCCTTCACAACGGAATGGCTTGGGGCACTGATCTGTGCCTGCATGTGTGTGATAGTACCAACCCACATACCTAAAAACAGTATGATACGTTTCTTGTTTATCATTTGTTTATCTGTTTATCATGTGAATCAAGGGTTGAAAAATAATTTCCTTGAAAATCAGGAGCTTATCTTTGGCAACGTTCAAGAATTTGCCAAAGACTGGATACAACTAGCTGATAATCAACTTACCATTTTTACCCTTGATTCACATGTATAGCTGTTAGAGATATACAAAAGTAGATTGTATCACTGTCACTATCAATTAACCAAATTTTCACAAAACAAGACCTTATGTCAGGTTTATCACAATAGTTGCTGAAAGATTGTATATAAGTAATATTTTAGCTGTGTTTCAAAATGTATGATAAAAAAACAAGTATCTAAACCGCAGATCTGAACTTTTCAGGCAGATACCCGATTAAGAAGCTGTTCTGTTTAGCCATCTTTGACAACTATTTTGCCGTAAAACAGTTAACAAACTAGCGTACGTAACCGATAGTCAGGCATGAAAATATCATGCATTTTGAAACACAACCAAAAATTTATTAAACGGTGTACTCGATGATTTCTCTGTTTTTTGCATTAGAAATGCAGTTTTTCTATTCTGTTTCTCAGCTATGTATGAAACTCGTCTAGTTTATGGTTAGTCTGTCAGGTATAGAATGGTGATAAAATACAAAAACCTCCTGTTTGGGAGGTTTTTGTAGAAATAACAAAGCAGATCGGTGCTATTACAGTCTGTTTATGGCGTTTAGGTCTTCAAAGGCTAGTTTCAGACGTTTTACCATGCTTTCTTCACCTTTGCGAAGCCATACACGTGGATCGTAGTATTTTTTGTTCGGCGAATCAGACCCTTCAGGGTTTCCGAGTTGTCCTTGCAGATAGGCTTTTTTGTCCTCGTAATAGTTTTTCACGCCTTCCCAAGTAGACCACTGAATATCTGTATCTATATTCATTTTGATAGCTCCGTATTTGACAGCTTCACGGATTTCCTCACGACTAGAACCTGACCCTCCGTGGAATACGAAGTTTACGGGCAGTTCGCCTGTATTGAATTTTTTCTGGATATAATCCTGAGAATTTTTCAGAATGACTGGTTGCAGTTTTACATTACCAGGCTTGTATACCCCGTGTACGTTTCCGAAAGCAGCTGCAATGGTAAACCGATGGCTTACTTTCATCAGTTCTTCGTAGGCATAAGCTACTTCTTCGGGTTGGGTATAGAGTTTAGAGCTGTCAACGTCTGAGTTATCAACTCCATCTTCTTCACCACCTGTCACACCCAGTTCAATTTCGAGCGTCATGCCCATTTTAGACATACGTGTCAGGTATTTTTTACATATTTCGATATTTTCGTGCAGCGGCTCTTCAGACAAATCAATCATGTGTGAGCTAAACAGCGGCTTGCCATGTTGGGCAAAGAATTTTTCACCTGCATCCAACAAACCATCAATCCAAGGCAACAGTTTTAGGGCAGCGTGATCGGTGTGTAGCACCACTGGAATGCCATACAACTCAGCCATCTGATGCACATGTAACGCACCTGAAATACCACCTGCAATAGAAGCTTGCTGCTTATCATTAGGCAGGGCTTTGCCTGCATAAAACTGAGCTCCGCCATTAGAAAACTGAATAATAACAGGAGAATTGACTGCTTTTGCAGCTTCCAGTACAGCATTGACAGAATTGGTACTTACTACGTTGACCGCAGGTAAGGCAAAATCATTTTCGTTGGCATAGCGAAATAACTCAGTTACCTGCTCGCCTGTTACTACACCAGGGGTAATGGTCAGTGTGTTCGTCATTGTGTTTTATATAATTTGAAGAAATTGTTTGACAAAGGCAAGAAAAAGACTTCTTGCTATCGAATCGGGTCGAAAATATCCGTATTATTTCTGTGAAAGCCTACTTTTGCCACAGAATAATTCGATTTCATGTCAATAAAAAGAATTTTCCTGTAGGTATTTTTCTCTATAATCTGCTAAAAAAATAATACTGTCAACTGTTAAACAAGCTATTGTAAAACTGGCATTTGGCCACTCATATAAGTAGTTCATACCACCATAACAGAGATTGATTTTCTTCTTTTTTTGAATATTATCAGTCGGGCAGGATTTTTGCTGACAAAAACATACTATTTTTGACTTCTGAACTAATCTGCCAATTTTGTGACCTATATTTTATATGTAATGAAGAAGTTTTTTTCCCGTTTGTTCATTTGGGCAGTCATGTTGGTAGGGTTGCAGGTGTGTATGACCTCCTGTGACGATTCTACCTGTACTACTCAGACTGATCCAAACCTGCGTATCCGGTTTCAGACGCAGAAAATAGACCTGAAAACAAACCGCCTGATAACGACAGATTCAACGATTTGGATTCACAGTATTAAAGGTATCAACGCTAAAATAGAGACGATTAGCCCCATTCGTAGACAATACCTGAATGATATACGTGTGCCCCTCTCCCAACAATCAGATGCCACAGCGTTTGTTCTACAATGGAGTAGTGACACCACCCGTACAACCCCTATCTATACAGATACGATTCAGGTATCCTACCAGCGACAAGTTTATTTTGTGTCTGAAGGGTGTGGATTCAATTATAAATTTAATACCATTGCTGTCAAAAATCAAACATTCACTTCTTCCAGACGTGCCCAAGCCGTGCAAGTGATTAACCCCGTTGCCGATGAATTTCTCCAAACCAATATTCGTATTATTTTTTAGTATACTACTTTGTGGCTCAGCCCCCTGGGCTATAGCTCAGAAGTCGTCTGCCGATACTATTCTTTCCAATGGTCTTCGCATTGGTTTTGATCTGGGGCGGGTAGCAAACTATTTTATTAGAAATCAGAAAAACTTCAGCCTAGAAGGCTCTGTAGATGTAGGCTATCAACGTTGGCTGGGCGTAGCCGAAGTTGGCTATGGACACATTACGAATGGCCGCACAGACTTGCAGGGACAGCGGATTTATGGCTATTCCAGCAATGGCGTATACACCCGTCTGGGCGTAGAACGGAATCTACTGCGGGGTGGTGACGATGTGGTATTTTATGGGTTGCGGTACGGTGTTGGACGTGTAGGCTATACGTATGGAGAATTTACTGTCAAAGATACCATATGGGGTAATCACACGGCATCTTTACCCCAAACCAATGGCCTATTGCATTGGGCAGAACTGGTTGGCGGACTGAAAGGCAAGGTTTGGAATAATTTTTATATGGGCTTTACGCTTCGGTTTCGGTTCAGGGTAGCCAGTAACTTTAGCACCGAGACTGGCCCTATCAGCATGCCTGGATTTGGCAATGCAACCAAATCTACACAGTTCGGCTTCAGCTACTATGTCTTTTACCGGATTCCATTCAAAAAACCCGCTACCTTTGTGCGGCAAAAGAAAAAGAACCCTGATTCACAGGATTAAAAGATTTCCTTGATTGCTACGCATCTGTATGTGCTTTTGCGGTCAAAAACATGCGCACAAAAGGAATTGGCAATCATAAAAATCAAGGTTCAGACAAAGTAATCAAGGTTCAGACAATCCTATGCTTTCACACCGCCAACAACTCTTTCTTCAGCACGTTGCCCAGACATCACCCTTTCCGCTGATGCTGGACATTGAAAGTGCCGAAGGTGTATACATGTATGCCGCCGATGGCACCCGTTACCTAGACCTGATCTCAGGCATAGGGGTCAGCAATGTCGGGCATCGGCATCCGAAAGTGGTAGAGGCCATTCACGCACAGGTAGACAAACACCTGCATCTGATGGTGTATGGTGAATATGTGCAAAATCCACAGGTACAACTGGCTCATGCCCTGGCTCAAACCCTGCCGCCTCCCCTACAAAGTGCCTATTTTACCAACTCAGGCAGTGAGGCTATTGAAGGAGCCATGAAGGTAGCCAAGCGGTATACAGGTCGGGCTGAAATTATTTCTTGTCACCATGCCTATCATGGGTCTACACACGGAGCTTTGTCTATTTCAGGTTCGGAAAAATTCAAGCAAGCTTATCGTCCACTGCTGCCTGGCATCCGGCAAATAACCTATGGAAAAGGGGAAGATCTGGATACTATTACCCAGCAAACCGCCGCTGTTTTTGTAGAAACCATTCAAGGCGAAGCCGGTATACGCCTAGCCGATGCCACCTATTTTCAACAGCTCCGACAACAGTGTACAAACACAGGCACCTTGCTGGTGCTGGACGAGATTCAATGTGGCTTTGGACGCACAGGCAACTTCTGGGCGTTTGAGGCATTGGGCATAGTACCAGATATATTGGTATGTGCCAAAGGAATGGGTGGTGGTATGCCAATCGGAGCATTTGTTTCTTCTACCGAAATCCTGTCCAGTCTGACTGAAAACCCAATTCTGGGCCATATTACTACCTTCGGCGGGCATCCGGTGAGTTGTGCCGCTTCACTGGCTACTTTACAAGCCATTCAGGAAGAAAATCTGCTGGCAGGTATTCCGGCCAAAGAAAAGCTATTCCGGGAATTGTTAATCCATCCGGCTATTCGTCAGATTCGGGGCAAAGGGCTGATGCTGGCCGCAGAATTTGAGTCGTTTGAGGTGCTGAAGCCCATCATTGACCAAGCTATAACCAAAGGTGTAGTAACAGACTGGTTTTTGTACTGCGACAATTCCATGCGTATAGCTCCTCCCCTGACCATTACCGAAGCTCAGATCCGAGAGGCGTGTGCGGTGATTCTTGGGTGTATTGGCTGAACCTTGGTTTTCAGGTCTCTAGGATTACCTTGATTGGTCTTTTTCTTCACCAAAAAGGCCACTGTATCAAACCATAAAAAAAGCAGGTTGTCTCTCAAACAACCTGCTTTTCGCTATATTTCTTTTATTTATTTTAAACTTTTGGAAACTAGTTGAACATTTAATCCTTGCTGACTGCTGGTTTGCTCAATTACGCCTACATTTTTAGCATAGTAGGTAGTTTGTGTGGCACTTAGAGTCTCTTCAGGATCTGAACCAGGTATAATTACAACGCCATATGTATATAATTTTACAGCTAAGACATCCTCATATGAAGTTCCTTTTACTGTTCTTGGTCCAACTTGTCCTAATACTTCATAGACATATTTAGCTTTACTATAGATACTAGTAGTCAATTCTACAGTCCAAGTATCTGCTTTTTTTACATTGTCTTTAAGAATGATTTGTTTAAGATAACCAAGGCTAGGATGTGCAGGTACCGTTCCATATATATTATAGGCTCCATCTATTACACGATAATAACTAGAAGCAACTCCAGAAGCAAAAGTTTGTTTAAGTTCTTTATACAACACACCGTCAAATGCCTTTGTATTGTCAGTCACTTCTACATCGTATTTAATATCCCCCTCATACGACCATTTGTTTCCTGTTTTCAACGGCAAATAGGTCCCTCCAAAATCGTCTGTTCCTTGAGGTGTAGGGTCATCTTTTTTACAAGAGGCTAAAAATAAACTGGAACAAACCAGACATAGGTAAGCTAATCTTTTAATCATAGTTATTTAAGATATAAAATGAGAAATAAAACAGGCACAAATATAGGAGTCTTTTTCTACTTGGGATAAGATTTCAACCTATATGAAAAAATTTATATAAGACTTCTGAGAGAGCTAAACAGATATTTCTGAAAAGCCAAAAAATCAAAGCCTTATTAATCTCATTTTGCATTACCATTGCCGATATTCCGCCCCTCAATGGTAATGCAAAGACGTAAAGACATTAACTTTCCGCACGTCTTTGCAGTTCAACAAATTAAGGTAGTCCTAGAATCCCACCCATCAAGGTTCAGATTTTTACATCATCTTATACCAGCCAATAATTTTCTCACGTGTCAGTTGAGTACGCCAGTCGGGACCGTAGGCGTGATTCCACATGTGTTCAAGGGCATAGGCCACGTCTGTCATGCGGGAGATTTCGTCTTCTGTCCAAGTCGAAGCTAGATTTTTAGGCAAGTGAACCTTGTGTAACTGAAGCATTTGGCGGTATTCGTTTACGTAGTGTCCGTATACTTCGTCCAGTACATCAAACGCAATGCAATTGGCAATGCCATGGCGGTAGCCAAACACAAACGACAGTCCATAGGACAACGCATGGCACACGCCTACTTCTGAATACGTTAGACTCAGGCCGCCCATGTACGAGGAAATCATGAGTTTTTCGTCGGCTTCGGTACGGGAAATGGTTTCGCTCAGAAACACATCCTGACACAGTTCTAGGGCTTTCTCGCCAAAAGCCATACTGAAAGCATTGTTTTTTGTTCCGGTCAGTGACTCTACACAGTGAATATACGAGTCCATGCCTGTATAGAATCGTTGGTCGGTGGGGGCATCAGCTACTATTTCGGGATCGAGGATAATCTGGTCAAAAATAGTATAATCGCATTTGATACCCAGCTTTTTGGTAGGTCCTGTCAGTACGGCAGTCATAGAAACTTCGGCACCAGTACCTGCCAACGTGGGCACACCTATTTTATAAATTCCTGGATTTTTGATCAAATTCAGCCCCTGATACTGTGACGCTGGGCCAGGATTGGTTACGAGCATGGAAATGGCTTTGGCAATGTCCATGACACTCCCCCCTCCAATACCAACCAGACCTGCGGGCAGTTTGCCATAGCTGTGTATTTGCTGCGTCAGTTCGTCTACCTGCCAGGTGCTGGGCTCTTTGTCTACGTTTACCCAGATCAGTTTGTCGTGATCTTCGTGTATCGGAATCTGCTGGGCAAATGGACTATCTTGGAATACATCATCAACCAAAAAGACGAAATAATCATCTGTCTGTTTTTTACGAGCATCCATAATGTCACGTAGCTGGCTAAAACTACCTTTGCCAAATACGCATTTTTCTACACTTTTAAAGTTTTTATACATCATATAAATATCCGTTAACCAGCCACAAAGGTAGCCTGATTTTGAGATTAGTCAACAGGATTTTTATTTTGTACCCAAGCAAAAAAAACGCATCTTGGGTGCAGGATGCGTTGCATAGAGAGGTTAAGAAAATTATTCCTTCACGAAGCGAATAGCCTTTTGCTGATCTATCAGCAGGATATACGTTCCTTTGCTCAGGCCAGACGTATTCACCACAGACAAACCTTTACTTTCCAGTAACAAACGCCCAGAACTATCATATACTTTCAATAGACTGGAGGCATTGGCATTTTTGATTTTCAATACATTTTGTACCGGATTAGGATAGACTTCTACCTCAGAGGCACCCAATTGTTTGGCTAGGTTTTCAGTAGTCAGGCGGGCGGACTCCTGAAGGAAAAGGATTATTTATATTTCCGGCCATAATCCGATCTGCAATATCTTTCATCAGACTACAGGACAAATTAAAAAAAAACAGCGTCATTGCTTCGCTCCGCTCGCAATGATGCATTTATTTTTTTTATGAACAAACCCTGTTTAAGGAATAGAAAATAAAACAATCAATGGACATTAAAAAATGGCCAATATACCGTCAGAATGTCTGTACAGTAGAAAAAAACAGTGTATATTTAAGAAAAAGCAATAGATCCATGGAATCAAGCTTATCCCTGAAAACTCTTTCCATACCTGTAATCAGGCATTTAAAAAAGTCGAAAGAAACAACTTTTCAGGCATCAGTAGACCCTATATTCATACCATACAAGAGTATACAAAATTATACTTAACCAATATTTTATAAAATTCTATCGTTTATTTATTTTATCATACAAAATATTGCATAAATCATATAAAATATGCTTACGACTATCTTTCTCTCGTTTCGCAGACGATTGTTCAAATTTTTTGTCTGGATTCGTAACAGTGTTTTCTTTGGTTTTATGGCCGATTTAGCTAGAGTATTGTATCCCTTGCGGTTGGTGTGTCTGATGCTGGCCATTGGAGGATTTTCGCTGCTTACCTTTCAACAATTGTCAGAAATACTGCAAATTATGATGGATGAAGGCTTCTGGCTGGCACGGGGTGTATTTCTGGCAGCTTTTCTGGGATGGACCTATGCAACCTGGTACACCGCCCGGTTTACACTGGATGCACTGTGTTTGTATACAAAGCCACGGCAAGGAAACCGTCGCCTGATTAACTGCTCGCGTCGCCGTCTGGTATTCATGATGGCTTTTATACCCCGTTTACTCGGACTGCTTTGCCATGTCATTATACTGGTAGCCTTTATTCAGATTAAGTTCTTGAGCAAAGAGGTACTTATCTATTCAATATTAATGGTTGTTTATCTGCTGTATGTCTTTTTTCGGGCTGAAAGTAGTCGCACCGGACAATCCTATGCCCAATGGTACGAACTTGCCAGTTATGAGAAATTGAGCCAACGTTTTGATCCATTCACAGCCTATGGTTGGAAAAATCTGCCTCTGGATGAGCATCGCCTGATTCGAACAACACTCTGGATCAGCGGTATTCTGTTTGTGCTGTTTATATCTACACCCCGTAGCTGGCAGATTGACTTTTTTGACGCTACGACACTGGTAGCCTCAGACAAAGAATCAGTACATCTGTTCAATGCCCTGATTTTATTGTTGATTTCACTGTTTGTCTGGCTTACGCTAAGCATGTATCTGCAATGGTTGGCTAGTCAGTTGTACATTCGGCTGTTTCGGATGTTGCTGGTTCTGTCGGTTGTGTTCAGCTTTTTCAATAACAATCATGCGATCCGAACCATAGATACACCCATGGCTGTACGAAACACCCTACCTGTCCATTTTAATGGCTGGTACCAGGCAAAATCTACGGTATGGTACCAAACCCATGCAGATACAGTTCCGATGCCTGTCTTTATCATTGCCGCCGAAGGCGGAGGTAGCCGAGCTGCATACTGGACAGGCATGACTTTACACAAACTCTATCAACAATACCCAGAAGCCTACCCATATACGTTTGCCGTGAGTAGTGTATCAGGCGGAAGTGTGGGTGCTGCCATGTATCTGGCTTTACATCAGACCAAAGACTCACTAGCAACCATACAGGAACTGAAACGTATGTTGAGCAAAGATTTTCTCACACCTGTAACCGCCGCTTTACTGTATCCAGATCTGGCCCAGAAGTTTCTGCCATTTCCTGTAAATGCCTTTGACCGATCCCGCTGGCTAGAAGACATTTGGGCCAAGACATACGCAAAAAACATTCAGCATCATGACCTAGATTCGGCGTTTCTGTCTCTCTGGAAAAATCGTCCCTACGATATTCCCGCTTTATTTCTCAATTGCACCCAAGTAGAAACCGGACAAAAAGTACTGATTAGCAACCTACAGATCGGTTCCGATTTTAGAGATGCCATAGATTTGCTTCAGATGACAGGCAAAGACGTGCCACTCAAAACCGCCATTTCTATGAGTGCACGGTTTCCACTGGTCACACCACCTGCTTATGTCAAAGATACAGCCAACAATGTGTGGAGAAATGTAGTGGATGGAGGCTATTTTGAAAATACGGGCCTGGGTACAGCCACCGAAATTTACCTATTTCTGCAAAAAGCTGTCAGATCAGCTCCTACTCCTATACGCATCCGTCCAGTCATTATCTCCATTGTCAATAATGCTTATCAGACTGACACTACCTCTACGCTACGATTTATGTACGAACTGCGAACGCCTGTATCTGCGTTTCTCAATGCTTGGGACAGACGTGGTATAGGAACCAACTTTATAGCCAGATCCCTGATTGGTGACCAGAATTTTATCAATATTCCCCTTAAAACAGCTAATGTGCCACTAAACTGGTATCTATCTAAAACCTCGGTAGACTTGATGCAGGAACAAATCAATCGAAATAACTTTGACGAACTTAAAAACTGTTTGAAATAAGTCCGAACCTTGATTGGTAGGATTTTAGGATTATCTATCTTTTCATATAAAAAATGTAATCCTAAAATCCTACCAATCAAGGTTCAGACAATCTTCAACAATGACACCCCAATCGGGCAGGAAAGACATTGTTTATTGGTACAGAAATGATTGTATAGTTCAATACTTGCCTGTGAATCAAAGGCGTTCTGGACTGATAATCCTGTTTGTTTCCAGAGTCGGGTTATTTTGTTGTTTTCGGCAGGCAAAGCTTCCAGCAGTTGCACCACCCGATCTATATATGCCTGTTCGTCTTTCACTTCTGCATAAGCTACCAACAAGGGAATCAGGCTGTTAATGACCAGATTATTTCGGCTTTCTTCACCCAGGCTTCCAGTCTGCTCGGTTTCTTTGTGAAAATGGTAATGTTGCTGCCAGTACAAGGATGTTTGTACTTCCAGAAAAGACAGAATTGTGTCAGGCTTTTGTAAATTCAGAAACGTAGAGAATAAAAATCGGTGCGTTTGCACAAAGGCCGCCAATTGAGCAATGCGTAACGTAGGAAAGTTAGCGGGGCGCAGCCGCATAAATTTCCACTGATCCACAGACAATGTACTCTCCAACTGATACTTATGTCGCAAAAATTGATATTCTCGTACCAAAGATTGTACATATAGGCTATCACTGTAAGCTGGCAGTAATCCGGCCTGACCAAACAAAAGAGCCTCTACCTGTAGCAGAGAATCGGAATGTTTCTGGATAATCTTTAATGGCAGTGACTGGGCCAGTTGCAGCATGGCATCACTGTTCACCTTGAATCCAAAATTCTTGGCTAGTACCTGATACGCTGTTTCTTCCCAGTTTTTCTGGTTTTTCTCATACAATTCTTTCACACCAGCCGCTTTCTGTTGTAGCCGATTCATCAAAGCCTTGTCCAAGGCCTGTCGCCTGTAAATCTCTTTTGCCTGCGCAAACTGTGTGCTACATGGAATGGGTGACAGGTTTTCAAGCAATGCCTGATAGGTGTACAGCAGCTTGCGGTTGGTACGTGGAGCCAGTACCAAAGTTGGAATAACGGAGCCATCCTGCCTACGGATGGGCTGGTTATCTTCCCAGACCACATGCAAAATGACGTTTTCATAAGCTGCATTCTGCTGGTGTTGATGCTGCTGCCAATCTGACGACCGTATATGTACTTCCACATTGCCTGCCCATTCTATGCCTTGTAGGGTTATACGAGCCTGCAAAAAATCCGGGCCTGCATTCGTATTCAGCAGCCCTGTTCGAAAAATCTGTAACGGCTGTTTATCGGTAGTCTGTAAATCAGTGGCATCAAACTGTTGAAATTGCCAGATAAAATGTAGAAAACGTTCCTGCATGTGATAAAAAATAATCTCAACTTATTGATAATAAATTATTTATGTATAATTACTACTATACCATTGTAAATCTTCAAATATAAACGTCCTTTGGATACCTTCCAAGCTGTTCAAACTTGTTTTTTCTTACCTATGCAAAAAAAGAAGAAAAAATTATTTGGATAACAAAAAGGAAAAAACCTATCTTTGTGTAAAATATACACTATTAAATATTTTACAACCATGACTTTCTGGCACAGGATATAACCCAAACTAGCTGACTATATGTCCATTATCCTTGTTAGTTGTGTTTTTTTTATTGATTTACTTACTAACTTGGCGTTTAGAATTCATTATTCATTTTTTATCTCTACCTACACTCATCCATGAATGCATATTCCCAATTGTACCGTCCATCCATGAGCCTATTGACTGATCTGTACCAACTCACTATGGCGTATGGCTACTGGAAATCTGGTACGGCTGAAAAAGAAGCTGTTTTCAATTTATTTTTCCGAAAAAATCCATTTAGTGGCGGTTTTACCGTAGCTGCAGGTTTGGAACAAGCCATAGAGTTGATCCAGAACTTTCATTTTACCAAAGAAGATACCGACTACTTGGCTACACTAACGGGAGGAGATGGAAAACCTTTATTTGAGCCTGCATTTCTGGAATATCTTCAGAATCTGCGGTTTACAGGCGAAGTAGATGCTGTACCCGAAGGAACTATTGTGTTTCCACAGGAGCCCTTGCTACGTGTACACGGCCCTATTTTGCAATGCCAGATTCTGGAAACGCCTTTATTGAATGTCATTAATTTTCAATCACTGATAGCAACCAAATCTACCCGCATGAAGTTGGTAACACGAGGCGAACCGGTGCTGGAATTCGGACTACGTCGGGCTCAGGGTATAGACGGAGGCATCACGGCCAGTCGTGCGGCGTATATCGGTGGAACGGATGCCACTTCTAACGTACTAGCAGGCAAGCTGTTTGGCATTCCAGTACGTGGCACACATGCCCATAGTTGGGTAATGTCGTTTGACAGTGAAGAAGAAGCTTTTGAGACCTATGCCGAGGTGATGCCCAACAACTGTATTTTTCTGGTAGATACCTTTGATACGCTGGAAGGTGTCAAAAAAGCCATTGAAGTAGGCCGGAAACTGAAAGCCAAAGGCTACAAACTGGGTGGTATCCGCCTTGATTCGGGTGACTTAGCCTATTTCAGCATTGAAGCCCGCAAGCTACTTGATGCTGCCGGATTTACCGACACAGCTATTGTAGCCAGCAATGACCTAGACGAAAACATCATTCAAAGTCTGAAAGACCAAGGGGCTATGATTAATATGTGGGGTGTGGGCACCAAACTTGTCACTGCTTATGACCAACCCGCCCTGGGTGGTGTCTACAAGCTAGCTGCCATCAAAAATGACAAAACCGGCGAATGGGAATACAAAATCAAACTTTCCGAACAACCCATCAAAATCTCTACACCGGGTATTCAACAGGTACGACGCTACCGAAATGCCACTGGATTTACAGCAGACATGGTTTTTGACATGGAAAGTTACAAAGAAAAAGCAGAAGATGTGATGGTAGACCCTATGGACTTTACCAAAAGACGCAAACTAGATAACACTGCCTCATACGAAGACCTGCTGGTTCCGGTATTTCAGCAAGGCAAACTGATCTACGACCTACCCACCATTGAGTCCATCAAAAAACGTCTGGCTTCACAACTCAGTGGTTTCCATGAAGGTATCAAACGTTTTGTCAATCCACACACGTACCCGGTAGGTTTGGAAAAAGGACTGTACGACTTCAAAACAGACCTTATCCTGAAACTACGTAAGTTTAATCATAAGTAGCACACTTTAGTTTTAAGAATTACACAAAAGCCTCAACGGGGCGTAATCCATCAGCACAGGGGGTAGCCCTGTGAACCTGAGAAAAGACAACGGATTTCAAATCTTCCTAACACTCTCTTTACGTGTCTCATTCAAAAATAATTTTCAGTACACAGGCCTACCAATACCTGAAAAACGAAATCTGCCTCGCCCAGACGTGCGAAACAGGTGAAGTAGAAGTCAAACATTTTCCGGATGGCGAACGGTACCAACGTATCCTGACAGAAGTAGACGGTAGAGACGTGGTACTCATTGGAGGCACCATTTCGGACAGTGATACCCTGGAACTCTACGACCTAGCCTACTCACTGGTATCTATGGGAGCCCGGTCTATGCTGCTCATGGTTCCGTACTTTGGCTATTCGACCATGGAACGAGCTGTCAAAAAAGGCGAGATCGTGACTGCCAAAACTCGTACCCATCTACTGTCTAAAATACCTAATTCCTCCACCGGAAATCGGATATTTCTACTTGACCTGCACACAGAAGGCGTACCCTATTATTTTGATAGTAAAATGCGGGCCGTACACCTGTATGCCAAACGTATTATTATGGAAGCCTGTCTGGAAACAGCTGGCAGTCAGTTTGTACTGGCTTCCACCGATGCCGGACGAGCCAAATGGGTAGAGTCGCTAGCCAATGATATGGGTGTAAACGGAGCATTTGTGTTCAAGCGTCGCATCAGTGGCGAAGAAACCCAGATTACCTCTATCAGTGCCGATGTACAAGGCCAATACGTAATTATTTACGATGATATGATCCGTACGGGCGGCTCACTAGTCAATGCAGCCAAGGCCTACAAAGAAGCTGGAGCCACAAAAATTGCCGCAGTCACTACGCATGGGCTGTTTAGTAAAGATGGCTTGGAGAAAATCCGAAACAGCGGCCTGTTCGAATGCATCGTTAGCACCAACAGCCACCCCAATGCGGTACAACTCCAAGATGACTTTCTGCGAGTCAAAAGCATTGCCAGTTTGCTCCAATCAGAAATTGAATCACATTAGCAGATTGGGGATGTTTTTCAACATAGGACTTACGCAACATACACAGGGCTATAACGCCCCTTCAGGGCTTGAAGTAGAGTAGCTCGCGTAAGTCCTATATTCTAGAAGACTGTAGTGCAGTATAAGTTGAAAAAGTCACATAGACTTATCGACAAAACACCTAACCACCTGACAATCAATTATACAGCCTACATTTCACGCCTTTTTGGAAACTGTTTTAACACCTATGTGGCTAGCGACAAAACTAAGCCTTGAAAATGAGCCTGTAAAGACGTTTTAAAACAACGTGAATGCTAGATGAGTCTACTGCTAGAAAAGATTTTCTTTGTTTATTTGGAAAGACAAATGGTTATTTTTAACTTTGTGTAATTACTACACTAACATTCAATCTATGCATCCCATCAAAATCGCCGCTGCTATTGTCAATCAGACTCCTATGGACTGGGCACGTAATCTTCAACACCACTTGGATGCCATTGAAGAGGCGAAAAAGCAACAAATCAGTCTGCTGTGTTTTCCGGAGTTGAGCATCACAGGCTATGGCTGTGAAGATATGTTTTATGCCCCAGGCATCAGCGAAACGGCCATTGAACTGCTGCAACAAATAGCAGTGGCCAGTAAGGGCATCATGGTTTCGGTAGGCTTGCCAATCCGCTACAACCACCGCCTCTACAATGCGGTATGCCTGATTGCCAATCAGCAGATACAGGGATTTGTATGTAAAAAGAACTTACCTGGCAATAGTATTTACTACGAACCCCGCTGGTTTCATACCTGGGAGACTGGTTTTGTGGCATCCATCGAAATAGACGGAAACCTGTACCCTACTGGCGACCTGCTGTTTGAGGTACAGGGCATACGGATCGGCTATGAAATTTGTGAAGATGCCTGGATTGCCCACCGCCCCGGACGGGAATTGTATCTACGGGCTGTGGATATTATTCTCAACCCCAGTGCTAGTCACTTTGAGTTTAACAAGTCGTTTGTCCGCGAACGGTTTGCCATGGATGCCTCACGGGCCTTTGGAGCCACTTATCTGTATGTCAATTTGTTAGGCAATGAGTCTGGACGAACGGTGTTTGATGGTGATGCATTTATTACCTCTTCAGCTGTAGGTTTGGCATCTGGCAGCCGTTTTAGCTACCAGGACTGGATGCTGGTTTCGGCCGTGGTAGATGTAGACAATACCCGCCTCTCCCAGATTCAAAACAAAGTTCCACTCAACAAGAATGACTTTGGTGTCATTGTTGTTCCATTTGTGTGGCATCGGGCAGGCTACATGACCCATAACTATGAGATGGAAGCCTGGGAAACCAGTGGTTTTATTAAAGAAGAAGAATTTGCCCGATGTATCTCCCTGGCCTTGTTTGACTACCTGCGAAAAAGCCGTTCCAATGGATGGGTTATTTCGTTGAGTGGTGGTGCCGATTCTTCTGCCATTGCGGCTCTATGCCGACTGGCCATTAAACTCTGTATCGAAGAAATAGGACTAGATGGTTTGAAGAAAAAGCTGTACTACCAGAAACAAATACAAACCTGCCAAACCGAAGACGAAGTAGCCAAAGCCCTGATTACGTGTGTGTATCAAGGCACCGAAAACAGCTCAGACGATACCCGTAACTCTGCCGAAACCCTGGCCAAAGACCTGAATGTCGAGTATTTTGAAATTACCATAGACACCCTGGTGAACGAGTACCGGAGTCTGATTGAAGGTGGACTGGGTCGTAAACTTAGCTGGGAAACAGACGACATTGCTCTGCAAAACATTCAGGCACGGGTACGAGCCCCTAGCATCTGGTTGCTAGCCAATGTCAAAAATGCCCTTCTGCTCTCTACCAGCAACCGATCCGAAGCAGCCGTAGGCTATGCCACTATGGACGGAGACACCGCAGGAAGTATCAGTCCTATTGCAGGCATTAACAAGCATTTTATCCGTCAATGGCTCCGATGGCTGGAAACAAACGGTCCTGATGGACGTATCCGATTTGCCGGACTACAGGTTGTGAACAGTCTACAGCCTACCGCCGAACTTCGTCCACCAGACCAGAAGCAAACCGATGAAGAAGACCTGATGCCCTATGCCCTGCTAGATGCCATTGAAGATGCAGCCATCCGTGACAAGAAAATGCCGAAAGACATTCTGCCACTAATGGAATACAAATTTACAGGCATTTATAATCGGGAGGTGATTGTACGGTCTATCGAACGGTTTTTCCGACTCTGGAGTCGCAACCAGTGGAAACGGGAACGATATGCTCCGTCTTTCCACGTAGACGACCACAGCCTCGACCCAAAAACCTGGTGCCGCTTCCCGATCCTGTCTGGAGGCTTTGAACGAGAATTGGAAGAAATGCGAAAGACGATTCAATAAGTGGAATCCTCACACCAATAGACGGCTGCTGTATTGGTGTGAGGATTCCACAGAAAGGCAAAAGGTCAATCCTATACATAGTACTTACGCAAACTACCCTATTTCAAGCCCTGAAGGGGCGTAATCTATTAGCACAGGGGGTAGCCCTGTGAACCCTGATAATCAATCTATCATTTCATTTCGAATCACATTTTTTTAATCTACCCGTTCACCGCTTATTCATCTTACCATGCCTGTTATTGTTCCTCCCATGCCTATTCAGATTCCAGAAGGCAATCGTAGTATTTTTCTGGCAGGTAGTATAGAAATGGGCAAAGCAACGGACTGGCAAACACAGGTGATTGTCGCCCTTGATTCGCCTTCCCTAACCATGCTAAACCCCAGACGACCCGACTGGGATGCTACCTGGCAACAACACATCACCAATCCTGTCTTCAAAGAACAGGTTTTATGGGAACTGGAAGGACTAGAACGGGCAGATGTCATTGTCATGTATTTTGATCCACACACCCAATCGCCTATTACTTTACTGGAATTGGGTCTTCATGCCCAATCTGGTAAGCTAATCGTTTGCTGTCCAGAAGGATTCTGGCGTAAAGGAAATATAGATATTCTCTGTGAAAAATATAGCATCACTCAGCTACCCGATTTACAAACGTTAATTAACACTTTATCAATCAAATACAAATAACGTTCCCTCATTTAACCTTAATCTTTCCTGTAGATTTTTTAACCATTTATACCATGCCAACAGAAAAAATCAGAACATTATATGCCAGACAGCACCAAACGGTATTTCCAAAGCTAGGTGTGTTTCTGGCAGGCCCTACACCACCGGATGGAAGCATGACTGTCGGCTGGCGCAGAAAAATTATTACTACCCTAGAAGCAGACGAACGTCTCGATCCCAGTATGGTAGTGGTAGCTCCAGAACCTGAAAGTGGTATATGGAAAGATATTTTGCTGCCTGGTCAAACCAAATTGGTAGATGTTTTAAACAAACAAGTCCCCTGGGAATGGCAGTACCTGAATTTATGTGACATCACAGCCTTTTGGCTTCCTACATACTGGCAACAGGAAGCCGCAGGTAATTTCCCTGCCAATATTGGACCCACTACCCGTTTTGAGCTAGGGTATTATTTACAGGAATACCTGAAATCACCTGTACGCAGACGGTTTATTATAGGTTCTCCAGAAGATGCAGAAAGTGTAAAATGGGCCAAACGTATCACAGATATGCATGGCATCCCGTGGCATTTTCTAAAAAAAGAAGAGAAAGAAAAGCAAGTTGCAGATTCTTTTATTGAAGAGATAGCCTCTACACTGATCCAAAACCGATGGGAATATTAACTAAGTCCAGATACCTGATCATGGCCATCCTGTTGTGGTGGTTATGCAGCTCTACTATTCAGAAAAATACTCAGTCTATTACTCTGGTTAACCGGAAAAATACCAAAGGAGAGAACTATACCCTTTTGTATGCCAATGCGTTAAAACTTCGCCTAACTACCCAACGTCCAAATCCAGCAGATACCCGCATCAGGCTGGCAGTTGCGGCGGCTTACACAAACATTTCATTGATGCAACCACTGGATTTACTTGTAGCAAATGGGCGAGTTTTATCTACACAGGCAAAAGTGGGTTTTCTGGACGCAGTGGTAATCCTGACCGATCAGAAAGTAGCTATACACAAAATTCCCAAAGGTAGTCACCCACCAGATTCATTGTTTACCTATACTCGTAATCACAAAGGCAGCCTGTTTTTGCAGGAACTGCTGGTATATAAAGGCAAAGTACAAAAGCCAGAAGGAGGCAGCCGGTTTCAACGGCGAGCCTTGGCAGAGTTTACCAACCAGTCGTATGCGATTGTCGAATCAACTTCTGATTATCTAACCATGAAACAGTTTGCAGAAGATTTACGTACAATGGGTGTGCGTACGGCTGTATATCTAGACATGGGCGACTGGGATGAAGGCTGGTACAAAACGAACCAGAATCAGCCCATCATATTTGGTCATAGACGTACCCGAACTAAAGATCAATCTAATTGGCTAATTTTTCACAAATCACGTTAAAATGCAAAAACAATACTAATTCCTGTACAAATAGTCTACAAATAACACAAAACAATATTTCTATAGTAATACATTTTCTAATATAAAAGGTCGTTCTTTGCTTTACTATACAACGCTATAAAAATAAATGCAGCTATATTCATCTCCTTTACAAGACACACCCGTTAGTATTAGTCATAAAAAAGCAAAAAACACCTATACTGCGGTTGATTTAGCCAAGTTTTTATGTGCTTTTCTGGTGGTTGGCGTTCATACAAAGCCTTTTTATGACATTCACTACTCCTTGGGATTTTTCTTTGAAAATGTAGTTGCCCGACTGGCTGTACCATTCTTCTTTATTTCTTCAGGATACTTTTTTGCTGCCAAACTAGTTCGAATACCAGACAATGAAGATGCACGTCCACACCTATATGGGTTTATCAAACGCATTCTGACCTTATACCTTTTGTGGACAGTCATTTATCTTCCGTATAACCTGTACAACGACTACAAAACATACGGCAGCATGGGCACAGCCATACTCATGTATCCTAAAAAATTATTTGTGATAGGCTCTCATTTTCAATTATGGTACCTGCCTTCCCTGATTTACTCCACAGCTATTGTATATTTTTTTATACGCAAAAAAAATGACCTAGGGTTATTCATTACCAGTGGTATACTTCTGGTTTTAGGCTTGCTAGGAGATTCTTATTTTGGCTTACTTCCCGAAAATACGCTTATCCATAGCATCTATAGATGGTATATCACTGAATTTAGGAGTACCCGGACAGGAATTTTCTTTGGTGTACCTTTTATTGCTGCTGGAGCATTTCTGGCTCGTCATCCGCAGTGGCTTCAAGTCAGAAATGCAGCGAAGCTGACACTCGTTTTTGCTCTGTTGTACATTGCAGAAACACTGCTTATTAGCTATTACCACTTGGCAGAAGACCACAATATGTATGTATTTCTGTTGCCGCTGAGCATAAGTATTTTTATCCTGTTGCTGCGAGTACAAGTACCTGCAGTACAAAACTTTACAGTTGAAATGCGTAGCCTAAGCATTGGCATTTATTGTGCCCATGGCATCTTTCTGATGGTCTGTTACCGCATATTTGAAAAGCTACATCTGGATGTCAACCAACATGCTATATTATATTTTGTATTTATTTCTGTCTGCTCATTCTTCTTTACACTGGCACTACTGAAATCCAACATCAAATTGCTGCAAAAATTGGTGTCATAAAAAAATTTCCACCTGTGTTAGGCTCTATCTATCACCAACAGTTTGGTTAAATCTCTAATACGCTTTTTTTATCTTTGTAGGAAAGTCTCATAGCAAATAGAGAACATAAATTTACTAGCCAAGGGTTACCCATATACAATCTATAGTATCCAATATAGTTGTGTTTATAATCAGACAGGCAATACTTTAACTATACCTTATACTGTTTTGTATTCTATCAATCAACCTTTTTAAACAGAAATGGAATAAATGTATACTGTACAAGTAGTTGTATTTTTAGTAAACAGTTGATTATTAAGTAAAAGTAAGTCTAACAATATTTTCACAATCATATAGAAAGCAGGAAGATTTAAGGCTGTGTATCAAAATGTATGATGAAAAAAAGGCATCCTTTTTGTTTTCAAGCCTCTTTCCTGTCTTCCCGCAGGGATCTTCGCACAAATACAGCGGCCGTGGTATTTGCGCGAAGATCCCTGCG